>ENA-UOVV01000454-UOVV01000454.1-compost-metagenome-genome-assembly--contig:-NODE-454-length-48870-cov-16.066557_pt1 | contig 48870 bp, 42 predicted proteins | sample MGYA00238155_ERZ761577 | MGnify/ENA primary metagenome ERZ761577 (study PRJEB28898, sample SAMN06268775) | compost metagenome | isolation source: Emeryville, CA | place: USA:Emeryville, CA | collected... | reverse complement strand
GTGACCGATCTCCTTGGCGGTCTCGCGGGTGGCGGTCTGCCCGGACTTCCGGGGCTTCCGGGCGGCGATGGTGGCGACAGCCCGCTTGCCCCTGTCACGGGTCTCCTCGGTGGTCTGACGGCCGGTCTCCCTGTCGGCAACTGACACACGCGGCTCTGACACTCGACCTGGCGAGAGAGGCGGCGCGAAAGCGTCGCCTCCTTTTTTTGCGTGACACCGGGTCAAAAGAAAGACGCCCGCCACAGTGCCGCAGCGGGCGTCTCCGTCATCCGTCGCTCGTCATAGGCCCGCATCTTCCCTGGATGAGGGATGCTGCATCGAGATCGGGGAGTACCACGAAATCTAATGACAGCAGGAAGACGCGGCTCGCTCCGGCTCCGGGATGATGGTCCTTCTCCGTTGACGGATAGTCGGGGCGCGCGGCGCGAAAAGTCCATCGGGATTACAAAGAATTACATCGCCGCGTCCGCGCACAGCGCGCCAGACCGCAGCGTCCTTCAGGCGTCTTTCCGTACACGAACGGGGAAGCGCCGGGCCTCTGCTGCCACCTGAACATATCGGCACATTTCTCTACACCGTCGGCCTGTCTCGATTTGCTAGGCAGGATCACACGGGAGGAGTAATGCCATGCGATCATCTCTGTTTGCGTTAGCTGTCACGGGTTTGCTGTTCGGTTGCTCATCGGGCAGCGGTGATCCCTCCTATGTGAACAGGAGCGGCCTCGCCTCATCTTCGGCATTTGCCAGCATGCCGCTCGGCATCACCGGTTCAGGCGGCGCGTCAGAAGAGCTGCTCGGCACAGACATCCTCACGCCGCTCATCGGCAGTGGCGGTCTCGTCGGTGCCACGCTTGGCGGCGGCAGCGACGGTCCGCTGGCAGGCAATCTTCCGGCGGGCGGTCTCATTCCGGCAGGTGCCCTGTCGCCTGTCACGGATGCGCTCGGCCAGATCGAAGCGGCGGTCCCCGGTATCGGTGTCTCAGGTGAAGGCGGCCTTGGCGAGGATCTGCTCGGCCATGACATTACCGGCGCCCTGCTCGGCACGGAGGTCGGTCTAGTTCCCATCCTTCTCGCAGGCGGCGGTGAGGCACCGCTTGGCGGCCTCGCGCCGGAAGGCGCAGCCCCGCTCGCGCCTGTCGGTGATCTCGTCGCAGGCATCATCACCGGCGCACAGTCCGATGCCTCGCAGGGCAATCTGAATGCGCTTGAGCCGCTGATCGGCCCGCTCATTCTCGGCCTGCTCGGCGCAGGTGGCGAAGGCGGAGGGCCCATTCCGGGTGTTGCCCTGCCTGAACTGCCGACGGAGCAGCTCAGCCCGGTCCTTGGACCGACCACCACTCTTGCAACGCAGCTTCTGGCCACCCCGCTTCTGCCCAACGGCACGACAGCCGATCAAATCGTGTTCCCTGTCGTGCTCGGCGGTGTCGCGGGCATCGCAGATGCCGCGCTGCCACTGGGAACCATTGCAGAAACGCTGGCAGGGGCAATGCCATAGCAACACGCGAAAGCGTGCCCGTCATATCTCGAGGGAGGAGCGAGACGATGAGATCAGGGCTACTTTTTTCGACAGCCATGTTTGCCGCGGCGCTTTGTTGGCCTGTGGCAGGCCATGCGGCCCAATATCAGATCGGCAGCGTCAGTGCCGACGTTTCGACAACGGTTTCTGCTGGCGCAAGCGTTCGCGTTTCGAAGCAGGATTGCCAGTTTGTCTCCGTCTATAACGGCGGTTGCCTGGGTCCGGGCGGCGTGGACTATGACGTAAATTCCGACGACGGGAACGTCAACGTGGATCGCGGTGATTTCATTTCCGCTCCCGTCAAGATCATCAGCGAAGCGGACTTCAAATGGGACAAGTACGGTTTCTTTGTCCGCGCCAAAGCTTTCTATGATTATGTCGGCGACAAGGTGCTCGGCACGGGCAGCGGTCGCTTCGGGCCGGTTCTCGCAGGCGGCAACCAGCGCCGTCCGCTTGAAGACGAGTTCCGTGGCGATGATGCGCATAATCTGCAAGGCCGCTCCATCGACCTGCTGGATGCCTTTGCCTATTCGAACTTCCTCGTTGCAGACATGCCGATCTCGGTTCGTCTCGGCCGCCAGGCGGTGAACTGGGGTGAAAGCCTTTTCATTCCCGGCGGTGTGTCGGCCTATCTGCCGCTCGACGTATCGGCGTTGGTGCGTCCGGGCGTGGAGCTGAAGGAAGTCTTTCTGCCGCAGAACTCTCTCTTTGCGAGCATTGGTCTGCCTGCAAGCCTGACTTTCGAGGCACAGTATATCTTTGAATGGGAGCGTTCTGTGCTTCCTGCTTGTGGCAGCTTCTATTCGCCTTCCGACGCTGCCTCCGCCGGCTGTCGCTATGTGCTGTCAGGTGGCGAAGTCTATAATTTCGGCAACGGCACAAGCTACACGCCCACAGCCTTTGTGCGCCGTGGTCCCGATCAGCAGGCCCGTGATTCCGGTCAGTTCGGTTTTGCGCTTCGCTACTACGCTGACTGGCTCAATCACGGTACGGAGCTTTCGCTCTATTACATGAATTTCCACAGCAAGCTGCCCATCGGCACCACCACGGCATCTATGCCGACAGGAACGACGCCCGTGTTGCAGCTTCTGTGCAATCCGAATGTCCCCGGCGCGCTTTCCGGTCCGGGCTGTACCTCTGCCGCTCCGGGCCTCACCGATGATGCCGGCCGTCCCGTCTCGGTCGGTCAGGGCATCTTTGCGGATGCAGCGGGCAGCAGCAAAAATCTCATCGTCCAGTTTGTCGAAGATATCGACATGATCGGCTGGAGCTTCAACACCACCATTCCGATCATCGGAGATGCGACGGCGCTTTCGGGTGAACTTGCCTATTTCCCGAACATGCCGTTCCAGCTCGACAGCAATGAGATTCTCGGTGCCGATATTGTGAATTTCGGCTATACGCCCGGCCCTGGAGAAGCTCCTTATTACACGGGACCCGTTGCGGCACCCGGCTCCATCATTCAGGGCTATCAGCGGACCGATGCCCTGCATGGCCAGATCTACACGCTGAGTACGCTCACGCCGTCCGATCCGATCGTGAATTTCCTCGATGGCAACATGCTCATTCTGGTGGCGAATGTCGGCTTCCAGTATCTGCCGGATGCCAAGGGCAATCGCTATGCGATCCCCCGCTCGGGCGAAACCCATGTGAGCGCGGGTACGGCAGCAACCTTCGGTGACAATTGCATCCGTCTGGGCGGCTGCACAATCAACCCCGTCTATGCGTCAAGCTTCTCCTGGGGTTACAGGCTGCTCGCCCAGATGGAGTACAACAACGCCTTCGACACACCTTACACGCTGAGCCCCTCCATCACATGGAGCCATGATGTCAGCGGCTATTCCGCCGGCCCCATCGGTCCGGGCTTCGTCGAAGGCAAGAAAGCGGTCACGCTGGGCATTGCCGCGAGCTATCTCGATACCTATCGCGTATCGCTCGATTACACGGCCAATTTCGACGCGAAATACCGCAACGGCTCCTACGACAAGGATTTCGTCAGCCTCACCGCATCCTACGCTTTCTGAGCGAGGCCTGCTCCAAAGCAGCGGCCCTTCCGGTATCATGCCGGGAGGGCCGCATTTTTTGAGGCCGGAGGTGGCTGCCACCCGCCGCCCGCAGCTTGGCGATTGTTTCAATTTGGCATATAGGAGGATGCTCCGGAAAATCAGTGCCTTGCCGGGCAAGGCATGAAAGTTGTGTGTCATGTCTGAGCCGTTGCGGCTTGCGCCTCTAGATCTCTTTATCGATCCGCTCCTGTCCTTTCAGGACAGTCGGCTCCGGGAGTTGCTGGCTTACTGGGAGAGCAAAAGGGCAGGGCGGCCCTATCCCGCGCGCACGGATGTAAGCCCCGGCGAGATTGTGAGCCATTTGCCGACGCTCTTCCTGATCGATGCCACACCGCCCGCCCTTGCCATCAGCCATTTCAGCGTGCGGCTCATGGGCACGGCGCTCAACAGTCTTTTCGAACGTGATTTCACCGGTCAGTCCCTCACAGACGAATTTTCGGAGAAAACAGGCGCGGCCATCGGCAAGCTGCTCGGCATTGTCTGCCAGCTTCGGCGCCCGTTGCGCCTTTACGGGCGTGCCTCCTTCGCGCCGGGCCAGCCCGTGACGGAGGTTGAGGCGGTGCTCATGCCGATCACCCGCGCGGGCGGCGAGGTCGATATGGTGATGGGCGAACTTTTGAAGCGCGCTTCCGCCTAGCGGTTCTGCGCCTCGCTCGAGGTGAGCTGCAGGAACACATCCTCAAGATCGGATTCCACGGTGGAGATATCCGCAATCTCCATCCCGCCCGCCGAAAGCGCGCCGAGAATGACCATCGCGCTTGTCTCCGCAGGATTGTAGAGCACGGAAAGCGTGCCATCCGCCCGCAGCTCCGCCTTCATGCCCTCAAGAGCAGTCGGAATCTGCGTTATCGGCGCGGTTGCCCGCACGATCAGCTTCTTCTCGCTGATGCGCGAAAGAAGCGTTTCCTTCCCCTCGCAGGCAACCACCTGTCCCTTGTCGATAATCGCGATCGTGTCGCAAAGCGCTTCGGCTTCTTCGAGATAATGCGTTGTGAGCACAATGGTCGTGCCGCGCTCATGCAGGCTTTTCACATAGTCCCAGAGCTGTCGGCGCAGTTCGATGTCAACGCCCGCTGTCGGCTCATCAAGAATGAGGACGGGCGGATTGTGAACCATCGCCTTGGCAACAAGGAGTCGCCGCCTCATGCCGCCTGACAGCGTGCGGGCATAGGCATCCGCCTTGTCGTCCAGTCCCATCGCTTTCAGGATCTCCATGGTGCGCCGTTCGGCCTTCGGTACACCATAAAGCCCCGCCTGCATTTCCATCACTTCGGCCGGCGTGAAGAAGGGGTCGATATTCAGTTCCTGCGGCACCACGCCAATCGAGGCACGCGCCTGCCGGGGATTGACGTCGATATCAAATCCCCAGATCGATGCTGAGCCGGAGGTCTTGAGTACAAGCCCTGCCAGAATATTGATGAAGGTCGATTTTCCGGCGCCGTTCGGCCCGAGCAGCGCGAAAATCGATCCGCGCGGAATGGCAAGGTCAATCCCCTTCAGCGCTTCCTTTGCGGGCTGGTTGCCGCTTGCCTTGTAAACCTTCCGCAGCTGCCTCGCGCTGATGGCATACTCATTTTCGACGCTCGGTGCCGGTTCTTCCGGCGCGGGCGCTTTGAACCTGTTTTCCTCACCGGCAAACGTATGGGCCATGAAACACGTTTCCTCTATGGCGCAGGGGCGGAGGTTGCCGGGACGTTTCCGGCAATGCGAAGCACGCGCTATAGTGCGGCTTCGCGAGGCGAGGCACTATAGAAGACCCCCGGGAGATAGGAAAGGCGAGGCGTGGCAAGCGGCAAGACGGAGATCGAGGCTGAGGTGACGAAAAACAGCGCGGCCGGGCCGCTCAAAAAGGGCGACCATCTCTTTCTGGTGGATGGCTCCAGCTATATTTTCCGTGCCTATCACGCATTGCCGCCCCTGACGCGCAAGTCGGACGGGCTGCCCGTCGGCGCTGTCTCGGGCTTCTGCAACATGCTCTACAAGCTCATCGAAGACACGAAGGATGAGTTCGAGCCGACCCATCTCGCTGTGGTTTTCGATGCGGGTTCCAGGACATTTCGCAACGACATCTATCCTGAATATAAGGCCAATCGCGCCGAACCGCCGGAAGACCTCGTGCCGCAATTCGCGCTGGTCCGCGATGCGACCCGCGCCTTCGGGGTGCCCTGCATCGAAAAGCCGGGCTATGAGGCGGATGACATCATTGCAACCTATGCCCGCATGGCCCATGAGGTCGGTGCGCGTGTCACCATCGTCTCCTCCGACAAGGACCTGATGCAGCTCGTGAACGGTCATGTTGACATGCTCGACACGATGAAGCTCAGGACCATCACCGAGCCGGAAGTGATCGAGAAATTCGGTGTGCCGCCCGAGAAGGTCGTTGACGTGCAGGCGCTTGCGGGCGACAGCATCGATAATGTGCCCGGCGTCCCCGGCATCGGTATCAAGACGGCGGCCCAGCTCATTCTGGAATATGGCGATCTTGAAACGCTGCTCGAGCGTGCTTCCGAGATCAAGCAGACCAAGCGCCGTGAGAACCTCATCGCCTTTGCCGATCTCGCGCGTATTTCAAAGCGTCTCGTCCAGCTCGATGCCCATGTGCCGCTCGATGAGGATCCGGGCAGCATGGTCATGCGCGACCCGGACCCCGAAAAGCTGATCGGCTTCCTGAAAGATATGGAGTTCACCACGCTGACGCGCCGCGTCGGCGAGCGTTACAATATTGATATCGACGCGATCAGCGCCACCGGCGCCCATCCGCCGCAAGCAGAAAGCGCGGGAGGGGCGAAAGCGGAGGAGACGGAGAAGCAGACTGTCCGCCGCACCGCGCGGGGCGGTATGCCCGGCGCAACAATCAAGGGGATCGACCTTGATTTTGCAAAGGCGACATACACCGCCGTCACCACGCTTCCCGATCTCGAAATCTGGGTCGCGCGGGCCTATGAGCAGGGCTTTGTTGCAGTCGATACGGAGACGGATTCACTCAATGCCATGCAGGCGCGTCTTGTTGGTGTCTCTCTGGCGCTGGTGCCGGGCGAAGCCTGCTACATCCCCCTGCAGCATGGCGCGGGCGGCGGGCTCGATTTCGCCAATGCCGAAGGCCAGCCACAGATTCCGCTGAAACAGGCACTCGCCGTTCTGAAGCCGCTGCTGGAAGACAGGTCTGTCCTCAAGATCGGCCAAAACCTGAAATTCGACATGCTCGTGCTCGCCCAGCATGGCATCGACCTCAACGGGATCGATGACACCATGCTCATGTCCTATGCGCTGGATGGTGGCAAGCACGGGCATGGCATGGATGAGCTTGCCGAACGTCATCTCGGCCACAAGACGATTTCCTTCGCAGATGTCGCAGGCAAGGGCAAGGCGCAGGTCACTTTCGATCAGGTGCCGATTGATCGCGCGACCGCCTATGGCGCAGAAGATGCAGATGTCACGCTGCGCCTCTGGCACATATTGAAGCCGCGCCTCGTCGCAGAACGTCGCGTTACTGTTTACGAAACGCTGGAACGTTCGCTGGTGCCCGTGCTGGCCGCAATGGAGCGCGCGGGCGTCAAGGTGGACAAGACCGTGCTGGCGCGCCTTTCGGGCGAGTTTGCGCAGAAGATGGCACAGTATGAGGACGAGATTTACGAGCTTGCAGGCGAGCGCTTCAATATCGGTTCGCCCAAGCAGCTCGGTGAAATCCTGTTCGACAAGCAGGGCCTTGAAGGTGGACGCAAGACAAAGACGGGCGCCTGGTCCACCGATGCCGACACGCTCGAAATGCTCGCAGCGCAGGGCCATGATTTGCCACAGCGCGTGCTCGACTGGCGCGGTCTTTCGAAGCTGAAAAGCACCTATACGGATGCGCTGCCTGAATTCATCCACCCGGAAACAGGCCGCATTCACACCAGCTATTCGCTGGCCGCGACCTCGACCGGGCGTCTCGCATCAACCGATCCAAACCTGCAGAACATTCCCGTCCGCACGGATGACGGCCGCCGTATTCGAACGGCCTTCATCGCGGAAAAGGGAAATCTCCTCATCTCGGCAGATTACAGCCAGATCGAGCTGCGCCTTCTTGCGCATATTGCGGATATCGAGGCGCTGAAAAAAGCCTTTGAAGACGGGCTCGACATTCATGCCATGACCGCTTCCGAAATGTTCGGTGTACCGATTGAAGGTATGGACCCGGCCGTTCGCCGCCGCGCCAAGGCAATCAATTTCGGTATCATCTACGGCATCTCCGCCTTCGGCCTTGCAAACCAGCTCGGTATTTCGCGGGGTGAGGCGGGCGAATATATCGAACGCTATTTCAAGCGCTTCCCCGGCATCCGCACCTATATGGAAGAGACAAAGGATTTCGCGCACAAGAACGGCTACGTCGAAACCGTCTTTGGCCGCCGCATCCATCTGCCTGCCATCAATTCGAAGAACCCGGCGGAAAAAAGCTTCATGGAGCGCGCCGCCATCAATGCGCCCATTCAGGGTTCGGCAGCGGACATCATCCGCCGCGCCATGATCCGTATGCCGGGTGCACTCGCGCGAGCCGGGCTTGATGCACGCATGTTGCTGCAAGTGCATGACGAGCTGATCTTTGAAGCACCGGAAGCACAGGCAGAAAAGACCTGCAAGGAGGTCGCCGCGATCATGTCTGCTGCGGCGGAGCCTGCGGCCACGCTTTCTGTGCCGCTTGATGTGGATGCGCGTGCTGCAAAGAACTGGGACGAAGCCCACTAGCCGCGCAGTTGTGCCGCTCGCCCGCCGCCCCTGTCAGAAGGAACGAAGCTCGCCTTTGATCGTTTCTCTTGTTGTAGCAACGGGAGATACAACGTGGCTGACAAGAAGAAAGGCGCTTCCGTCCCTCAAGGTAAGGTCACGGAAGCATTGAAGGAATCCTTCCCCGCCAGCGATCCGCCCGCCTGGACGGATGGCAATGCGTCTGCCGAGGCTGACGCGAAACGCGCGGAGCGTCTTGCCGAAGAGGCAGAAGAGGCGCGGGTAGAAGAGGAATGTCTCGTCGATGAAACCATCGAAGACAGCTTTCCTGCTTCCGACCCGCCTTCATGGACCGGCACCCATGCAGGTGATGGTCACCACGGTAAGTAAAGAGCGTCTCTGAAGATCACGCCGCGCGCGTCAGAACGAGTCTGGTGCGCGGGCGCCGCGCAGCGAAGATCTCGCCCATCCGCTCCGTATGGCCCACGAGGTTTTCGTGCGAGAGAGCGGTATCGCGCAACGGACTACAAATATCCGGTCCGATAATGTTCACGAGCGCGGAATAAACCGTCACATCTGCAAGCCGCGGCGTCTCGCCGAAGAAGAACGGCTTGTCACCGAGCAGCACTGACAGGGCCGCAAGATCACGCGCGCCGAACTGATATATTTCCTCTCTCGTATGCCGCCCGAGCCCGTGCCCGACAAGCGCGCGGCGGATGCTTTTGCGTGCCGCATTCGGAATGAAATAGGAGAGCGGAAAAAAGAGCGTGTTGCCAAAGATCGCCGCTTTCGTCTGCATCCAGTTATCGATCCAGCGGCTATGGACGATCACCCAGTAAAGCCGCTCCTCCACCAGTCGCTCGATCATATGGGAGAGCGCGCGTTCCGATGAGGTGAGGCCATCATCCAGATCAAGCCCGATCTTCTCCTTCAGATAATCGAGGATGAGCGCCGAGTCGCCGACCCGCTCGCCCTCGAACTCGATGAAGGGGAGCTTGCCCTTCGGTCCGGTCGCAGGGTTCGTTTCCGGGCAGATCTCATAGGGAACACCGGCAAGTCGAAAGACCGCCTCAAGCTTCACGCAGAACTGGCTCGGATTGGGCGTGCCTTTCAGCGCATCGGGAAAAATATGAAGACGGATCATGGAAAAGCCTCCTCCTGTTGGCCCTTTCCTCTATACTGACATGCTACTGACAACGTGCCGTCAGCAGTGATCGAGCCCCCGCGATTTGCCGGAGAAGGCCATGCGCCGCGCCAACCGTCTCTTCGACATCATTGAATATCTCCGCCGGGCAAAGCGCGTCGTCACGGCGCAGGAACTGGCGAGCCATCTCGAGGTTTCTGTCCGTACCATCTATCGCGACATTGCCGATCTTCAGGCGAGCCGCGTGCCGATAGAGGGGGAGGCGGGCCTCGGCTATGTGCTGCGCTCCGGCTATGAGCTTCCGCCGCTGATGTTCACGGAAGATGAGATAGAGGCGCTGATTTTCGGCGCGCGCATGGTGCGTGCCTGGGGCGACGCTGCTTTCACAGGCGCCGCCGATGCTGCCGTCGCCAAGATCGCCGCCGTGCTGCCCGCGCGTCTCCGCCGCATCGCGGAGACGACGCGCGTCACCGTCGCCTCGGGCCGCACCAGCCCGAAGGATGGCTACAGCAAGCATCTGACCCCCATTCGCCGCGCCATCCGCGAGCGCCGGAAGCTCCAGATCGATTATGAGGCGCTGTCGGGCGAGCGCACGCGCCGCGTCGTGCGCCCGTTGGCGGTCGCCTTTTTTGGCCCCTTCTGGATGCTTGCCGCCTGGTGCGACATGCGCGGAGATTTCCGTACTTTCCGGACGGAACGCATTGGTGCGCTGAAGGTGCTGGATGAGACTTTCGAGGACGAGAAGGGCAAGACCATCGAGGATTTCATCGCTCGCCCCGAGGAAAGCTCCTATAGCGGCGCCGTGACAAAACGTTCGACGCAATAAAAAAGCCCCGGAGCGAACTCCGGGGCTTCTTATTTTGTATGTCGTGCCGATTATTCGGCGGCGCGGGCAGCGGAAGGTGCGGCGGCGCGCACATCCGGGTCCACATGGGCTTCGAACTTCGCGAAATTGTCGATGAACATTTTCACGAGCTTCTGCGCCTGTGCGTCATAGGCGGCCTTGTCGGCCCAGGTGTCGCGCGGGTTCAGGATCGACTGATCCACGCCCGGCACGCTCACCGGCACTTCGAAACCGAAATTCGGATCGATGCGGAACTCGACATTGTTGAGCGAACCGTCGAGCGCAGCGGCCAGCAGTGCGCGCGTCGCCTTGATCGGCATGCGGCTGCCTGTGCCATAGACGCCGCCCGTCCAGCCGGTGTTGACCAACCAGCAGGAGACCTTGTGCTCGGCAATGAGGTCACGCAGCAGGTTGCCGTATTCGGTCGGGTGGCGCGACATGAAGGGGGCACCAAAGCAGGTGGAGAAGGTGGCTTCCGGCTCGGTCACACCCTTTTCCGTACCGGCGACCTTCGCCGTGTAGCCGGAGAGGAAGTGATACATCGCCTGGCTCGGCGTGAGGCGCGCCACGGGCGGCAGAACGGAGAAGGCGTCTGCCGTCAGCATGATGATGTTCTTCGGATGCGGCGCACGGCCCGTGGCGCTCGCATTCGGGATGAAGGAGAGCGGATAGGCGCCGCGCGAATTTTCGGCAAGCGCCGCGCTGTCGAGATCAAGCTCGCGCGTATTCTCGTCCATCACGACGTTTTCGAGCACGGTGCCGAAGCGCCGCGTCGTCGCGTAGATTTCAGGCTCTGCTTCCGCCGAAAGCTTGATCATCTTCGCATAGCAGCCGCCTTCGAAGTTGAAGACGCCGTTTTCCGACCAGCCATGCTCGTCGTCGCCGATCAGCGTGCGGGTTGCGACAGCGGAAAGCGTCGTCTTGCCGGTGCCGGAAAGGCCGAAGAAGATCGCCGTGTCGCCTTCTGCGCCCACATTGGCGGAGCAGTGCATCGGCATCACGCGCTTGGGCGGCAGGTCGTAGTTGAGCATCGAGAAGACGGACTTCTTGATTTCGCCTGCATAGGACGTTCCGCCAATCAGCACGATGCGCTTGGCGAAGTTGCAGGCAATCACGGTGCCGGAGCGCACACCGTACTTCTTGGGATCGGCTTCAAAGCTCGGCAGGTCGATGATGGTGAACTGCGGGTCGAAGTCAGCGAGCTCTTCCGGGCGCGGCTCGATGAGGAGGTTCTGGATGAAGAGCGAGTGCCAGGCATATTCTGTGTAAACGCGAGTTGCGAGGCGATGGGTCTGGTCGGCGCCGCCGAAGAGATCCTGAATGAAGAGTTCCTTGCCTTCAGCGTGCTTCAGCATGTCGGCATGGAGGAGGTCGAAAGCTTCCGGCGTCATCGACTTGTTGTTGTCCCACCAGACCGTCTTTTCGGTCGAGGCATCGCGGACGATGAACTTGTCCTGCGCGGAGCGACCGGTATGCACGCCGGTCTTCACGACGAGCGGGCCGTTGGCGGCAACATTGCCTTCACCCCGGCGGATCGCTTCTTCGTAAAGCGCTGCCGGACGGTAATTCCAGTGCGTCGCGGCCAGATTTTTGAAGCCGCTTTTCTCGGCACCATGTTTGCTGATGTAGGGCCCGGTCTGTTTCACGCTTCTCTCCTCGTGCTCCTCATTGGCCGCTCGCGGCCTGATCCCTGGTTTCGTCAACTGCCATCCGCGCCAAAGGGGGACGGTAAAAAGTCTATCATGCGCCCCGCCCGCTCTCAGAGTCCCGTTAGACTTCGGGAAGTGCTGGCTGGGCGGAGCTTGAAGCATAGCGCCCGCCTGTCAGGCGCGAGCTTGCTCGGTTCCCGGAAAATTGGCGCCAACATAGTTCCCGCCCCCTGCCCGTGCAACCGGTTTGCGATCTGCTTGCAGCGGGTGCGGCGATGCGCCCGCCGGGCGGCCTTCGGGGGGTGATCAGCCTATGGTTAATGGCGGCCTCAGCCGGCGCGGTCCACCTCTTCAAGCGTTTCCATAAGCCGGACATAGAAAGCGACGGCTTGGCCCATATTGACAACCGAAACCCGCTCATTCGTGCCATGGAACCGGGCCGAATCCTCCGGCCCCATATGGATGGGGATGAAGCGGAACACATTGTCCGTGATGGGCAGGTAATGGCGGGAATCCGTGCCTCCCACCACCAGATAGGGGGCCGCAATCGTGCCGGGGAAGCTCTCGGTGATCACCCGTTCGATCAGGCGGTAGCCCTCGCCATTGATGTTGGAAACGCTGGAAGCCTCGCGAATGCCCTCAAGCGGCTCGACCGACACTTCCGCATCCGCAATCGCGGCCCGCACATGCGCGATCACTTCTTCTGCCGTGTCGCGCGGATGAATGCGGAAATTGACGACCGCGCGGGCTTCCGGCGGCAGCACATTTTCCTTGTTGCCACCCGACACGATGGTCGGCGCAATGGTCGTCTGAAGCTGGGCGGCGCTGGAGGGGTTCTTCTCCATGATGCCGCGCACCACCGGCTCGAAGAGCCAGAGATTGGCATAGACCATCCGCTGGAAGAACGGCACGGCGGGCGCGAGGCTCTCGATCATGCCCCGTGTAGCGCCATCCACACGCGCTTCGAAAGGCGCCTTGCCGATCCGGTCGATCGCGCGGGCAAGGCGACCAATGGCCGTCTGCGTGGCAGGCGAGGGCATGGAGGAATGGCCGCCCTTTGAATAGGCGACAACATCAAGCGAGATCGAGCCCTTTTCGGCAACGCCGATCATGGCAACAGGCGCGGAAATGCCGGGCAGAAGCCCGTGGCCGATCACGCCGCCCTCATCCTTCACCCAGTGAAGCCGCACGCCCCGTTCCTGAAGCAGGCCGGCCAGCGCCTTGTTGCCGGTGCCTCCGCCAACTTCCTCGTCATGGCCGAAGGCAAAAAGGATCGTCCGCGAGGGGCGGAAGCCGCGCTTGATGAGAAGCTCGGCTGCCTCGACCATCGCGATAAGCGAGCCCTTGTTGTCGATGGTGCCGCGGCCCCAGACATAGCCATCCGCAATCGCGCCGGAGAAGGGCGGATGCTCCCACTGGTCTTCCGTGCCGGGGGCGATGGGCACCACGTCGATATGCGACATGAGAAGAACGGGATCGAGCGAGGCGTCTGTGCCCTCCCATGTGTAGAAAAGCGTGTGCCCGCCAATGATTTCGCGCGATGTCGCTTCCCGGAAGGCGGGATAGGTCTGGTCCATCCAGTTGCGGAAATCGGTAAAGGCCTTGTCCGAACGGGCAAGGTCTTCAGGGTCTGCACCCCGCTGATGGGAAATGGTGGGAAAGCGGATCGCCTCGGCAAGCCGTTCGGCAGCGCCTTCCGCGTCAATGCTCTCGGCCTGGCCCATGCCTGCAAGCTCGACAGGGGTGATGGCGAGTGTCCGCCCGATCACGACAGCGACCAGCACGACGAAAATGCCCGCAATGCCGAGAAGTATCTTCTTCCTCATCTCCCGCCCCCTTGGCGCACCCGTTTCAGGCCGCGCAGCTATCCCGTTGCGATGCCGTCACCCTTAGATCAGTCATAGGAGGGGGGCAAGACTCGAAGCGCCGGAAGGTTTGAGGCCGAAATCATCGCAAAGCGGGGGATGGCCGTTTCCGTCCCGCTGGGCGATTCCTTGTCATGGCGCTCCAGCCTCCAACCCCTTATACTGTCGCCACATTTTGGGCCAAAAGCATCCCTAAGCCTCATCGCGTTGCTGGGGTGGCATTCTGTGAGCGGGGTATGCCATGCAACGGGTCCATGAGGATGGTGAGCGGACCGGCCAGACCGGCCAAAGGGAACAGGGGCACATGCCAACCATTGCGTTGGTCGATGACGACCGGAACATTCTGACCTCGGTGAGCATCGCGCTCGAAGCCGAAGGCTATCATGTGCAGACCTATACGGACGGGGCTGCGGCACTGGCAGGCCTGTCGGCCAATCCGCCGGACATTGCCGTATTCGATATCAAGATGCCTCGCATGGATGGCATGGAGCTGCTGCGGCGGCTTCGCCAGAAATCCGACATGCCGGTGATCTTCCTCACCTCCAAGGATGACGAGATCGACGAATTGTTCGGCCTCAAGATGGGCGCGGATGACTATATCCGTAAGCCTTTCTCTCAGCGTCTGCTTGTCGAGCGTGTGAAGGCGGTGCTTCGCCGCGTCGCGCCCAAGGCGGAAGGGGCTGCTGCCGAAGGGTCATCGAACCAGGTTCTGGAGCGCGGCAAGCTGGTGCTCGATCCCGAGCGTCATACCTGCACATGGGATAGCAAGCCGGTTGTGCTGACCGTCACGGAGTTTCTGATCCTTCAGGCGCTTGCCCAGCGCCCCGGCTATGTGAAGAGCCGGGATTCGCTGATGGATGCCGCTTATGACGATCAGGTCTATGTGGATGACCGCACCATCGACAGCCACATCAAGCGCCTGCGCAAGAAGTTCAAGGAAGTCGATGACGGCTTCGATGCGATCGAAACGCTTTATGGCGTCGGTTATCGCTATCGGGAAAGCTGAATTCCGGCCGCTCCGGTGAAAGCCGAGGGGAAAGTTCCTGACCAGAGCCGGTGAAAAACGCATGACGAGCCTGACCGACAAGGAGGCCCGGAGGGAAACGGATGAAGATCCGGCATTCCGCTCTGCTGCCTCCCCGGAGGGCGGGTTGTTGTCCCGGCTTGTTGCAGCGCTTGGCACACGGCTTGTCGCCTTTCGCAGTTTTCTCGCACGCGGCCGCTTCGCAAGCCTTACCCGCCGCATCGTCGCTTTTAACGTGGCGGGGCTCTTCGTCCTGCTTGCAGGCATTCTCTATCTCAACCAGTTCCGCGAAGGGCTGATCGATGCCCGCCGCCAGAGCCTGCTCACACAGGCCGAGATCATCGCGGGCGCCATCGAGGAAGGGGCCACGATCTCGCCCGATGCGCCGCTGATCGACCCGCTCGCGGCTGGCGTCATCCTCGCTCCGCCGCCCGACGCCGATCCCGCCCTGGCAGAGGAAGCCGTCGTTCCGATCAACCCGGAATCCGCAGCGCCCATCCTGCGGCGCCTCGTGCTGCCAACCCGCACCCGCGCGCGGCTCTATGGCAAGGAAGGCTGGCTCGTTCTCGATTCCCGCCAGCTCACCGCATCTGGCCAGATCGTTGCTTTCGAGCTTCCGCCCCCTGAAGGCGCGGAAGACTGGAGCCTGTTCGAACGCCTTTCCCAATGGGCCTTGTCGCTCCTGCCGGGCCGCAATCTGGAACGCTTCCGCGAGGCAGGCAGCCAGAACGGCATGATGTATGAGGAAGTCATTCGCGCGCTGCAGGGCGAGGCTTCCAGCATGGAACGCGTCAATGACCGGGGCGAACTCATTATCTCTGTCGCGGTACCGATCCAGCGTTACCGCGCGGTGCTGGGCGCGCTCATGCTCTCCACGCGCGGCGGCGATATTGACCGCATTCTGCGCGCAGAACGCATCGCCATCATGCAGGTCTTTCTCGTTGCGTTGAGTGTGACCATTCTTCTTTCCGTGCTGCTTGCGGGCACGATTGCAGAACCTGTCCGTCGTCTTGCACAGGCAGCCGAAATCGTGCGCCGGGGCAAGAATGCGCGCGCCCAAATCCCCGACTTTACCGAAAGGCGCGACGAGATCGGCGATCTCTCCGGCGCGCTTCGTGACATGACGAACGCGCTATACAGCCGCATCGATGCAATTGAGAGTTTCGCAGCCGATGTCGCCCATGAGATCAAGAACCCGCTGACCTCTCTGCGCAGCGCGATTGAAACCTTCACCATCGCGAAGGATGAGCGGCAGAAGGAACGCCTGATGCAGATCATCCAGGATGATGTGCGCCGCATTGATCGTCTCATCAGCGATATTTCCAACGCTTCGCGCCTTGACGCCGAGCTGTCGCGCGGCGAGCGCGAGGACGTGAATATTCCGACCCTGCTTGAAACCGTTTGCGATCTCTTCAATGAGACAGGTGCGGCGGGCAACGCCCGTGTCTCGCTCGAGATCGATGGGGGTGCGCCGGGCCGGGACAAGATGACGGTAAAGGGCTTTGATACGCGGCTTGGTCAGGTCATCCGTAACCTGATCGACAATGCGCTTTCCTTTTCCCCGCCGGGCGGCACGGTTCATGTCATCGCAACGCGTGAGCCGGGCAGCGTCATCATTCGCGTGGAAGATGAAGGGCCGGGCCTCCAGCCGCAAAATTTCGAGCGCGTCTTTGACCGGTTCCACACCGACCGGCCTGACAGTTTCGGTGAACATTCGGGCCTTGGTCTGGCAATCTCCCGGCAGATCGTTGAAGCGCATGGCGGGACGATCCGTGCAGGCAACAGGATGAACCCCGATGGCAGCGTGGCCGGTGCGCGCTTCACGGTCACGCTGCCAGAGGCAGAGTGATGCGATGAGTGACGCCCCTCTTTATCTGCACGGCACCTGCATCGCCTGCGGCACACGCGGAGCCTTGCTGCGCGGGGCATCGGGCAGCGGCAAATCCGATCTCGCCTTCCGCATGATCCGGGAAGATGAAAGCGGCGAAACGCGCCTCGTTGCCGATGACCAGGTGGTGCTGCATGCAGGCGCCACGGCACCACTCGCAAGTGCGCCTGCCATTCTTTCAGGCCTGATCGAGCTTCGCGGCCTCGGCCTCCTGTCGCTCACCCCCCTTGCGGAAGTGTCGCTCGCGCTCATCGTGGATCTCGTGCCCCGCGAGGAAGTGCCCCGCATCGCAGAGAGACGCTACGAAAAGCTGCTCGGTTTTCGCCTCCCGGTCATCGCACTCCATGCCTTTGACGGAACCGCCGCGCTGAAGCTCCGTCTGGCGCTTGAGACGCTCCCGGAGGGGGGCTTCCCTGAGGAAGATGGCCGTTTTGGTCGGCGCGACTGACCTTCTGCTTCACAATTAAGCGATTGCCTTGCGGAACTGCCTATTGTTGCATCGCAACACTTGTCTTTGGAGCAAGATTGGGGTCACGATACGGCCCTTCGCGGGGGCGGAGCGGAAGGCAGGCAAGCGTCCTGCCACATCGCAACGAATAGCGGCATTTGAGGGCTGTTGATGATCGGTTTGGTACTTGTAACGCATGGTCGATTGGCCGACGAATTCGTCTCGGCTATGGAACATGTTGTAGGCCCGCAATCCCAGATTAGCGCCATCTGTATCGGCCCCGATGATGATATGGAGCAGCGGCGCAAGGACATTCTCTCCGCCGTGGCCGCGTCCGATACGGGCGACGGCGTGATTCTTCTGACGGATATGTTTGGCGGCACCCCTTCCAACCTCGCCATTTCCGTCATGGACAAGGCAAAGGTTGAAGTGATCGCAGGTGTAAACCTGCCCATGCTGATCAAGCTCGCCAGTGTGCGGGAAACTTTCTCTCTCAGCGATGCGGTGGATCAGGCCCAGGAATCGGGCCGCAAATATATCTCCATCGCAAGCCGCGTTCTGGCAGGGGACGGAACGTGACGGTTCGCAACGAAAGCAGCGGGCCGCGCCCGGCGAACCGCCTTCTGAACATTGTAAATACACGCGGCCTTCACGCGCGCGCCTCCGCGAAGTTTGTGCAGGTGGCGGAGAAGTTCGACGCCGAGATTCGCGTTTCGCGCGAAGGCCAGACAGTGCCCGGTACATCGATCATGGGGTTGATGATGCTCGCCGCAGCCCCCGGCTGCTGCATCTTGATCGAGGCGGAAGGGCCGGAAGCCGAAGCCGCTCTCGACGCGCTCGAAGCCCTTGTCTCTGACGGCTTTGGCGAGCGCGACTAGAGCCACTCGTTCAATTCATTCCTTGTAATAGACAGTCTGCACGCTGGTCGCGAGAAGGCGGCCATCCGCGCTCCACAATTCGGCGGACTGGTCGAAATAGCCTTTCCGGAAAACCTTTGAATCCGCCATGCCGATCAGCGGTGCCGCGCCATTGGCGGCAAGCCCTGCCTCATCCGTGTGGAAATAGGTTGTGATCGATACCGTGCCTGCGGGCACGGGCCGCCCGCGCACATGAAAGATGCGCACGATGAAGGCATCGGCAATGGCAGACAGCGCGGTGAAGTCGAGCGGCCGCGCCGGATGGTCCGCCATCCAGAGGACGGAGCGGGCAGGGCCCGGCTCCGCATCCGGGCGGGGGTCATAGACGAGTTCACCCTCGCCAAAGCGCATGTCGTAATTCGCGGCCCAGGCGATGCGCCCTGCCGTGTCGAAGCGGGTAAGTGTGTCATGGGGCGCAATGGCGGGCGGCGTTGCGGGCTGGTGGTCCCACGTCTCGCGGCGAATGGCGAAGACGGCGCTCGCACTTGCCGCAATGCCGCCGCCTTCCTGGGACAGTTCCATCGACCAATGCTGCGTCGAGCGGTTTGTGCGCACTTCCTTGAGGTCGATGGTGAACGCGCCCTCGGCAATCGGCGCGCAGAAATTGACCGTCAGCGCCACCGGGTCGCCAATCCGCTGCGGCGCATTGAGCGCCGCCTGAAGCATCACGGCGGCGGTCACACCGCCAAAGGGGCCCATCATGTTCCAGTAGGCAGGCGAGGTGTGCCCTGTCCACCGCCCCTCGCCGGCGGGGGTGAGTTTCGTCGCAATGTCGAGCGGATGCATGGTCATGGGATCAAGTCTCTTTTCAGAACTGACAATGCGGGCATTTGATCTGAGCCGCCCCGCCGCGTCCATGACTTTGCGAGTAAGAAGGTCAGAGCCATTGGGCACAAAATGAGGGGCCAGCGGGCGGGTGATCCATTGGGAAAAGCATATAAACATTTCTTTATATGTTCTTGCCGGGTCCGGCCTCGCTTGTTATAAGGCCCGGCAAGACGCCTGTGCCGGCTGCCGCAACGTGAGGTTGTGCGCTGGCTGCCGCCCCGCTGACGGGGCGGAATATCCGATTTTCACCAGAGGAGCGCGACAGCCCCATGAGCCAAGCCGCAACGCATGATTACGTCATCAAGGACATCAATCTCGCTGATTGGGGCCGCAAGGAAATCGACATGGCCGAGACCGAAATGCCCGGTCTCATGGCAACGCGCGAAGAGTTCGGTCCGAAGCAGCCGCTGAAAGGCGCGCGCATCGCCGGCTCTCTCCACATGACGATCCAGACGGCCGTCCTTATCGAAACGCTTGCCCATCTGGGTGCCGATATTCGCTGGGCCTCTTGCAACATCTACTCGACGCAGGACCACGCCGCTGCTGCCATTGCTGCGCGGGGCATTCCGGTTTTTGCCGTGAAGGGCGAGACGCTTGAAGAATATTGGGAATACACACACCGCATCTTCGAATGGGCCGATGGCGGCACGCCGAACATGATCCTTGATGATGGTGGCGATGCAACGCTCCTCATCCATCTCGGCAAGCGCGCGGAAGATGGCGACACCGCCTTCCTGGACACGCCGGGCAATGAAGAAGAGGAAATCCTCTTCGCCGCGATCAAGCGCCGCCTGAAGGAAAAGCCGGGCTGGTACAATGAGGTCGCGAAGAATGTGAAGGGCGTGACGGAAGAAACCACGACCGGCGTTCACCGTCTCTACGAGATGCAGAAGAAGGGCACGCTGCTCTGGCCCGCCATCAACGTCAATGACAGCGTGACCAAGTCGAAATTCGACAATCTCTATGGCTGCCGTGAATCGCTGGTAGATGGTATCCGCCGCGCGACCGACGTGATGATGTCGGGCAAGGTCGGCGTTGTTGCGGGCTTTGGCGATGTGGGCAAGGGCTCTGCCGCGTCGCTCCGTCAGGCGGGCTGCCGTGTGATCGTCACCGAAATCGACCCGATCTGTGCGCTTCAGGCCGCGATGGAAGGCTATGAAGTGACGACAATGGATGAAGCTGCGCCGCGCGGCGACATCTTCGTCACCACCACCGGCAATGTGGATGTCATCACCGTTGACCACATGCGTCGGATGAAACACCGCGCCATCGTCTGCAATATCGGCCATTTCGACAGCGAAATTCAGGTCGGCGGGCTGCGCAACTTCAAGTGGCACAATGTGAAGCCCCAGGTGGATGAGATCGAGTTCCAGGATGGCAAGCGCATCATCCTGCTCGCCGAAGGCCGCCTCGTGAATCTCGGCTGCGGCACGGGCCATCCGAGCTTCGTCATGTCGGCTTCCTTCACCAACCAGACGCTCGCCCAGATCGAGCTTTTCACGAAGCCGGGCGAGTATGAAAAGAAGGTCTATGTGCTGCCGAAGACGCTGGACGAGAAGGTGGCGCGCCTCCATCTCGAAAAGATCGGCGTGAAGCTCGAAAAGCTGAACAAGAAGCAGGCCGACTATATCGGCGTGTCTCAGGAAGGTCCCTTCAAGCCGGACACCTATCGCTACTGAGCAGCAGTGCTTCATATGAACGACATGAAGGCGGGAGGTCTCGGCACCTCCCGCCTTTTTTATGGGCTGCAAGTTTCACGCTTGAGTCACTCGTGGTGTATGATTTGCTGGGGTCAGGTGATTTGCGCTCGCCTGTGCAGGTTGAGCGCGCTGAAGGGGTCAGGCGCGATATGAGTGCGGCTCGGAGCGGCAAGGCGGGCAAAGCGTCCAGCCGGGGTGGGAAACCCTTGCTGACGGCGCTTCTCGCTTCGGTGAGCCTGCCTGCGCTCGCTGTCGCACAGGAGGCACCGGCGAACCTCTCCGATACGCTCGAAATCCTCGGTGTCCCCGCACAGACGACAACCGAACCGGCACTCGCGATAACCCTTGCCGTGGCGGCAGGGCTTGCCTTTGCGGGCGCCCTTGCCGGCATTACCGGGCTTCGCGCGGCCCGCGCCGCAAGGCGGAAGGCGCTGGAGCGCGAAGAAAACCTCGCCTCGCTTGAAGCACGGCTTGATGCGGCAGAAGCCATTCTCGCAGCCGAGCCTGATGCTGTCTTCATCTGGACGCCCGAAACGCTGCGCGCGGCCCCTGGCACCTTTCAGGCGCGCCCGCGCATTGTGGGTTCCACCGCAACGCTGGTTGACCCCTCGTCCGGCGATCTCGATTTCAACTATCTGCTGACGCGGCTCGAGCCGGAAAATGCAGGCCGCCTCAACACGGCGGTTCAGCGCCTGCGCACACGCGGCGCGCGTTTCTCGCTTCATGTGCAGTCGGTTGACGGGCGCACCTTCGAGGCGGAAGGCCGCCCCGCCGGTGCGCTTGCCGTGTTGTGGCTGCGCGATGTGACGGGCGAGCGCGCGGAAGTCTCCCGCCTCAAGGAAAGGCTTCGCCAGGCCGAGCAGGCGCGCGACCGCTTCGAAGAACATCTCATGGAAGCGCCTTTCCCCGCATGGCGGCGCGACAATGAAGGCCGTCTTGTCTGGGTGAACGCGGCCTATGCCCGCGCGGTGGACGCGACCTCTGCGGAAGATGCAGTGTCGCGCGGCATTGAGCTTCTGGGCGAGGAGGTCAAGGGCTCGCTCCGCCGCGCCCTGTTTGACCGCCCCCGCGCGCGTGAGCGCAGCCACGCCATCATGGAAGGCGAACGCCGCGCGCTCGACATTGTGGAGCAGCGCCTCTCCGATGGCGTGGCGGGCATTGCCATTGATGTGTCCGCCCTCGATGCAGCGGAAGTGGAACTGCGCCGTCATATTGAGAGCCATGCGGCAACGCTGGATCGCGTGACAACGGCAGTTGCAATCTGCGGGCCGGACAAACGTCTCGCCTTTCACAACCGCGCCTATGAAACGCTGTGGGGGCTTGATCCGCAATGGCTCGCGCAAGGTCCGTCCGACAGCGAGATTCTCGACGAGTTGCGCGCACGCCGTCGTCTGCCGGAACAGGCGAATTTTCAGGCGTGGAAACAGGCGCGCATGGAAATCTACACCTCGACGGAACCGCTCGAGGAATATTGGCATCTGCCGGATGGCCGCACGGTGAAAGTGCTTGCGCAGGCGCATCCCTTCGGCGGCGTCATCTATCTTTATGAGAACGTCACCGAACGGCTCAATCTCGAAAGCTCCTACAACACGCTTGCCCGCGTTCAGCGCGAAACGATCGATCACCTTTATGAAGGCGTTTCTGTGTTCGGCTCGGATGGTCGCCTCAAGCTCTTCAACCCGGCCTATGCGAAAATCTGGGGGCTTGATCCCGCGAAGCTTGAGGGTGAGCCTCATGTGAACGAGATCATCGCGATGATCCGCCCGCTTCTCGGTGATGAGGCGAACTGGGACGAGCTGAAAACCAGCGTCACCAGCGCCGCCGCCATTCGCGCACAGCAGACCGGACGTCTCAACCGGCCTGACAATTCGGTGATCGATTATGCGATGGTGCCGCTGCCGGATGGCGCGACGCTAATGACCTATGTCGATGTCACCGATTCCACCCGCATGGAGCAGGCGCTGCGCGATCGCAATGATGCGCTGGAGACGGCAGACAGGCTGAAATCCGAATTTATCAGCCACGTCTCCTATCAGTTGCGCACACCGCTCACCAATATTCTGGGCTTTGGTGAGATTCTCGAGACGGAAATGTTCGGCCCGCTGAATGCCCGACAGCATGAATATATGCAGGGCATTCTCGAAAGCTCGGAGACGCTGATCGATGTGGTGAACGATATTCTCGATCTCGCCGTCATCGAGGCCGGCGCGATGACGCTTGATCTGTCGGACGTCGATCTGTCGGCTGTCATCTATGCAACGGAAGAGTTCGCGCAGCGCCCTGCGCAGAAGAACAAGGTCACGCTGCGCGTCGAAGTGCCGAAGGATCTCGGCACGGTGCGCGCAGATGAAAAGCGCATCAAGCAGATCATGATCAATCTGCTCTCCAATGCGCTCGCCTTCACGAGTCCCGGCGATGCCATCATCATTGGCGGCACGCGGCGTGAAAACGCCGTCGAGCTTTATGTCGAGGATACGGGCATTGGCATCCGGCCCGAATTGCAGGGCAATGTATTTGACCGCTTCGAAGCCTATGGCGGGTCAGACCGTCATCGCGGCGCAGGCCTTGGCCTGTCTCTCGTACGTTCCTTCGTTGAGCTTCACGGCGGCTGGGTCACGCTTGAAAGCGCGCCGGGTGTCGGCACGCGCGTCACCTGCCATCTGCCCGTCCGCGCCGCACCGCCTGCACAGGGCGATGCCGCGCCGCTCGCGAGAACGACAAAGCTTGAAGTGAATTAATCGTCACCCCCGTTTCAACGGAGGTGACGCATCATCCTTGTAGCTTACTCCACCTTGTTGATGACCGCACAGGCAATGCGCGCGCCGGCACCGCCAATCGGCTGGCTCATGTGATCATCCGCCGCTTCATGGATGACAAGCGCGGCGCCATCTTCATCAAGCAGATTGGCGCGGCCTTCCGCGCCTGCAAGCGTCACGCGGTCTGAATAGATTTCGGCATTCACCACGCCATTCGCATCGGCATAGATGTTCGGCAGATCGCCATCATCCGGTCCTTCCGGGTTGAGCAGCCCATGCGGCTTCTTGCCCGAATGATGCACATGCGAGCCCGATTCCTTGTAGCCTTCATCGGCGCAAGTGCCCGTCTCGTGGAAATGGATTGCGTGCCAGCCGGGTTCGATGCCTTCGATGTTCACGCGAATGACAACACCCTGCGGCCCTTCGGAAAGATCGGCAGTGCCTGCTTCGGGATTCTCCGGCGTCTGGAAAACACCCGCCGCCAGCACCGGCTCGGCAGAAGCCGGAAGCGGCGCAAAAGCCAGAGCTGCAGCGCAGGCTGCGAGCGGTGCGAGATGTGTGAGCTTCATCGGTGTGTCTCCTTCTTCTGTTCCCGAAATCTCTGGCACACAAGCTAGCGCATATGATGCGCGAAAAAAGCCCTGAGCGCGTCCTGAACAAAAAAGCCCGCCTCCTTTCGGAGACGGGCTTTGAGGCCGGGGGGCGCCTTGTCAGTGCTGGCTTTGCGGCATGTTGAGGCGGATGCCGTCCAGTTCGTCGCTCGCGATGAGCTGACAGGAAAGGCGGGAGTTCTCCGCTGAATGTTCACAGAAGTCGAGCATGGTTTCTTCCATGGGCTCGATGCTTCCAAGCTTGCCCTGCCATTCTTCCGGCACGAATACCATGCAGGTGGCGCAAGCGCAGGCGCCGCCGCAATCACCGTCGATGCCGGGAATGCCTTGTTTCACAGCCGCTTCCATCAACGACACACCGTTCTCCACCTCGATCGTGTGTTCGGTGCCGTTATGTTCGATATAGGTAATCTTCGCCATTGAACTCACACGCCTCCAAGCGTTTCTTTTTTTGTGTCTGTCGCGGTGTCAGCCCGCGATCTCTTTCACCCCGATGCTTTCATCGCGAATGCGCGCGGGGTCGAGCTTTTCTTTCTTCTGCGTCAGTATTTTCGCCATCATGAATTCAGGCGCGCGGTTCACCGCATCCACGGCAACAAGCACGCCGTCCTTCAGATAGAAAACGGCAAAGCTGCGGCTGTTCTCCGGGTCGCCGCGCACAACGGCTTCGGTGTAGCCGGCAGAAAGGCCGACGATCTGAAGCTTGAGGTCATACTGGTCCGACCAGAACCACGGCACCTGATCGTAAGGCTTTTCCTTGCCGGCAAGCGTTGCCGCTGCGGTCTTTCCCTGTTCGATGGCGTTATGCACGCTTTCAAGGCGTATCCTGCGCCCGTAAACCGCATTCGGATGGCTTGTGCAGTCACCCGCCGCACAAATGCCCGGGTCGGAGGTGCGGCAGAACTCATCCACCACAATGCCGTTCTCGACTTCAAGTCCGGCTTCGACGGCAAGCGCCGTGTTCGGAATAATGCCGATGCCGACCACCACAAAGTCGCAGGGATATTTCTTGCCCTCGCCGGAGGTGACGGCGGTGATGCGGTCCGTGCCTTCAAAGCCGGAAACGGTCACGCCGGTTTCAATCTTCACACCGGCTTCGCGATGCACGCGCTCGTAGAATTGCGAGACGATGGGATCGACCACGCGGGCAAGCACCCGGTCTGCGGTTTCAAGTACCGTCACATCAATGCCGCGCTTTGCAGCCACAGCGGCCACTTCAAGGCCGATGTAGCCGCCGCCCACCACGACCATTTTCGCGCCTTCGCGGAAATGGTCCTGAATGGCCTTCACATCATCAATGTTGCGCAGATAGTGGACACCCTTGAGGTCGAAGCCCGGCACGTTCAGTTCGCGCACGCGGCTGCCCGTGGCGAGCAGCAGCTTCCCGTACGGATATTCGCGGCCATCCGCCGTGAGGATGCGCTTGTTCTTGCGATCGATTTCCGTGACGCGCGTGCCCCAATGTGTCTCTACACCGGACTGCGCATAGAAATCCTGCCCCTTCAGTTCCACCCGGTCATAGCCGATTTCACCGGCGAGAAACTTCTTGCTGAGGGGTGGGCGCTGATAGGGCGCATAGGGTTCATCGCCGAAAATACGGATCGGTCCCGCAAAGCCTTCCGCGCGCAGGCTCTGCACGGCCTGCGCTGCGGCCTGTCCTGCACCGATGATGAGAATATCGTCCGCCACTTTTCCTCCCTTGCCTCCGATGCGTCCTGCCCCTGGCACGTTTGGCGCCGCGCTTCATCCGGGCCGGATGACCAGATGCCTGCCTCGCAGCTCAACCTTAATTTTACGGAGGCATACTACGCAGAAAGCAGGTTTTTACACCCCCGAAAGAGGGGATAGAAGCCTCCGGCCCTCAGATGGCCCGCAGGGCGGAGCCGTCATTCGGCCTTTCGGCCAACATAACACGCCAAAAATGACGCTTGCGTCAACTTCTTTATGGGCGGCTTGCCCGTGAGATGCGGTCACAAAATCCGGCGCTGTTTCGTCTTGTCAGGGAAAGCCATTTCATCCCCGAAACGGAGAAGCCCCATGTCACATGACGATCTGACACCGCGCCTTGATCCCTATAAGGCATCGCCCGAAGCCTACAAGCCACTTCTTGAGCTGCAGGCTTATACCGACCGGTGCGGCCTTGAACGGTCGCTGCTGGAGCTTGTGAAAACCCGCGCCTCGCAGATCAATGGCTGCGCCTTCTGCCTTGAAATGCACACGCGCGAGGCCCGCGCGGCAGGGGAGACAGAAGCCCGTCTCTATCTGCTTAATGCCTGGCGCGAATCCCCGCTTTACACCGCGCGGGAGCGTGCCGCGCTCGAATGGGTGGAAGCCGTGACGCTGGTATCTGTGGAGCATGTGCCGGATGCCGCCTGGAAGGCCGTGCAGGCGGAGTTCACCGACAAGGAGATTGTGGATCTCACCGTTGCGATCGGCATGATCAATGTCTGGAACAGGCTGGCTGTGTCGTTTCGCCTCGCCCATCCGGTGCAACAGGAAACCCGACGCAAACTCGCCTGAGAGCGATTTCAGATCAGCAAGGAGCCGCCGGTCTCCACATCCTTGTAGTCAAAGATGAAGGCGGAGATGAGCATGTTTGCCGTCTCCCCGTCATCGGAGAGCGGCATGTGGATTGAGTCGAAAATGCCCCGCCTTCCTTCCAGCCAGGGCACCTCTCCATAGACGCGCACCGGCAGGCGCTTCCTTGCGGCCCGGCGATGCACGCCGATCGTGGCATTCACGATCTCGGGGCCAAGCTTGGAAAAGCTTTCGGAGATTGTCTTGCCGGTGCCATCGCTGCCGAAGTAATGGGCGACCTTGGTGCCGACAAGTCGGTAATAGAAGTCCGAGCCGCCATCCAGTACATCGACGATCACGATCCAGCCGAGATAATCGCGCAGTTCGAGCGGGTCCATATCGGCGCGGGCGGGCATGATCCTGTCGCCGCGCTTTGCGGACCAATAGGCGTGAACCGCCGCCAGAACGGGGTGGTCAAGCCGCAGCGGAGCAGTCTCCGTTAACGCTCCCTGCACGACACTGCTCATGGCCCCGTCTCCTCAGGAAAACTCCATACAGAGTGTTGCTGCCCCTGCGTTAAGGACATCCTAAATAGACTGTTCCTTATGGAGATTATTTTGTCCTGCCCCGGCACGGTCCGGCAGGCGCTCGCGCTTGGCGATCGGGAAGGGGCAGGCTAAAAACGCACATGGTCGTAGAAAATTCCCATCTTCTGGAGGTCGAGCTTGCCGATGAGGAAGCGACACGCTCCCTCGGCAAGGCGTTGGCGGCGCGCCTGCAAATCGGGGATCTGATCCTGCTGCGGGGCGATCTGGGTGCCGGCAAGACCGCGCTTGCCCGCGCCATCGTGCAGGCGCATCTCGCGGCGCATGGCATCGCCGAGGATGTGCCGTCGCCCACCTTCACCCTCGTCCAGACCTATGAAAGCCCGGCGCTCCTCATCGCCCATGCCGATCTCTACCGGATCGAAGGGCCGGAGGAACTGCGCGAGCTTGGCCTTGCCGAATTTGCCGATGAAGGCGTCGTGCTGGTCGAGTGGCCGGAAAGGGCCGAGGCGGAAATCCGGCGACTGTCGCGTGACCGTCTCGACATCACGCTCACTCTCATGCCAGAAGGCAGGCGCGGTGCGCGGCTTGAAGGCTCGGGAAGCTGGGCCGCGCGGCTTGGGGGATTATCGCTTTGACGATGCGCGAAGAAACGATCCGCAGCTTTCTGAAAGAGGCAGGCTGGGAGAAGGCCGAGCGCCGCCCGCTTGCAGGCGATGCGTCCTCGCGCCGCTACGAGCGCCTGTCGCTTGCGGGCCGTCCGGCCGTCCTGATGGACTGGCCGTCGGGGCCGGATGCGCCGGTGGTGCCGGGCCGCGCCGCCTATAGCCGCATCGCGCATCTCGCAGAAGATGTGCGCCCCTTTGTTGCGGTGGGCGAGCATCTGCGCCGCCTTGGCCTCACCGCGCCCGAACTTATCGCGGCTGACCTTACGCATGGTCTTCTTTTGCTCGAAGATCTGGGCGATCAGGTTTACGGGCTGCTGATCGAGCAGGGGAAAGGGCCGTCCGGCGAAGAACTGGACGAGCTTTACCGCGCAGGCGTTGAAACGCTGATCCGCCTTCAGTCTGTGCCCGCACCGCATTCCCTGCCCGTCGGGGATGGGACATCGCATCTGGTGCCGCATTTCGACGACAGCGTTTTCCGCGCCGAACTCGACGTGCCGCTCGACTGGTATTTCCCGACCATCCTCGAGCGCGAGGCAACGTCCGCAATGCGCGATGACTATCACGCGCTCTGGACGGCGCTTCGGCCTCATATTGATGCAGGTGTGCCAACGCTTTTCCTTCGCGATTACCATTCGCCGAACATTCTCTGGCTCGGCGAGCGCGAGGCCATAGCCCGTGTCGGCCTGATCGATTACCAGGACGCACTTATCGGCAATCGCGCCTATGATCTCGTCTCCTTCCTTCAGGATGCGCGACGCGATGTGCCGGTGGAACGCGAAGAAGCCATGCTCGCCCATTACATCACCCGCGCAAAGGCCGAGCTTTCGGGGTTTGATGAAGAAGAGTTCCGCGCTTCCTATGCGGTGCTTGGTGCAGAACGGGCGCTCCGCCTCATCGGTCTCTGGCCCCGCCTGCTGAGGCGTGATGGTAAGCCGCAATATATGGCGCATATGCCGCGCACCATGGATTATCTCCGCCGCAATCTCGCTCATCCGGCGCTTCGCGATCTTGCCCGCTGGCTTGATGCAAACATGTTGAAGCAGGGCTGAGATGGTGCAGATCAACAAGGCGATGGTCATGGCGGCGGGCAAAGGCACCCGCATGCGCCCGCTCACCGACACAATGCCGAAGCCGCTCGTGCCCTTTGCAGGCAAGCCGCTGATCGACCATGTGCTGGATCGGCTGGCAGAAGCGGGCGTCGCCGAAGCGGTGGTGAATGTCCATTATTTCGCCGACATGCTGGAAGCGCATCTCGCTTCCCGTCGCCAGCCGCGCATCATCATCTCCGACGAACGCGAGGTTCTGCTTGATACAGGCGGCGGCACGAAAAAGGCGCTGCCGCTTCTGGGTGATGATCCGATCATCACCTTCAATTCCGATTCCGTCTGGGTGGAGGAAATCGGCTCCAATCTCGCGAACCTCATGGCCGCCTGGAACCCGGAGCGCATGGACGCGCTGCTGATGATCGCGGATGCAACGCGCACCATCGGCTATGTCGGCCGGGGCGATTTTCTGATGAATGAGGAAGGGCTGCTTGCCCGCCGAGCCCCATCAACGACCGCGCCCTATATGTTTGCGGGCGTGCAGATCATCAAGCCGGGCCTCTTTGCGGACGGACCGGACGGGCCATTTTCCACCAATCTCATCTGGGACCGGCTGATCGAAAAGGGCCGGCTTTTCGGCCATCGCATGTCCGGCGTCTGGATGCATGTCGGCGCGCCGGACGATCTTGCCGAGGCGGAAGCCTTCCTGCGGGATTTATGACGCGCGACGCGCTACCATAAGGCCCATGAGGGCTGATTCCCCGATCCTGTTCACCATGCCGCCCGGGGCCCCGTTTCTTGAGCGGCTGGCGGTGACACTGCTTGAGGATATGACGCTTGGCGGACGCTTCGCGGGGCAGTTCGAGCTTGCCGATGCGACAATCCTCCTGCCAACCCGCCGCGCCGTCCGCGCGCTGGGTGATGCCTTTCTGCGCGCGAGCGGCGGCAAGGCGCTGATCCTGCCGACCATCCGCGCGCTGGGTGATGTGGATGAGGAAGAACTCGTTCTCGACCCGGCAGGCCTTGGGGAAGAGGCACTCAGTCTCCCGCCGCCCATGCCCGCGCTTGAACGCCAGCTCCGCCTTGCCCGCCTCATCATGGAAGAAAGCGGCGAAAGCGATGTGCGTGCGCTCGGCCTTGCAGGCGATCTCGGCAGCTTCCTCGACATGGTGATAACGGAAGGTGCTGATCTCTCGCAGCTCTCCACACTCGTGCCGGAAGAATTTGCCGATCACTGGCAGGTGACAATCGACTTTCTGAAAGTGCTGACCGACCGCTGGCCGGAAGAGCTTTCGCGCCTCGGCTATATGGAGCAGGCGGAGCGGCGCAACCATCTCCTTCGCGCGCAGGCAGAAGCGTGGAAAACAAAGCCGCCGCATGGCCCCGTCATCGCTGCGGGGTCAACAGGCTCGATCCCCGCAACGGCAGACCTCCTCAGCGTCATCGCGCATCTGCCGCTTGGCGCCGTGGTGCTGCCGGGGCTTGATCTCGATCTTGACGAAGAAAGCTGGCAGGGCATCGGCGAGCCGGGCACCGCTTCCCATCCGCAATACGGTATGAAGAAACTGCTGCTCCGCCTCCGCGCCGAGCGGGCGGATGTGCAGCTCTGGCCGGGCGCATCGCTCGATGCAGCGCGCGCGACGCGGGCGCGCATCCTGTCGGAAGCGCTGCGGCCGGCCGAAACCACAGACAAATGGCGTGCACGCCTCGCGGCCCTCAAGGGCGATGCGGCGGCAGGTCTCGCGAACCTCACTCTCATCGAAGCGCCGGGCGAGCGCGATGAGGCAGGCGCCATCGCGCTGCTGATGCGCGACGTACTGGAAACACCCGGCAAGACGGCGGCGCTTGTCACGCCGGATCGCAAGCTCGCGCGCCGCGTTGCGATGGAGCTTCGTCGCTGGCGGGTGGATGTGAATGATTCCGGCGGCCAGCCGCTTGCAAATACGCCGCCTGCATCCTTCCTCCGTCTGCTTGCGGAAATGGTGGCGGAAGATTTCGCGCCCGTGCCGCTTCTCGCCTGTCTCAAGCACCCGCTGGCCGCCGCAGGAGCGCCGCAAGCCGCTTTCCGGGCGGATATTCGCCTTCTCGAAAAATTGCTGCTGCGCGGCCCGCGCCCCGCGCCGGGCATTGCCGGGTTGCGCGCGGCACTCGCTGTGGAAGCCCCGCCGGAAAAGCCTGATGGCAGGCGTCCGACGATCGGGCGCGTTGTGGACCGCATCGAAAAAGCGCTGGCGCCTTTCGTGGAGGCCATGACAGAACGGAGGCCCGCTGCTGAACTCGTTGCGGCACATGCCGAAGCCGCCGAACGCCTTGCTGCGACACAGGATGAAGAAGGCGCCGCGCGTCTCTGGCAGGGTGAGGCGGGCGAGGCGACAGCCGATTTCATTCGTGAGCTGATTGATGCAGCCCCTGCCTTTGGTGATCTCGCGCCGGAAGCCTATACGCGCTTCTTCGATGAAACATTGCGCGGCCGCGTGCTTCGCCCGCGCTGGGGGCTTCACCCGCGGCTTTTCATTTGGGGTCCGCTCGAAGCGCGTTTGCAACATGCAGACAGGATCATTCTGGGCGGGCTCAATGAAGGGGTCTGGCCCGCAGAAGCCAATATTGATCCCTGGCTGAACCGTCCCATGCGCGCGGCGCTGGGGCTGGAGCCGCCAGAACGCCGCATCGGCCTTTCCGCGCATGACTTCGTGGAAGGGGCCTGCGCCGGGGAAGCCATATTGACCCGCGCGCTCAAGGTGGATGGCGCGCCTGCCGTTGCCTCGCGCTGGTGGCTGCGTCTTGAAAGCGTCATGCAGGGCGCGGGTGTTGCGCCTGCCAAGCCGTTCCATTGGTGGCAATGGGCGCAGGCGCTTGACGAGCCGAAGGAGCTGATCGAGCCTGTCCGCCCGCAGCCGCGCCCGCCGCTTGCCGCCCGGCCTGATCGTTTCTCCGTTACCGAAATCGAAACTCTGATCCGCGACCCCTATGCGGTCTATGCGCGGCGTGTGTTGAGGCTGCCCGTGCTTGATCCGCTTGATGCGGATATTGCGGCTGCCGAACGCGGCATCATCGTGCATGAAGCGCTGGAACGCTTTGTGAAGGAATATCCGAAAACCATTCCCCATGATGCGCTTGACCGGCTTCTCGCCATTGGCCGCGAGGTTTTCGATAGCGCGATTGACAGGCCGGGCGTTGCGGCCTTCTGGTGGCCGCGCTTCCAGCGCATCGCGCAATGGTTCGTGGAACATGAGCATGAAGCGCGCGAAGGGCTCAAACATGCCTATGCCGAAGCGCGCGGCGAAATTCTGATCACGGAAGGTCTCGCCCGCCCCATCCGCCTCGTCGGCAAGGCTGACCGCATTGACCTGCGCGATGATGGCACACTCGACATCATTGATTACAAGACAGGCACGCCCCCCAGCATAAAGCAGGTACAGCAGGGGCTTGCGCCGCAGCTTCCGCTGGAAGCGGCAATGGCCTCGCGGGGTGGCTTCACGTCCGGCGAGGATGACTCGATCCCTGCCTTGCCAGCAGGCCGCCTGATCTATCTGCGTCTCACAGGCGGCGAGACGGCGGGCGAACGCCGCGAGATCAAGGATGAAGAGGGAGAACTCGCCAAAGAGGTTTACCAGTCGCTCATCGCGCTGCTGAAGCAATATGAGGATGAGCAGACGCCCTATCTCTCGCGGCCGCGCGTGAAATTTCTCTCGCAATATGGCGATTACGATCATCTTGCCCGCGTGAAGGAATGGGCCTCTGCCGGGGGAGAGGGCGAATGAGCGACCCCATGCAGACAAAAAGCCTCGCGCCCGATGAAGCGCAGCGCCGCGCCTCCGAGCCGGGAACATCCGTCTGGGTGTCTGCCAATGCAGGCTCCGGCAAGACCCATGCGCTGACAACGCGCGTTGCGCGGCTTCTGCTTTCAGGCACGCCGCCCGAACGCATCCTGTGCCTCACCTTCACCAAGGCCGCCGCAGCCGAAATGTCCGCGCGCCTTTATGCCCGTCTCGGCACCTGGGCGACGATGGAAGAGGACGCGCTCGCAAGCGCCATCAAGGAGATCGAAGGCAGCGTGCCCGACGCCGCAAAATGCGCCGCCGCCCGCCGCCTTTTCGCGCGCGCTGTCGAGACGCCGGGCGGACTGAAAATCCAGACGATCCATGCTTTCTGCGAGCGTCTGCTCGGGCGCTTCCCGCTCGAGGCGAATGTGCCGCCGCAATTCGATATTCTCGATGATCGTCATGCGCTCGAACTCATGGGCGAGGTGCGCGACACCGTGCTTCGCCGCGCCACGGCCATGCCCGATACGTCGCTCGGCCGCGCCCTTTCCTACGTGGTCGAGCGTGTGGATGAACTTGCTTTCGGCGGACTCATCGCAGAAGTGACCGGCCCGCAGCGCGGCAATTTTCGCAAGATGCTGGCGGGCTTTGGCGGCTTTGACGGAATCGTTCAGGCCATCCGCGCTGCGCTTGCTATAGGCGAAGGGGAGAGCGTCGAAGCGATCCTCACCGAAATGGCATCGCCTCCGAAGAAGACACTTGAGCATGCCATCAAGGCACTTTCCGAAGGCAGCAGCACGGACAAGGAACGTGCCGCGAAGCTCAAGCGTTTTCTTGCCTCCAATGCGCGGCGTGAACTCCTTGATGAATACCGGCTCCTTTTTCTGACCAAGGAAGATGAACCGCGCAAAAGCCTCATCACCAAGAAGCCGGCCGAGAAATATCCGAATGCAGCCGACGCGCTTGTCCTTGAGCAGGATCGGCTCGTGAAGCTCATGGCGCGCCTGCGCGCCCTGCGCGTCGCCGAGGCGACGGAAGCGATCATGGCGATTGCCGTTGCGATCCTTGAAGCCTTTGGCGAAGAAAAGCGCGCACGCGCCCTGCTCGATTATGATGACCTGATCGAAAAGAGCCGCGCGCTTCTGACCACAAGCGCCATGGCTCCCTGGGTCCTCTTCAAGCTGGATGGCGGCATCGACCATATTCTGGTCGATGAGGCGCAGGACACGAGCCCCGAACAGTGGGATGTGGTAACGCGCATTGCAGATGAGTTTTTGTCGGGCGCAGGCGCACGCAATCTTCGCCGCACCATCTTCGCTGTGGGCGATGAGAAGCAGTCGATCTTCTCCTTCCAGGGCGCAGACCCCGCCCGCTTCGATGCGATGAAGCGCTATTTCGAGCAACGCACGAAAGAAGCTGAACTTGCCTGGGACTATGTGCCGCTGACGCGCTCCTTCCGCTCTGCGCCGGAAGTGCTTGCGGCGGTGGACAAGGTGTTTGCCGACGAGCGCGCCCGCCAAGGCCTCACCGCCTCCGGCCATGTTGATCCGCATATTGCGCATCGGGAGCTTGATGCGGGACTGGTTGAAATCTGGGAACTGGAAAAGCCCGAAGAAGGTGAAGACCCGGACCCGTGGGACGCGCCGCTTGATTATGTGACAGGCACTGTGCCGTCCTCGCGCCTCGCGGCGCGCATCGCCGATACGATTCAGGGCTGGATCGCATCGGGCGAAAAGCTCGTTGCAAAGGGCCGTCCCATTCGCCCCGGCGATATTCTCATTCTCGTGCGCCGCCGAAATGAATTTGTCGGCGAGATGGTCCGTCATTTGAAAGATCGGAACATCCCCGTTGCGGGTGCAGACCGCATGGTCCTTACCGAGCAGATGGCGGTGATGGATCTGATGGCGCTTGGCCGCTTCGTGCTGCTGCCGGAAGATGATCTCACTCTTGCGACCGTTCTCAAGGGGCCGTTCATCGGATTTACGGAGGAAGAGCTTTTCAATCTCGCCTGGGGCCGCAGCGGCACGCTCTGGAAGGCGCTGAAGGAGAAGACAGGTACGGAAGCCCATTGCGCGCGGGCAGAGGCGTTTCTCTCGCGTCTGCTGGACCTCGCCGATTTCGAACCGCCCTATGAGTTCTTTGCGCATCTCCTGACAGGCGAGGGCGGGCGCGAGCGCCTGCTTGCGCGGCTCGGGCCGGATGCCGCCGATCCAATCGACGAGTTCCTTTCCCTCGCTCTCGATTTCGAGCGCGATCATCCGCCTTCTCTCGAAGCCTTCCTGCATTGGGTGGAGCGCGGCGCTGCCGAGATCAAGCGCGACATGGATCAGGGGCGCGATGAAGTGCGTATCATGACCGTTCATGGCGCAAAGGGGCTTGAGGCCGATATCGTCTTCATGCCGGACACATGCGCCGCACCGGGCGGTTCTCACGATCCGGCCCTTCTCTCCCTGCCGCCCGTGGGCGGTGACGGGCCGCGCCTTCTTCTCTGGCCTGTCCGCAAGCGCGAGGAAGATGATGTGAGCGCCGCCGCGCGCGAGAAACTGCGCGAATTGCAGGCAGCGGAATACAGACGCCTTCTCTACGTCGCGCTCACCCGCGCGCGCGACCGGCTTTATATTGCAGGCTATCAGAGCACGAGAGAGCCGTCGGAAGATTGCTGGTACAGACTGATCGAAAAGGCGCTGCTGCCGCATGCGAAAAAAGTCGAGCTGCCGGACGGCCGCCTTGTCTGGCGCATCGAAGGGAAGCAGCGGCGCAAGGTCAAGGCAGCGGCAGCGGAAGCAGACCCTGAAAAAATCGATCTTCCCGGCTGGGCGCGTGCCGAAGCGCCCGCAGAACCTACTCCTTCGCGCCCGCTCGCGCCCTCCCGTCTGCCGCCCGAAGACATGGCAGAGCCAGCCCCCGCCCCATTCACGCAGAAGGATGCAGCACTGCGCTTTCGCCGCGGCGGAATTATTCATCGGCTGCTGGAAACATTGCCGGATATTGCCCTGTCGGAACGCAGAGATGCAGCGAGGCGCTATCTCTCACTCTCCGTACACGAACTGTCAGAGGATGAGGCGCGCGAAATCGAGGAATCAGTTTTCAGGGTGCTTGATGACCCTGGGCTTGCACCTCTTTTCGCGCCGGGAAGCCGCGCGGAAGTGCCGGTCGTGGGCACGGTCGAGTTTCGTGGAGAGCCGCTCCTCGTTTCCGGCCAGATTGACCGCCTTGCCGTCACGGATGATGAAGTGCTGATCGTCGATTACAAGACGAACCGCCCGCCACCCGGAACGCCCGATGCGGTCGCCCCCGCCTATATGGCGCAAATGGCGGCTTACCGCGCCGTTCTCTCCTCCATCTATCCGGGGCGTGCGATTCGCTGTGCGCTGCTCTGGACCGAAGGAGCGCATCTGATGGAATTACCCGGCGATGCGCTGGAAAATGCGCTGAAAAGGACACCCCCTGTGGCAAAGAGGCAGCCTTGACCTCATGGGAGGGCGTTCCTAGATTCAGGGCAACGTGAACCCCACTCGTATCAGTGCGCCCGGCGCCTTGTCAGCCGTCAGGCAGGCAGACGGGCTTGAAAGGATTGAGAATATGACCACCAGCAAAGTGACCGACGCTTCCTTTGAGTCGGACGTACTTGAAGCAGACGGCCCCGTTCTGGTCGATTTCTGGGCGGAGTGGTGCGGCCCCTGCAAGCAGATCGGCCCGGCCCTTGAAGAGATCGCCAAGGATTATGGCGGGAAGCTCCGCGTCGCAAAGATCAACATCGACGAGAATCCGAACACGCCGACCAAATATGGCGTCCGCGGTATTCCGACGCTGATGATCTTCAAGGATGGTCAGGTTTCGGCCACCAAGGTTGGAGCTCTGCCCAAGGGCAAAATCGTCGAATGGATCGACAGCTCGATCTGACGAACTATTCCGTTAACGGATGAAAAGGCCGGCTTCGTTCCGGCCTTTTTTCATGGGCAGATTCTATGAATTGTCCTTGAGTATGTGCCCGGCGAGATAAAGCGAGCCGCAGATGAGGACGCGCGGTGTTGCGCGTCCGGCGGCAATGGTGATCCGCTCAAGCGCCTCGCTGATCGAGGGCGCGGCATTGGCATCAAGCCCCGCCGCAGAGGCCATCTCCGCAAGCCGCGCTGCGGGCAGGCTCGCCTCGGCATGAGGAATGGCAATGGTTTCCACATGCGCGGCGAGATCGCGGAAGGCGGCAAAGAAGCCCGTCGCATCTTTCGTGTCCAGCATGCCCGCGAGAAGCAGTAGCGGGCGCGGGCTTTCCGGTCGGTCATGCTGGGCAAGGTCCGCCATCATCTCGGCGATGACGCGGCCCGCAGCAGGGTTGTGCCCGCCGTCAAGCCAGACTTCGCTTCCCTCCGGCAGATGCTCGAAAATCGGTCCCCGCGTCAGCCTTTGCAGGCGGGCAGGCCATTCAGCTTCCGTGAGTCCCCGCGCGATGGCGGCTTGGTCAACCGGCAGGAACGGCGCGCGCCGCAGAGCACGAATAGCCATGGCGGCATTGCCGATCTGGTGTCGGCCCCGGAGGCGCGGCAGAGGCAGGTCGAGCAAGCCTCCCTCATCCTGATAGACAAGCGCGCCCGCTTCCTCATGCGCGATGAACTCCTGCCCGAAAATATCGAGCGGCGCGCCGGTTCTCTCCGCCGCGTGTTCAATCGCGGCAAGTGCTTCCTCCTGCTGCATGCCGATCACGCCGGGCACGCCCTTTTTAAGAATGCCGGCCTTCTCGGAGGCGATGGCGCTCAGCGTGTCGCCGAGAAAGGCCTGATGGTCGAGATCGACCGGTGTGATGATAGTGACGGCGGGCTTTGCCACCACATTGGTCGTATCAAGCCGCCCGCCCATGCCGACTTCGAGAATAAGCGCGTCGGCAGGATGGCGCGAAAAGGCAAGCAGGGCCGCCGCCGTGGTGATTTCGAAAAAGGTGATCGGCTCGCCCGCATTGGCGCGCTCGCATTCATCCAGCAGCGCCGCAAGTTCCTCTTCTTCAATGAAGGCGCTATGCGGCTTGCCTGCGAGGCGAATGCGCTCATGGAAGCGCACGAGATGCGGCGATGTATAGGAGTGAACACCATAGCCGCCCGCTTCCAGCATGGCGCGCAGCATGGCGCAGACAGAACCTTTGCCATTCGTTCCAGCCACATGAAATACGGGCGGGAGGGAACGCTCAGGATGACCAAGCGCTTCGAGAATGCGCCAGGTGCGATCAAGCGACAGATCGATCAGCTTCGGATGAAGCGTCGTCAGCCGTTCAAGAATGATGTCGCTTCTGGCGGGCGCGTTGCTGCTCACGATGCCGAAGGCGTCGCCACGGTGGCAGGCACATTGGCGCTTCCCTGCTTCGGGCTTCGCGGGCGATGTGTCAGAAGCCGCACAAGCCGCGCCAGCGTTTCCTTCATCTTGTGGCGATGCACGATCATGTCGATCATGCCGTGATCGAACTGAAACTCCGCCGACTGAAAATCATCTGGCAGCTTTTCGCGGATCGTCTGCTCGATGACGCGACGACCGGAAAAACCGATCAGCGCCTTCGGTTCGGCGATATGGATGTCGCCCAGCATCGCATAGGAGGCAAGCACGCCGCCCGTTGTCGGGTCGGTCAGCACGACGATGAAGGGAACACCCGCTTCGCGTAGAAGCTGCAGTGCAACGGTCGTGCGCGGCATCTGCATGAGGGAGAGAATGCCTTCCTGCATGCGCGCGCCACCGGCTGCGGTGAAGAGAATGTAGGGCGCCTTCAGCTCCAGCGCCTTTTCCGCACCCTTGATGATCGCTTCACCGGCGGCCATGCCGAGTGAGCCGCCCATAAAGGCAAAGTCTTCGACCGCGATCACGGTTTCAACATCGTCAAGCGGGCCATGCGCCACGCTCACCGCGTCTTCGCGGCCGGTCTTGGCACGGGCTTCCTTCAGGCGGTCAGGATACTTCTTCTGGTCGCGGAACTTCAGCGGATCAAGCACCACCTGCCCCACATCAACAAGCTGATATTCGCCGCGATCAAACAGCGCGGCGAAACGCTCTTTCGTGCCTATCCGCATATGGTGGTCGCAGGCAGGGCAGACGCGTTGCGCCGCATCGAGATCGCGATGGAAGATCATCTCGCCGCAAGAAGGGCATTTGTGCCAGAGATTGTCCGGCGTTTGCTGCTTCTTGGTGAAGACCCGCTGGATCTTCGGACGCACGACATTATTGATCCAGTTCATCTCCCGTCTCCCTTATTCCGCCGCTGCCGCGCGGGCGTTGTGGACGCCATCTGCGAGCGAGCGAACAAAGGCGAGAACGCGCGAGGCTGCGCCCGGCTTCGCCTTTCCGTTTTCATCGAGGTCGCGGGCGATCTGGTCGATGATCGCCGACCCCACCACAGCGCCATCCGCCGCGCGGGCAATGGCGGCTGCCTGTTCGGGTGTCTTGATGCCGAAACCGACCGCAACCGGCAGCGGTGTATGCCGCTTGATCCGTGCGACTGCTTCCGCAACATTCTGCGCCTGCGGGCTTGCCGAACCTGTGATGCCGGTAATCGACACGTAATAGACAAAGCCCGATGTGTTCGCGAGAACGGCGGGCAAACGCTTGTCATCGGTTGTCGGCGTGGCAAGGCGGATGAAGTTTAGCCCCGCCTGAAGCGCAGGCACACAAAGCTCGTCATCTTCTTCCGGCGGCAGGTCCACCACGATAAGCCCGTCAACACCGGCGTCGCGCGCGCGGGAAAGGAAGGTTTCCACACCCATGCGATAGATCGGGTTGTAGTAGCCCATCAGCACGATCGGCGTTTCATTGTCGCTCTCGCGAAAGCGGCGCACGAGATCGAGCGTCTTCAGCACCGTCATGCCATTGCGCAGCGCGCGCAGCGAGGAAGCCTGAATGGCCGGACCATCCGCCATCGGATCGGTGAAAGGCATGCCGAGTTCAATCACATCGGCACCCGCAGCGGGCAGGCCCTTCAGAATGTCAAAGCAGGTCTCCGGGTCCGGGTCGCCCGCCGTGGTGAAGGTCACGAAAGCGGCGCGGCCTTCCGCCTGCAGCCGGGCAAAACGCTTGTCGAGCCGCGTTGTCACAGCGACACCCCCAGATATTCCGCAACAGAGAACACATCCTTGTCGCCGCGGCCGCAAAGATTCATCACGAGCAGGTGATCCTTCGGCAGTTCCGGCGCGATCTTCGAGACAAAGGCCAGCGCATGCGCAGGCTCAAGCGCCGGGATGATGCCTTCAAGCCGGGTGCAGAGCTGGAAGGCATCGAGCGCTTCCTGATCCGTCGCGGCAACATATTCCGCACGCCCCGTATCATTGAGCCAGGCATGTTCCGGCCCGATGCCCGGATAGTCGAGTCCGGCCGAAATGGAATGGCCGTCACGGATCTGGCCATCCTCGTCCTGCAGCAGATAGGTCCGGTTGCCGTGAAGCACGCCCGGCTGGCCGCCCTTGAGCGACGCGCAATGCTGGCCCGTGTCGATGCCCTTGCCGGCTGCTTCGACGCCGTAAATCTTCACGGAAGGATCATCGAGGAAGGGATGGAAAAGGCCCATCGCATTGGAGCCGCCACCGATACAGGCAACGACGGAATCGGGCAGCCGCCCCTCGCGCTCCAGCATCTGCGCCTTTGTCTCGCGCCCGATCACGGACTGGAAGTCGCGCACCATTGCAGGATAGGGATGGGGACCGGCGACAGTGCCGATCAGATAGTAGGTGTTCTCGACATTCGTTACCCAGTCCCGCAGCGCTTCGTTCATCGCATCTTTCAGCGTGCCCGTGCCGGAAGTAACAGGAACAACTTCCGCGCCGAGAAGCTTCATGCGGAAGACGTTCGGCTTCTGCCGTTCAATGTCGGTTGCGCCCATGTAGATGACACAGGGAAGGCCGAAGCGTGCGCAAACGGTTGCGGTCGCCACACCATGCTGGCCCGCACCCGTTTCCGCGATGATGCGCGTCTTGCCCATGCGCCGCGCAAGCAGGATCTGGCCAAGGCAGTTATTGATCTTATGGCTGCCGGTATGGTTCAGCTCGTCACGCTTGAAATAGATTTTCGCGCCGCCATCCCGGCCCGCCGCAGCAGCGATACTACGGAAATGTTCCGTCAGCCGCTCGGCGAGATAGAGCGGGCTCGGGCGACCCACATAGTCGCGCTGCATGAAATCGATTTCTGCCTGAAAGGAGGGATCGGCTTTCGCCGTCTCATAGGCTTTTTCAAGATCGAGCACGAGCGGCATCAATGTTTCGGCGACAAAGCGTCCGCCGAATATGCCGAAACGACCCCGTTCATCAGGTCCGTTTCGCAGGGAGTTTGGTGTCGTCGCGCTCAAGGCTTCTCTCTTTCGATCTGTCTGCTTCTGTCGGCTGCTTTCACCGGCCTTCAGGCGGCCCTGGCCGCCTTGATGAAGGCTTCGATGAGCCCGGGCGATTTCCGGCCCGGCGCGGTTTCAACGCCGGACGAGACATCAACCGTCTTCGCCCCGGTAACGCGGATCGCCTCCCCGACATTGTCAGGTGTCAGGCCACCCGACAGCATCCAGGGCATATCGGGCCGGTGCCCGGCGATCAGCGACCAGTCGAAAACGAGGCCGTTTCCACCCGGCAATGCGTTCGCCATAGATTTAGGCGGTTTGGCATCGAACAGCAACAAATCGGCGGAATCCCGGTAAATTTCGCTGCGTTCCGGGTCGCCCGGCTCGGCCACGCCAATGGCTTTCATCAGGAGCAGGCCATAGCGCGCTTTGAGTTCCTTGAGCCGCTCGGGCGTTTCCGCACCGTGAAGCTGGATAATGTCGGGCCTGAGCGCCGCCACCGCCGCATCCAGCGTCTCATTATCCGCATCAACGGTGAGCGCCACCTTCATGACGGAGGAAGGGACATGGGCTTTCAGTTCAGCCGCCGCCTCAAGGGAGATATGACGCGGGCTTTTCGGGAAAAACACGAAGCCGAGATAATCGGCACCCGCAGTCACGGCCGCCTCTACGGTTTCCACCGTTGAAAGGCCGCAGATTTTGACACCTGTGGTCATGGCGTCAGGCGGCAAGCGACAGCGTGCGGGTAATGCTGTCTGCTGCCGCGCGCGGGCTATCCGCGCCGGTGATGGGACGACCGATGACCAGAATATCTGCCCCAAGCTCGAGCGCGCGGGCAGGCGTCATCACGCGCTTCTGGTCGGCAAGGGCTGCCCCTTCCGGGCGGATGCCGGGCACGATGAGCTTGAAATCGGGCCCGAGATCGCGCCGCAGCGTCTCGATTTCATGGGCCGAACAGACAACACCGTCGAGCCCCGATCTGGCAGCAAGGCCTGCGAGGCGGCGCACATGATCGGCAGGCGTGCCCGTGACGCCCGTATCGGCAAGGTCGCTCTCATCCAGGCTTGTCAGCATGGTGACGGCGATGACGAGCGGGCGGGCGTCGCCCGCTTCCGCTGCTGCATCGGCGGCCGCGCGCATCATGGCGGCGCCGCCTGCGGCATGGACATTCACGATGGCGGGCCTGAGCGGCAGCACGGCGCGGATGCCACCTGCGACCGTGTTCGGAATGTCGTGCAGTTTGAGGTCGAGAAATATCGGCAGCCCCGTCTCCGCCAGCGCGTGATAGCCGGAAGGCCCATGCGCGTTGAAGAACTCCATGCCGAGCTTGATCCCGCCCACATGCCCGTCAAGGTCGCGGGCAAGTGCCAGCGCCCGGCCAAGTTCGGTCGTGTCGAGCGCGCAGAAGACGGGATTGTCGGTAATCATGGCGAGCACCTTCCTGTTGCAGCCAGCCTGGGCCGGACGGTGATTTCGTGGGCTTTATAACAGATCGGCCAGAGCCGGGGACAAGTTTCTGGTGTCCGCCCGGCCATCATCCCTGAATGGCGGGCAGGTGTTCTGCCGGTTCATCCGCGGCGAGATGGGGCTTCGGCTCACGGGCGAGCCTTTTGCGCCGCGCCTGCGCCCAGGCACCCATTCCCCCGATCAGGATGCCGAGCAGCACCGAGGCGAGAATGATGAGGAAAAGCGGCACATCAAAGCCGAGCGCCGGAGCCTCCGTGTCGAACGGATCAAGGCTGAACGTCACGGATGACCTGTTCGCAACCGCAATCGCCATGGCGAGGATGACGAGGGGGGGCAGGACAATCCAGCGCAGGATTTTCAAGGGTCTTGTTCCTGTTCCGGCTGACGGGAAGGGCGAGCGGGCAGCAAAAGGGGCGATCAGTCGTCGTCGCCGTCACTGTCGTCGTGATCCATCAGCTTGTCATCGGCGATATCGGCATTGTTCAGCCGTTCGCGCAGTTCCTTGCCGGTCTTGAAGAAGGGGACCGACTTTTCTTCTACATGAACGGGTTCACCGGTGCGCGGGTTCCGGCCTGTGCGGGCGGGCCGGTTTTTCACCGAAAAAGCACCGAAACCGCGCAATTCCACCCGGTCGCCCCGTGCAAGGGCCGCACTGATCTCGTCAAAGATCGTGCTGACGATGCGTTCCACATCGCGCTGATAGAGATGGGGATTGGCTTGTGCAAGACGGGCGACGAGTTCCGATTTGATCATATTCCAGCGTCCCCCGGCGGTGCCCAGCTTGTTGCCCGCCACAGCCGGAAGTGGCGGGAACCTTGTCTTCAATCAGCGGTCAGGTTGCCAAACGCTCGTCAGACCGTCAAGTGTAAGTCGTTTTGTTTGCTGCGTTTTTCCCGTCAGCTCATCGGTGGCGCCAAGCAGGGCTGCGCCAAACGCATGGCCCATGGCGCGGCCCATGAGGCCGGCAAAACCGAGTTCGGGATAGCGCGGCTCCCAATCCGTCACCGGCAGGTCTTCATCAATGTCATGCTCGGCTGAAAGCCAGGCAAGGGCGACATCCTCGCCGCCAAGCTGGTCCACAAGGCCGTTCTCCACCGCCTGCCAGCCGGTATAGACCCGCCCGTCGCCAAGGCGGCGCGCGGTCGCCTCATCCATCGCCCGCCTTTCCACGACAAGCCGGAGGAACCACTCATAGGAGGTGTCGATCATCTCCTGCGTCGCGGCAATGACGCGCGGATCGGTCTTGTGGAAGGGGCTCGGCTCCGCCTTGAGGGGAGAGGATTTCACTTCCTTCATTTCCACGCCGATCTTGCTCAGCATGTCCTGAAGCTGCGTCCACTGGAAAAGAACGCCGATAGAGCCGGTGATGGTGTTGCCGCGGGCAACGATATGGTCGGCGGAAAGGGCCGCGATATAGCCGCCCGATGCCGCTACCGTGCCGAGAACGGCAACGACGGGCTTCTTTTCGGCCAGCGCGCGCACGGCTTCGTAGAGGGCTTCTGACCCTGTGGTCGTGCCGCCGGGGCTGTCGATGGAAAGGATGACGGCCTTGACGTTGTCGTCATCGGCGATCTCTTCCAGCATTTCCTGCTGGTAGCGATCATCCACGATCACGCCGGAAATTGTGACCCGCGCAATATGAGACTGACGGAGCGGCAGCCCGCCATCCGACACGATAATGATCAGCGCCAGCGCCACCGCGACGACGGCGCCAGCGCGCCAAAAAAACAGGCGGCGCTTCAAACGCCGCCTGTCCGCAAGTGTATCAGCATCGAGTGACACGAGGCTTTCCTCCGAACAGAAGCATTGGAGGAGAGATTAACGCGGCAGACGAAACTGTAAACGCTTTCGCTGTCGCATCGTGGCCGGATGCAAAAAGGGTCGGCGGAGCGATTGCCGCTCCGCCAGCCGGATTACTTGTCTTCCGAATTGGCCTGCTTGAGGGCCGCACCCAGAATGTCGCCGAGCGAGGCACCCGAATCGGAGGAGCCGTACTGAGCAACGGCTTCCTTTTCTTCCGCGATTTCCAGCGCCTTGATCGAAAGCTGGATCTTGCGGGCGGCGCGATCGAACTGCGTCACGCGGGCATCGACCTTGTCGCCGACGGCGAAACGCTCAGGGCGCTGGTCGCCACGGTCGCGGGCCAGTTCCGCACGGCGGATGAAGGCGGCCATATTGTCTTCGCCAACCGTCACCTCAAGGCCGTTCTCGGTCACGGCAGTCACCGTGCAGGTAACGACCGCACCCTTGCGGATGTCGCCGAGCGATTCCATCGGGTCGCCACCAAGCTGCTTGATGCCGAGCGAGATGCGCTCCTTCTCCGTGTCCACGTCGAGCACGACCGCTTTCACGATCTGGCCCTTCTGGTAGTCGGTCATGGCCTCTTCGCCGGACCGGTTCCAGTCGAGATCGGACATATGCACCATGCCGTCCACATCGGCGTCGAGGCCGATGAAGAGACCGAACTCGGTGATGTTCTTGATCTCGCCTTCGACGATCGTGCCGGGCGGGAAACGCTCGGCAAAGGTCGTCCAGGGATTGTCCATGCAGTGCTTGAGGCCGAGCGAGATACGGCGCTTCACCGGATCCACTTCGAGAACCATCACTTCCACTTCCTGCGAGGTGGAAACGATCTTGCCCGGATGCACGTTCTTCTTCGTCCAGCTCATTTCGGAAACATGGACGAGACCTTCCACACCCGGCTCCAGCTCCACGAAGGCACCGTAATCGGTGATGTTCGTCACGCGGCCCTTGAAGCGGGCTTCGAGCGGGTACTTCGCTTCGACGCCTTCCCACGGATCGGCTTCGAGCTGCTTCATGCCGAGCGAGATGCGCTGCGTCTCGTGGTTCACCTTGATGACCTGAACCTTCACGGTCTGGCCGATCGAGAGAACTTCGGTCGGATGGTTCACGCGGCGCCATGCAATGTCGGTGACATGCAGCAGGCCGTCCACGCCGCCGAGATCAACGAACGCACCGTAATCGGTGATGTTCTTGACCACGCCTTCGAGCACCTGGCCTTCCTTGAGGTTCTCGACGAGTTCCTGACGCTGTTCGGCGCGGGTCTCTTCGAGGACGGCACGACGCGACACGACGATATTGCCGCGGCGCTTGTCCATCTTCAGGATCTGGAAGGGCTGCGGAATGTTCATCAGCGGCGTGACATCGCGCACCGGGCGGATATCGACCTGGCTGCCGGGGAGGAAGGCAACGGCGCCGTCGAGATCGACGGTGAAGCCACCCTTCACGCGCCCAAAGATCTGGCCGTCAACGCGTTCCTGCTTCTCGAAGGCAACTTCGAGGCGGATCCAGCTTTCTTCGCGCTTGGCCTTTTCGCGGCTCAGAACCGCTTCGCCCATCGCGTTCTCGATGCGCTCGAGATAAACCTCGACCGTGTCACCCACCTTGATGTTGGCGGGCTTGCCGGGCGCGGCGAATTCCTTGAGGGGGACGCGGCCTTCGGTCTTCAGGCCGACGTCAATGATGGCGAGGTCGTTCTCGACGCCAACAACCGTCCCTTTGATGACGGAGCCTTCCTGCATGTTGCTGTCCATGAAGGACTGTTCGAGCAGGGCGGCGAAATCTTCGCGGCTCGGATTGAGCGCGCTTCCTGTGTTAGCCAATGAAAAAGTCTCCTGACGATATGCTTTTTATTCCGGCCGGCGGTTGAGTCCGCGGGTCTTCTCCCAAAATCGTTTAGTCGCAAGGGAGCATATGGATTGGGCACTCGGTTAGGGGTTGCGGATATGCCCGGAACCTCCGCCTGCCACAGCATCTGCAAATGCGAAAAAAGGCGCTCGCCCGTGGGGGCGAAAACGCACTCAACCCAATGCTTTATCTATGATCGCGACGGCTGCGCCGAACGCCGCTTCTATACTCAAATCGGAGGTATCGAGCAAGTGCGCGTCCTCGGCGGGCTTCATGGGGCTGGCTGCCCGCTCGGCGTCTCGCCGGTCCCTTTCGACAATATCATCAAGGACTTGTGCCTCGGTGACGTCTGCCCCCGAATTCTTGAGTTCGAGCCACCGGCGGCGTGCCCGGATTTCCGGCCTTGCCGTCACGAAAAGCTTGGCCTGGGCGCCGGGGCAGACCACCGTGCCGATGTCCCGCCCGTCCAGCACGGCACCCGGCTCGCCCTGAGGGGGGCGTGAGGCGAAATCGCGCTGAAAATGGAGGATAGCCGCCCGGACCTCGGGCATCACGGCAACGAGGGAGGCAGCCTCGCCTGCCTCTGCCGTGCGGATCGCCTGCTCGTCGATCCGGGAAACATCAAGCGCTTTTGCGGCGGCAAGGGCTGCTTCCTTGTCAGCCGGGTCACCGCCCCCCGCCCGCACCGCCTGACCGACGGCCCGGTAGAGCGAGCCCGTGTCGAGATAGGCAAAGCCGTAATGGGTGGCAAGGCGGCGCGCCAGCGTGCCCTTGCCGGAGGCGGCAGGTCCGTCCACCGCAATGACGATGCTCCTGTTGTGCACGCCCTTGCTCACTGGCCTTGCCCGATAATGCTGGCGCCAAGGCCACGCATGAGATGCGTGAAATCGGGGAAGCTCGTCGCGATCATCGCGCCGTCATCAATCGTCACGGGCTTCTGCGTCGCGAGCCCCATCACGAGGAAGGACATGGCGATGCGGTGATCCATATGGGTGGCGACATGGCCGCCCCCGCCCACATCGCCGCTCCGCCCTTCCACCGTCATGCTGTCTTCCGTTTCGTGAACCTTCACGCCATTGGCGCGCAGGCCCGAAGCGGTGGCCGCGATACGGTCGCTTTCCTTTACGCGAAGCTCGTGAATACCGCTCATCCGCGTTTCGCCCTCGGCGAAGGCGGCGGCAATGGCAAGCACCGGATATTCGTCGATCATGGAGGCCGCGCGCGCAGGCGGCACGTCAATGCCCCGCAGGCGGCTTGACCGCACGCGCAGATCAGCGACCGGCTCGCCGCCTTCATCGCGCTGGTTCATCACTTCGATGTCGCCACCCATTTCCATCAGCGTCGTGTAAAGCCCCGCGCGATGCGGATTGAGCGTGATGCCTTTCACAATGACTTCCGAGCCGGGCACGATCAGCGCGGCCACCACAGGGAAGGCGGCAGATGAGGGATCGCCCGGCACAGTGATGGGGCAGGGTGTGAGTTCGGGCTGGCCGACAAGGCGGATTTCCAGCCCGCCCTCGCCCTCGCGCGTATCAACCTGTGCGCCAAAGGCCCGCAGCATCCGCTCCGTGTGGTCGCGCGTCGGCACGGGTTCGATCACGCAGGTCTCGCCTGGCGCGTTGAGGCCGGCAAGCAGGATGGCGGATTTCACCTGCGCCGAGGCAACAGGCGAGCGATAGGTGATGGGCATGGCAGGCCGCGCGCCTGTCAGCGTCAGCGGCATCTTGCCGCCATCGCGGGCATGGAAATGCGCGCCCATAAGGCTCAGCGGGTCTATGACCCGGCCCATCGGGCGGCGCGACAGCGAGGCGTCGCCGATAAAGGTCGCGGTGATCGGGTGTCCGGCGACAAGCCCCATGATGAGGCGGGCGCCCGTGCCCGAATTGCCGAAATCAAGCGGTGCTTCAGGCTCTTTCAGCCCGCCCACGCCCACGCCATGCACCGACCAGGCGCCTTCGCCGGTGCGCGTCACTGTTGCGCCGAACTGGCGCATGATTTCCGCCGTGGCAAGCACGTCTTCCCCTTCGAGAAGCCCTTCGATCCGGGTCTCGCCAACGGCAAGCGCGCCGAAAATCAGCGCGCGATGCGAGATGGATTTGTCGCCCGGCACCCGGATCGAGCCCTCAAGGGCAGAGGAGGGTTCGGCGGTGAGACTGCGGGGGGAAGAACGATGTGATGCGGTCAATTGAAGGGTCCTGCCAGCGCGGCTTTGAAGGTGTCGCCGGACGATCTCCGGCCTGTGTGCGAAACCCGTTTCAGGCGGGGGTTCCGGTGCTGAGCGAATAGGTTTTGACAGGAGCAATTTAACGTGGCAATGGGAAAATCCTTCTAGGCATTGAGCCGCGCACCCCGACGGGGCGCGCCCTGAGACGCAATTGGATGCGGGGAGTGTAGAACTTGTCCAAACCCGAGTTGGGAACCAAACGCGATTGCCCGAGCTGCAGCGCGAAGTTTTACGACCTGAACAAGAATCCCGTCGTCTGCCCCAAGTGCAAACACGAGTATGTGCCGGATGCCGGGCCAAAGGCAAAGCGCGCAAAGCCGGTTGAGAAACCGAAGGAAAAGGCACCCAAGCGGGTTATCCTGGATGATGAGGATAACGTCTCGCTCGACGCCATGCGCGATGACGAGCTGGCGGCTGATGATGATATTGACATCGATATCGACGATGTTGATGTCGATGTGGACGTGGATGACGAGGCAGACGACGCTTTCCTGCCGGATGACGAGGACGGCGATGACGACGTTTCCGGCATCGTGCGTGGCGGTAAGAGCGACGACGACGACTGACACACGATAAAGGGCGGACAAAGGGCCAAGTTTCTCTTGATTGATTGAGAGAGCGGCCCTAAGTTCCGCCACCGTCGGCGCGATTCCCAAACCGCGCCGCAAACAGGATGGGGCCATAGCTCAGTTGGGAGAGCGCTTGCATGGCATGCAAGAGGTCGTCGGTTCGATTCCGTCTGGCTCCACCA
>ENA-UOVV01000452-UOVV01000452.1-compost-metagenome-genome-assembly--contig:-NODE-452-length-49197-cov-12.867852_pt1 | contig 49197 bp, 49 predicted proteins | sample MGYA00238155_ERZ761577 | MGnify/ENA primary metagenome ERZ761577 (study PRJEB28898, sample SAMN06268775) | compost metagenome | isolation source: Emeryville, CA | place: USA:Emeryville, CA | collected... | reverse complement strand
TCTTTTCCCTGGTAATACCAAGTGCAGTTACTACGGCACCTTCCAGTTCGATTACACCGCTTGAATTCAGCTGTGCATTATAAATATTGCTGGCTCCCACGGTAACTTTCACTACATCTAAGCCCAATGACTCAATGGTGAGCTCGTCACCTTCGTTCACTGTGATTGAATAGTTTCCGTCTATGTCTGTGAAAGCTTCCTCACCCGATGAAGATACTACACTTACATCGGCTAAAGGAAATCCGTCAGAATCAGTTACAGTACCTGTAACTGTCTTTTCTTGTGCAAACAGAAGTCCTCCGAAGAGAATTCCGCAAAGCACAAGTAAACCTCTTAACTTTGTCCTCATTTGTTAAAGAATTTAAATGTTGTGGAAACAAATTTAATAGAATTTTAAGGAATCTACCAAAAAAATGCAGTATTAATTCCAAAAGATATGTTAATTTGCCTCTATGGAATTACAGTACAAAAAAGCTGTTTTGGAAGCCGGATGTGATGAGGCAGGAAGAGGATGTTTGGCAGGCCCTGTGTTTGCAGCTGCTGTTGTAATCGACAAGGATTTTGATAATGAGTTGATTAATGATTCGAAACAAATCAATGAAAAAAAAAGGATTGAGCTGAGAAAATACATAGAGGAGCAGGCAGTCGATTGGTCGGTGGCTTATGTGGAATCAATTAAAATTGATGAAATCAATATTCTGAACGCAAGCATACTCGCAATGCATCTGGCATTGGACGGACTCCAATGCAGACCCGAATTTATTTCGGTGGACGGGAACAGGTTCAAAAAATACCGGGATATTTCCCATCAGTGCGTGGTGAAAGGAGACGCACTGTACAGGAACATTGCGGCAGCTTCCATATTGGCCAAAACATACAGAGATGAATTTATGCAAAAATTGGATCGGAGTTTTCCGGTTTATCAATGGGCGCAAAACAAAGGCTATCCAACTGCAGCACACAGAAAAGCGATCCAGCAATACGGCATTACCGAACACCACAGAAAATCCTTTCGGCTGCTTCCACAACAATACGAATTGGATTTGTGAGAACTACTGCACCGAACTGTCTTTTTGAAAAATGACTCATTGCTGAATCCTCACTTCCGGTGGCACCAATAAAGTGTAATCCCCATTGTTTCTCATAACATCTCTTACAATGCTCGAACTGATATAGGATTTGCCCGATGAAGTCAGCAGAAATACAGTTTCAATTTCGCGATTGGTAATCGTTCTGTTGGTATGTGCAATTGCTTTTTCGAATTCAAAATCAGCCGGATTTCTCAAGCCTCTCAGTATAAACCTTGCAGATTTCCTTTTGCAGTAATCCACTGTCAGTCCTTCGTACACATCCACTTCCACATTTTTGAATTTATGCAGAGAAGCTTCCAACCATTTTTTGCGTTGCTCCATGGGAAACATATACTTTTTTTCGGCATTCTGCCCAATGGCCACAATGATTTTGTCAAACAAAGGCACAGCTCGTTCGATGATGTCAAAATGCCCAATGGTAATCGGGTCAAATGAGCCCGGGAAAACGGCTATTCGTTCCATAAGTTTTTTCGGTTTAATGCAATTTCAATTTCATTGTCAAAGAATTCTTTCAAATCAAGTGCAGCATAACTGGCTTGTTGCGGAAAAATGCTTGCCGGCGAAAAGCCAGGGAGTGTATTTATTTCCAGAAAATTGGGGATTCCGTTGACGATGATGTATTCGGACCTTGAAATGCCGGTCATCTGCAGACTTTCATATACTTTCACAGCGATTTCCTCTACTTTCATTTTGGTGGCTTCATCAATTCTGGCTGGAGTAATTTCCTCCGATGCACCTTCGTATTTGGCTTCGTAATCAAAGAATTCATTGTGGCTCACAATTTCTGTAATGCCGACCACTTTGGTTTTTCCTTTGAATTTAATCACTCCTACAGAAACTTCGGTGCCGTCCAAAAATGCTTCCACCAGCACTTCTTTGTCTTCCTTGAATGCCTTTTGCAGTGCAGGTTCAAATTCCTCTTTGGATTTGATTTTTGTAATTCCCAAACTCGAACCTGACTGGTTAGGTTTCACAAAACAAGGCAAGCCGACTTTTTCAATGATTTGGTCGGTATCATACCCCAATTCTCGGTTTACATATGCTGATTCTGCGTGCGGAATACCGTATTTGTCAAGCACCGCAATGCAGTCTTTTTTGTTGAAGGTGAGTGCTGCTTGATAAAAATTGCAACCGGTGTAAGGCAGCCCAATCAATTCCCAGTATGCCTGCATATATCCGTCCTCGCCCGGTGTGCCGTGGATGATATTGACCACACAATCAAAACGGTGTTTCTCTCCATTTCTGATGTAGCTAAAATCCTCCTTCAGTATTGGGAATTTTTCTCCTTCAATCTCGGCATACCAGCCTTCCTTGAGTATCCTGACCCTGACCGGTCTGTATTTTTCAGGATTCAAACTGTCGTAAACCAATTCGCAGCTTTTGAGCGAAACGATGTATTCATCTGAATAACCACCTGCTGCCACAGCAACATTCATCATACGAATTCAATTATAATTCAAAAGTACATAAAATTATTTCATAAAAATGTTTGGAATCAGATTAATGAATGGCTCTAAGCGACATCAAAAAAAATGTCCCGACAAATACCGGGACATTTTTCAATTTTTTCATCATGATTTATTTGATGATAATCTTTTGTGCCTGAGTTTTATCAGCCGTTTGAATTTTAATTACATAGATACCGGTTGAAAGTTTCAGATGGAGCTGCACATTTTTTTGGTTCATGAATACACCTTCATATACCTGTTGACCGTTCATATTGAAAACCGATACTGTAGCATCTGAATTTTTCGCAAAATCGATATTTAGACTTCCATCAGAAACGGTTGGATATACAGAAAACTGATTCTGAATATTCAAATCCCCTGTTCCCATACTGTTTATCAAATCCCAGAGTTCCTGAGGGAAATGAGATTCGAATGTTTCCATGCCTGAAACTGGCCAGATGTCGCCTACAATCAGTCGGTTGTCTGGACCGATGATGCAATAGGTTGGGTAGGCTGCAACTCCGAAATCACTGATAACTGCAGGAGCTCCTCCCTCTGTGCCTGCGCCGGGTGGTGGTGGGAATCCACCATTATACAAATTTTCAAATTCTGTAATTGTTGCATTGTCGTCTATCGGAGAAAGCGAAAGCATATAGGTGAATTGTTGATTTTCACCATAGGTCTCATACAGCTGATAAAAATATCTGCTGGTTTGTTGGCAGGGACCGCAATTTCTGAAAAAGAAATCAAGAAATACATATTTCCCACTTGCCGTAATGTCGTACAGATTGTGTTCAACTCCATGTGTGTCCGTCACTGTAAAATCATTTACAATGTCACCCACATTATAGGACTGAACTTGGGCATACGAAAAAATACCGATGCTTGTAAAAAGCAGTGAAAATAAAAAATGCCTCATAATGTTTTGTGTTAGTGTTAAAGATAGCTCAAAACTAATGCAAAAATTTCAAATACAATAGGTTCTGGCAAAATATTTTGGAATTATTGTCAGATATAACGGGAAAAAGTTTCTCGATGGATAACTCTCAAATGAAAACAGGAATCAGATTTGGCTAACGACTTTGAGTTTTGCAAAATTCAGCAGCAGTTTTTTTTCACCCGCATTGTCAAAGAGAATGCTCGCTTTAATGTCACCGGGTTGGCCTTCCAGTTGGATGACTTTTCCACGGCCGAAACGGTCATGGATGACTACATCGCCAGCTTTCAGTTTTACTTCGTCACCGTTGAAATGGTTGGTGATTTTGGCTTCTGAAAGCGGTTTGAAACCTGTTTTGGGTCGGATGCTTGAAGAAGGTTTTGGGGGCTGTTTCTTTTTTTCGAAATAAGTGGGTATCCCACCAAACAAATCGGGGTTCAGTCCACTGTTGTTGATGGGAAGACCTGCATTCATGTTTTTCAATTCAAGGTATTTGTCGTCTATTTCTTCCAGAAACCGGCTGGGTTCGGCGTCGGTAATTTTGCCCCATCTAAATCTGGACACTGAGTAGGAGAGTTGTGCAAATCTTTCGGCCCTTGTGAGTGCCACATAAAACAACCGTCTTTCCTCTTCCAATTCCTGACGGGTGTTGAGATTCATCATATTGGGAAATAGATTTTCCTCCATTCCCACGATGAATACAGCTGGAAACTCAAGCCCTTTGGCCAAGTGAACGGTCATGAGTGAAATTTTATTGGCGTCGCTGTCTTCGTTGTCGGCATCTGTAGCCAGTGCAACATTTTCGAGAAATCCTGCCAAATCAGGATTGCCTTCGTCCAGTTGTTTTTGTTCGTCCACATAGCCTTGTATGCTGTTCATCAATTCCTGAAGGTTTTCGAGTCTGGAGATTCCTTCGGGCGTATCGTCTTCTTTCAGCGTCTTGATCAGTCCTGTGGTTTTGGCTACATGCATTGAAACTTCATATACATCTTGTTGCTCCATCATGACTTTGAAGCTTTTTATCATGATGATGAAATCGTTTAATTTCTGAACAGTCCCTGCGTTCAGTCCTGCCTTTGCGGCGTACTGATGAATGTTTTCAAGAATTTCAAAAATAGGTTTCCCGATTTCACCCGACAACACAATGAGTTTGTTCAGTGTGGACTGACCGATTCCGCGCGCCGGATAGTTGATAATTCTCAACAAGGCTTCTTCATCGTTTTGATTGACCAACAACCTCAGATACGCCACTATGTCTTTGATTTCTTTTCGCTGAAAGAATGAAGTGCCTCCATAAACCCGATAAGGCAGATTCCTTTTCCTCAGTGCTTCCTCAATTGCTCTGGATTGTGCGTTGGTTCTGTACAATACTGCAATGTCTTGATGTTTGAGGTGTTCGTTCAGCTCCAGTTCCCAGATTTGTGAAGCCACGAAACGGGCTTCGTCGGCATCGGTCATGGCCCTATAAACCGGAATTTGACTGCCTTGTTCGTTGGCTGTCCAAACGGTTTTTTCGAGCTGATCTTTGTTTTGTGAAATTACCTGATTGGCTGCCGCCACAATGGTTTTGGTCGAACGGTAATTTTGTTCGAGTGCCACGACCATTGCATCGGGATAATCCTGCTTGAAAGACAATATATTTCTGATGTTTGCTCCTCTAAAGGCGTAAATGCTCTGTGCATCATCTCCTACAACGCATAGATTTTCATTACGGGAAGCCAATGCTTTTACAATCAGGTATTGTGAATGATTGGTGTCCTGATACTCATCGACCAATATGTATTTGAATCTTTCCTGATATTTGGCCAGCACTTCGGGAAATCGTGTCAGTACTTCATTGGTTCTGAGTAGTAAATCGTCAAAATCCATAGCACCCGATTTGAAACATCTGTCCACATAGGCACGGTAAATGTCGCCCATCCTGGGTTTCATCGCCTCGGTATCGGCTTCTATCAGTTCAGGAGTTTTGTGGTATGCATGTACTGTAATCAGATTGTTTTTATAGGACGAAATTCTTTGCAAAACCTGTTTGGGTTTGTATATTTCCTTATCGAGTTGTAGTTCTTCAATGACTTTTTTCATTACGCTCTGACTGTCCTGTGTGTCATAAATCGTAAAATTGGATGGGAAGCCCAGTCGTGGTGCTTCTACCCTGAGCAGTCTTGCAAAAATTGAATGGAAAGTTCCCATCCATATGTTTTTTGATTCGGATTCACCCACGACTTTTGCGATTCTGTCTTTCATTTCGCGAGCGGCCTTGTTGGTAAAAGTCAATGCGAGTATATTGAACGGGTCAATTCCTTTCTCAATCAACCTTGCTATTCTATAAGTCAACACTCTGGTTTTGCCCGATCCGGCACCGGCAATGACCATCAACGGTCCTTCGGTAGCTTCCACCGCTTTTCTTTGTGGTTCGTTCAGTTCGTCTAAATAATTCGTCATTGTTCCGCAAATTTAAAGATAAGAAATCAGTTGGTCGAATTTATTATGAGAATTTGGGTTTAATTTCAGTTCACTATTGCATTCTTATTAACTTTGTTCCATACAGAATTAATTCTTATGAATACTTTCGGACAAATTTTCAGGCTGACCACATTCGGCGAGAGCCATGGCCAGGCCATCGGAGGAATTATTGACGGTTGCCCTGCCGGTATTAAACTGGATTTTGAAGCGATTCAATTTGAACTCAATCGCAGAAAACCCGGTCAATCCAAAATCACTACCCAGCGAAAAGAGAGTGATTGTGTTGAATTTTTGTCAGGTATTTTGGAAGGCGTTACTACCGGAGCACCCATAGGATTTATGATTCAGAATAAAAATCAAAAACCCAAAGATTATGAGCATATTAGTGATGCTTTCAGACCCTCACATGCTGATTACACTTATTTCAAAAAGTATGGCTTGAGAGATTTCAGAGGCGGTGGCAGAAGTTCAGCACGAGAAACTGCCAATTGGGTGGTGGGCGGCGCAGTGGCCAAACAAATTTTGAAAGCTGTTCAAATCAATGCATTTGTATCATCGGTCGGAGATTTGTTTTTGGAAAAGCCCTATCAATCGCTTGATTTTTCGAAAATCGAATCAAATATTGTGCGCTGCCCCGATGAACAAGTAGCCAAAAAGATGATTGAGAAAATTAAGGAAATCAGAAAAGCTGGGGACACGATTGGTGGGACTGTTACTTGTGTGGTACAAAATGTCCCTACGGCTTTGGGTGAACCTGTTTTTGATAAACTACATGCCCGATTGGGGCAAGCAATGTTGTCCATCAATACTGCAAAAGGTTTTGAATTCGGCAGTGGGTTTTGTGGTGCCAAGATGAAGGGTTCCGAACACAATGATTTGTTTAATCCTGATGGTACGACAAAAACCAATTTGTCCGGTGGAATTCAGGGAGGTATTTCTAATGGTATGGACATCTATTTCCGTGTAGCTTTTAAACCGGTTTCCACCCTGATGCAAAACCAGCAGACCATTAACACCCAGAGAGAAGTTGTTGAAATTCAAGGCAAAGGCAGACATGACCCCTGTGTGGTTCCTAGAGCAGTTCCGATAGTGGAGGCGATGACAGCGATGGTGCTGGCTGATTTTGTGTTTTTGAATCGAATGTTCACCAACTGATAGGATGTCAAATTTAATCAGTTTTCTGTTCGGGTAAGCTCATCATTGGTGAAATCACATTGGTGCTTCTATCGAGAAAAATTTTTCCTCGAATGATTCCTTGTATGGTTTTAATTAAATTTTCTTCAAAAGAAACCCTAAGGTTTGACTGGTGATATATCAGGCTTACTTGTCGGGTGGGAACAGGTTCGTTAAAATATTTAATATTCTTTTTGAATTCAACTGGCAAATCTTCTGCATGGAGGAGAGGGAGGACGGTCATTCCGTAGCCTTCGTTGGCGAGTTTCACCAGTGTATCGAGACTCCCGCTGTCCAATTTTACCGGCTGATTGCTTATGTGCTTAGGGTCGCAGAGATTGAGCACATTGTTTCTAAAACAATTTCCTTCTTTCAGCAGCAAAACCGAATCAATGTTGAGTTCACTGGGTCTGATGGTCATCTGCTTGTGAAGCTCGTGTGTAGCAGGAATGTAGGCGACCATGGGTTCGTAATACAGTATTTTTTCAATGATTTTTTCTTCGTGCAATGGGGTGACAGCCAGTCCAAAGTCGATGGTTCTTTTTTCGAGTCCCTCTATGATTTCCTGGGTTTGTAGTTCTCTGATGATTAGATTTGCTTTTGGATAATTCTGTTGAAATTTCTTATAGAACATCGGAATCAGCGTTGGCAGTACTGTGGGAATTACGCCGATGGTAAAATCGCCTTCGAGCATTCCTTTTTCTTCGTTTACGATTTGTTCTATTTTTCTGACTTCCTTCAGTATGATTTTTGATTGATTGACAATTATTTCACCGATTAGGGTCAGTTGAATCGGATGTGTGCTGCGGTCAAAAATCTCAATTCCGAGCTCTTTTTCCAACTTTTGAATTTGCATACTGAGCGTAGGTTGGGTGACAAATGTTTTTTCGGCGGCAATGGTGAAATTTTTGTATTCAGCAACGGCCAATACATATTCTAGTTGAATCAGTGTCATGCATCAATAATTTCTATAAAGATATTAATAATATTGAATTTATTTGTTCAGTTTGGTTTGGTTTTGGTGGTGTGTTTAAGGAATAAATTGAAAACACAAAAATATATATTATGGCAGTTACAGTTATTGGATTAGAAAAATCCACATCAAAGGATTTATCAAAGGATTTGAACGAATTACTTGCTAATCTGCAGGTTTATTATCAGAACCTCCGGGGTGTTCACTGGAATGTGAAAGGCCCTCAGTTTTTTCAGCTACATGACAAATTTGAGGAATTGTATCTGGATGCACAGGAAAAAGTGGACGAAGTGGCAGAGAGAATTTTGACACTGGGAGGCACACCGATGCACACTTTTGAAGATTACATTAGGGAATCAAAAGTCAAAGTTGGAAAAAATATAAGTAGTGGTAAACAGACCGTGGAGCTGATATTGGATTCGATTCAGGTTTTACTCATCATCGAAAGAGAGATTCTTGAGAAGTCAGCAGAGTTGAATGATGAAGGTACCAATGCGATGATGAGTGATTTCATTGCTTTTCAAGAGAAAACGGCATGGATGTTGAAAGCTTTCTTGAGTGAAAAGTAGAGCGGTTAACATATACTTTTCAAAATTGGCTCGTATAAACCTTGGTTTGTACGAGCCATTTTGCTTATATCAAATTCCAAATTAATTGGCGTATTAAAAAAATGAAGAATAGAAATCGGGCTTCCAATACATGGCCAGATAGAACAAGCCAAATGCAATGAATGCGATAATCATGATCCAGATAAATTGCGGTATGGCTCTCGGTGTTTCTGAACCTATGATTTCAAATGCGTCATATCGTTCACTTCCGTACGAGTTAATCGTAATAGGTATCTTCTCGCTCACTTGTTCGTTTTCCTTCAAGCCAACGACATAAATCATTGGTCCGTTTCTTACTTCAAAAGGGATAACTTTTATTCCTTCCTTTCCACTGGTGGAAGTAGAAACTATCTTCATCAAATGTTTACCGTCTGGGATTTTGGTGGTGTCGAGGACAAATTTCACCGGTGACTGAAATTCGGCAAACGGTTTTGGGTCATCGTCCAAGAAAATCCTGACTTTTTTATTGCTGTTTTCTTTCATGATTCCAGGTTTTGTTCAAGCACTATGTTTTTTATGTGGTCGGGATTCTTTTCGCCCGGTTTCACCAGATATTTTATACTCAAAATCAGTGTAAACAACACAATGATGACCGCAGAAATGGTGATGATGAAATCAACACTTGATTCCGGTCCTGGCCCGTGTACTGAGCCTTTCAGAATTTTTGGTTGTTGTCCTTCACAAACTTCACATGCAAAAGTCTGTGAAACGAATGCAAATACAAACAACAGACTGACAATAATTTTGGTTTTCATAATTCAAAAATTATATTTTTATTTTATCAATGAATCTCTGACAGCTTTCACTTCTTCGGCTGTAACAGTCTTGGACTGATTTCCCCAGTTTGTTCTTTCATGATTGATGATAGCAGCGATTTCGGCATCACTCAGTTGATCGGCAAAGGGTTGCATTACCGCATATTCAGGCCTGGAGTCGTATCCCATCAATATGATGGCCGCATGGAGTCTGAAGTTCTCGTCATTCACTACAGGACTATCGCTCAACGAAGGGAATGCGCCGGGCAATCCTTTGCCGTCTGCTTGGTGACAGACCGCACAGGTATTCATATAAAGTTTTTCTCCATCAGGCAAATCGCTTCCTCCTCCACCAGAATCGGCCGTTGTAGGTTTGGCTTTTGCTGGAATGAACTCCACGGGTGCCTCACCTGGTAATTCGGGTTGTTTCAAATATTTCAGAAAAGCGACCAGATTTATTGCCTTTTGAGTAGCCACCACCTTGCTGTTTTTGTTTTTTAATTGTTCTGGTGGTACATTCAACACCACATCATCTGCAGTGATTTGGGTGCTGTCTTTTTCCATAAACAGCCATTTGTATGATGGCATCACAGATTCTTTCACCACCAATCTCGGGTTGTAGAGGTGTATCAAATGCCAGTCGTCTGATGGTTGTCTGGCACCTATATTGGTCAAATCCGGCCCGGTTCTTTCACTGCCTAAGAAGGAAGGACTCTGTCTCCAAACATCGATTCTTTTTTTGGAATAATAATAATCGGAGGGAATAGAAGGACGGTTGCCCCACATTTTGTCCATTTCAATGTTCCTCACTTGCTGGGTGTGACAAGCCATACAGTCTTCGGCTACAAAGGTTTTCAGACCGTCTCTTTCCTCTGTCGTCAAATCTTTTTGCCCAGGAAGTGGTTTGATGTTTTGCATTTGAATGGCAGGAATGATAGATACAAATGAACTCAGTATTAGGTATCCCCAGAAAGAGGTGAGTACTAAATTTTTATGATTTTTACTTAAATTCAACATGAGATGATAGCTTATGATGTTACAATTACATTTTCAGTTTGGGTGACAGTGGCCTTATTCCGACTTTTGACCATTACGAAAAAATTATAGAGGAAAATACAGTGCGAGACAAACATCATGGTTCCCCCAACCGCTCTCCAGACCCAATATTCTTTCATTAGTGAAACCGACTGAATAAACGGGTTTCCTTCAATCCAGCTCAAGCCTTTCAAAGTACCGCCTGTCATCAAGGCTGTCATATAAATGAACAATCCCACAAAGGCCAGCCAGAAATGCGCACCTACCCATATTTGTTTGGGCTGAATACCTGTCATTTTTGGTAGTATATAATAGATGGCTCCCCAAAGGATGAAACAGATAATGCCATACATGGTCATGTGTGAGTGTGCAACATTAAAGTCGGTAAAGTGCCATACATAATTGGTGAATCTGAATGCTTGGAAACTTCCTTGTGCTGAACCGACCCAGTAAAAGATGATTCCCACCAGAAAGAACGGAAGCACATAGCTTTTTGTAATCATGCTCCAACTGCCTCTCATGGTCATCAGGAAGTTGGTGGTACCGGCAGTGACCGGAATGAACATCCCCATACTGAATACGATGGCAACCGTCTGCAACCACCATGGCAGTGGACTGAAGATGAAATGGTGTGTTCCAATCATGGTATAGAACAACATCTGTGTCCAAAATGCCAGTACGCCAAGTGAATAGGAATAAATCGGTTTGTTAACCGAGGAGGGTAGATAATAATAAATCAATCCAAGTGTAAATGTCATGAACCACATCCCTACGCCTTGATGCATATAATATCCTTGAATGACGGTTTCTCCCAAGCCGCTCTGATAAAACGGAAGGTAGCCAATCAGCACCAGAATGGTCGTCCAAATCAAGGCTGCAAGTATGTACCAATTGGAGATATATATTTCGGAAATATTTCTATGTGCAACGGTTTTATAAAAATTATAGAATGTGACAATTAGCCCGGATAGGAACAGCCCGAATACCGGCCAGATGTATTCTCTGTATTCCCCACCACCATTATTGATGCCCGCCATTAGACAAAGATTTCCGATGACAAGACTCGAATTGATCAACCAAAAAGCGACCCAGCCGAGTTTGTAGCTGTACAACTCCCTGCGCGAAGTCCTGGCAATGACAAACTGTGCCAATCCCAGCATGGCCAGTGAAGCCCATCCCCAGAATACTGTATTGGTATGTACAGGCCGCAGTCTCCCGAATGAAAGCCAAGGTTGGGAATCAATTTCCGGATAAACAAATTTGAGGCTGAGATAAAGCCCGATGAATGTCCCAAAAATCAACCAGAATACAGAAGCACCCACATAACTGCTGACCAACTTTTTCATCTCAGGCGATACATTGATTTTCGTCTCGTGGCTGACTTTGTCAGCAAAAAGAATTTCGTTTTCAGGATGGTTTATTGATTTGTAAATAAGTCCTTTATCGTCTGATGCCTCCATGTCACCGGACAATTCTTTTCCAGAAATTTGGTATTTGAGTGCAGCCTTTCTTTTTTCGAGTATGCTGTCGATTTCACCTTCTTCCAAGTTGATGATTTCGTCATCAAATGCTTTGTTTCTTTTGAGTAATTGTCGTTCTTTCAAAGATTCGGCATAGGAAGATATTTTGGCGGACATGATAACCACTGCTATCAATGCGACAATTAAAATTAGTATAAGTGTTCCAATTACACCCGGACTGCTGGCCCAGTTGTCAGCACTGATGTTTTTGAACTGTGCAAAACCTGCAAAAGGAACCAGTAACAAAATTGTTTGAATTAGAGTTCGTTTCATGCTATTTAGTAATAATTACGACTTATAATACGAAGATGTTTGCTTTTTAAATTTTCGGTAAAATTAGTATAAAATTTATAGAAACTGACAAGTTTAAGCCGAGAAAATAGCAATAGTCAGAATGAAAGATGAAAAAGACAACTTCAAAACATGACGCAAATCAGTAACAAAATTGATTAGAGTTTGTGATTCAATCGTTTCACTCATTCATAAATCCAAATGATTTTTTAAAAATTTGAAAAAAAACCGTACAAACAGTGTGAAATAAAATAACATTTAGATTGATTCTAAACAAAACGAAAACGCTCGAAAGGAAGTGTCAGTACAACAGAGAAGGATTGATGTCCAGAATATTTTCATTGGTGTATTTTTCAATGAATTCATCTGTGAAATGTTCACTGCCCATCAATTTGTTGGACTGTAGTATGTTTTTGATGTCCAGTTTTTTGTATGCTTCCAGCATTTTAATAGATAGCGGGCGGTATGAAAAATGCCAGGGTTCGTACGCAAATCCCTTTCTGCCTGCAGCCTTGGTGTACACCAAATAAAAACCGAATTTCTCAGCGTTTTCATCCAACCAAAGTTTGAATTTTCTCATTCTGCCGCCCTCGTTGAAATGAACTTCACTCAATGGATTGGACGGAATACCTTTGGTAGAATCGATGATGTCCAAATCGGTTCCCCAATGATGCCGAGAAGTGCCGGGTATGGTACTGTACTCTATGATTTTCTCAATGGTTTGTTGATGCGACAAACCAGTGGCTCGATATTGTTTGTATTTTCTTTCCCATATTCCGTTTTGGTGCTGATAACTGCGGTAACTCGAAATCACGAAGAGGTTGAATCCCTGTTCTTTGCCAGCTTTTTTCATTAAATTGAACTGCAATCGGGCTTCTTCTCTCAGCCGGAAACCATCTCCGAACAACTCGGGTTTTCCTTTCCCAATGAGTTCTGCTTCAGAAAATTCATCCTGCAATTTAAAACCAAGGCCCGGTGATATGAGAATCATCCCACCCATCAATGAAGTTTTTATTAGAAAATCTCGTCTATTCATGTGTTTAATGAATGTTGATGTTTCCGCCTGCAAAGTTTGACTGATTTACTTCTGCCGTTCCGTAGATGTCTATATTTCCACCCATTCTTGTTTTGGCATTCACAAAATCTGTGGCATTCACTTGGGCATTACCACCTGCATTGACGGTAACATTGCTGATTTTTGTTTTCAATTCCGCTGCTTCATATATTCCGCCGGCATTACAAACCACATCTTGTGTGTCAGCGTTTCCGGCGACTTTTATTGTGCCAGCAGAAGTGGATTTTGCATCGAGTTTGATAGAATTGATTTCTAGTTCAATGCTGGCGCCTTCCTTAGCGTTGAGTGAGAGAGAGGAAGCATTGATGAGCTCATCGGCAAAAACAACTGCTCCTTCGCTTGCCCGTACACTGTTGAGTTTTTTGAAATAAACCGTCACCGAAGTACGGTCGCCCTGTAGGAATTCGGTCACATCCATCCGAAGTTTCAAGGTGTTGTTTTTGTTGATGAAATCCACCTTGTCGGCTTTGGAACCCATGATTTGAATTTCATTTTTATCGGATGGGATTAGTTTCACATTCAATTGGTCAAAGACTTCAATGGCACTATAATCACCCACTTCGTAGGTAATCTGTGCAAGTGATACCCCAAGAACAAGACTTAATAACAGCGAAAAAACAATTTTCATTTGTTTGAATTTTAATCGGAATGTGGCAAAGACTACGCCAAAGACCGAAGAATGACTACCATTTAGAAAGGAATTTGGGTCGTTTTATTGTGTGAGTTAATTAAGAATGTGTGTTAAATTCTCAATCAGTATTTAGCCATATATCAATGCTTCAGCTGTGGTTCGAATTCCATCAAATCCGACTTCAACCATTCCGGAATCTCAATGGTTTTTTTCTTTAGAATATCAATCATCACTTGTGTGCTTTTGCCTTTGGCGTGAAGGATTTCATCACCGTTTTCTGCTTCGCTCACGACCAAATATTCAATCTCAAAGCTCTTGTTACCCAATCTTGAAGTTCTGGCTTTGATGTGCGGATTTTTACTCAATAAGTTCAATTCTTTGAAATAATCACATTCAATATGTGCTATGACAAACATGTATTTTGCCCAGTCCCATTTTTTACTGACTGCTGGCATATAAAAACCTCGGGCATTTTGAAAATAATCAAAATAATAAACATTGTTCACATGTCCCAACGCATCCATGTCGTTCCAACGGATATTGAGGGGCATTGAAAATCTGAAATCCGGATTTGATGCATCCATTGTTTTGAAAATTAAGGTTGTGAAAAAGCCGCTTCCTGAATAATTAAATGGAAACGGCTTCATTGTATTTGATTTAAAAAATTACTCTCCTGCAACAATTTCACCGATTCTCACAATGACTTCCGTCGCTTTCACCATCGATTCCAAGGGTACGAATTCATAAGGTCCGTGGAAGTTGTGTCCGCCTGCAAAAATATTCGGGCAAGGCAGTCCCATAAAACTCAGTCTGGCACCGTCGGTTCCGCCGCGGATGGGTTTGATGTTGGGTTTCACACCAACATCTTCCAATGCTTGTTTGGCGATTTCTACCGACTGGAATTTTTCTTTTACCTTTTCAATCATGTTGAAATATTGGTCTCCCATATCGAGTACAATTCTGTCATCGCCATATTTTGTTTTCATTTCAGCAGTGATTTCTTCAATCAATTTTTTTCTGGCAATGAATTGCTCCATATCGTGGTCCCGAATGATGTATTGCAGTTCGGCCTCTGAAACATTTCCTTTCATTTGAGTCAAATGGAAGAAGCCTTCTCTGTCCTCTGTGGATTCAGGAACTTCATCCGGAGGCAGACCCTCTGCAAATTCTCTGGCCAAAGTACAAGCGTTGATCATCAACCCTTTTGCATAACCCGGGTGAACGCTTTTTCCGAAAAACTTAATATGGGCATAAGCTGCATTAAAGTTCTCGTATTCCAATTCTCCGATTTCGCTTCCATCCATGGTATAAGCCCATTCTGCACCGAATTTTTCGACCGGAAAAAAATCAGCCCCTCGGCCGACTTCTTCATCCGGTGTAAACCCAACGGCAATTCGACCGTGTTTGATTTGTGGATTTGCCATCAGATATTCCATGGCGGTAACTATTTCAGCCACACCGGCTTTGTCATCTGCGCCGAGCAAAGTGGTGCCATCGGTACAAATGATGGTTTGTCCTTTGTATTGTTTCAAATCCGAAAATTCATCCGGACTCAGTGTCATTTGTTCGTTTAATCGAATATCACCGCCATCATAATTTTCTATGATTTGTGGTTTGACATTTTCACCGGAAAAATCAGGCGAAGTATCGAAATGCGCCACAAAACCGATGGTCGGTACTTGTTTGTCTATATTCGACGGCAGGAAGCCCATCACATAGGCGTTCTCGTCGATGGAAACATCGTCAAGTCCGATGGCTTTCAATTCTTCAAAAAGGTATTTTGCAATGTCCCATTGTCTTTCGGAACTTGGGAATTCCTCGACAAACGGGATGCTGGTGGAATAAAAACTCACATATTTCAAAAATCTTTCTTTTAGCTTTTCGCTCCAAATTTTGTCCATTTTATTAAAAATTTTTTGTAAAAGTAGGAAATTCTATATCTTTCGGCTTGCAAAAAGCGAATAAAAATTAATGATGGAGAAAGTCAAGATAGTCGAATGCCCAAGAGACGCCATGCAGGGAATTCATGATTTTATACCGACTGATCAAAAAATCGAACATTTGATTAAATTGTTGAAAGTCGGATTTGAAACCATTGACAGCGGCAGTTTTGTTTCGCCTAAAATCATTCCCCAAATGGCGGATACGGCAGAATTGATGGACGCCATCAAGGACATCGAACGAAGATCAAAAATTTCGGTAATTATTGCAAGTGAAGGAGGGGCAGACCGTGCATTGAGACACGACAATGTGGACTTACTTGGTTTTCCGTTTTCGATTTCTGAACAATTCCAACAAGACAATACACACAAAAGCAGAGAAGAAGCTTTTGAGTGCATCCAAAATATCGGAAAAATGATTGAAGGTACAGACAAAGAGTTGTTGATTTATTTTTCAATGGCCTTTGGTAATCCTTATGGAGATGAATGGAGCGTGGATATGGTCAAAGAATGGGCACTTCGTTTTTCAGATATTGGCATAAAAAGAATCAACCTGTCAGACACAACTTCCATGGCGCATCCGGAAGATGTGGAAGAATTATTCAAAACACTGATTCCCAAATATCCGGAAATTGAGTTCGGGGCGCATTTTCATTCGGAGTACAACCAATGGTTCCCAAAAGTTGATGCTGCATACAAAAGCGGTTGCCGCAGATTTGACGGTGCCATCAAAGGATTTGGTGGTTGCCCGATGGCCAAAAATGATTTGGTGGGCAATACCGCCACCGAAAAATTAATCACCTATGCTGAAAGCGTCAAAGCCGAACATGGCTTGGATTTGATGGCTTTTGAATCGGCTTATAATTCGGCAATGATGGTGATGGGATAATCTTTTGAAAATTATTTCGTTTACAATAACAACACACATATAATTATAATATTTAAAATTTTCTGATGAAGAATGCTGTATTGGGATTGGTCTTAATGGGAGTGCTGACGGCTTGCAAAAACAAATTGGATTTTTCAAAACAAAAAGCCGATGATGAAAATATAGTTGTACAATACAAAAACCATTTCTTGACCGACCGAGACATACGGCTAATGCTACCGGTTGACATTGGAAGTGAAGACAGCGCAAAACTGGTCAAGGCCTACATAGAAGAGTGGGTGAAAAAGAAAGCGATTGTGGACAAGGCGGAGGAGAATATTGACGCACTGACGCTAAAGGAAATCGATAATAAAATGGTGGAATACCGCCAGGACTTGTTGATCAATGCCTATAATAATTATTTGATAGAAAAAAGCATGAAGGATTCTGTAGAGGACGCAGAGGTGATTGCTTATTTTGAAGCCAACAAGCAAAGTTTTCCGTTGAACAAGGACATTGTGAATTATCGTGCAATCACCGTGTATAAAGACGATGAAGCTCGTGCCGAAACATTGTTCAATTCGGGCAAAGAAGATGATTTTGATGAGGTGTTGAAAATCGTCATGACTTCGGGTTTGCCCTACTACGATCAGGACAGCAATTGGTATTCGGTCGAATCGCTCGCTGCTCAGTATCCGCAATTGAACGAAGGCAACAATCTGTCTCAACTGCTCAACAGGAGGAGATTGAAAATCAGCAATGATTCAACTGTTGTTATGATAAGAATTCTCAATCTGAAACAAAAGGGCAGTGAAGCTCCTTATGAATTTGTTAAACCTACCATAAAAAATCTGTTACTTAACAAAAGAAAGTTAAATTTGCTCGGTGATATACAAAATGAATTGTATAAAGAGGCAATCAATCAAAACGAAATCAAAATCAATGAAAAATAATTTTTTTTGGACAAGCTTGTTCTTGTTTGGACTTTCAATAGCAGTGTACGCACAACCCAGTGACAATCCGCTGAATCAGCAGAAGATAGATGGAGTTGCAGCAGTAGTGGGAGGTGAGGTGATTCTGGACTCTGACATTCAGAGAGATTTCGTACGAGCACTTGCGCAGGGGTTCAAAGTTGAAAGCAATTGCGAGTTTTTTGAAAATATTCTGATAGAAAAGCTACTGGTGTCAAGGGCCAAGGAAGATACGCTGATTAACATTACCAACGATCAGGTTGACCGTCAGGTGGACATGACCGTCCAAAGATTTCTGACCCAAGGGAGCGAAGAAGAAATTCTACAGTTCTTTGGTTTTAACACGATGAATGAACTCAAACAAGATTTAAGAAGCATTGTGAGAGACCAAGCATATGCCGAAGAAAAACAAAGATTGGTTACCAGAGGTTTGGATGCAACCCCGGAAGAAGTCAGAACATTCTACGAAACAAACAAAAACGAACTCCCAGATGTCCCTGAAGAAGTGAGCCTGTCGCATATTGTGATTTATCCGGTCATCCAACCCGAAAACGAACAAAAGGTGATTGATGACCTGAAGCGTTATAAAAGAGAAATTGAAGAAGGAGCGAGTTTTTCGACCAAGGCGATTCTTTATTCTGATGACCCAGGTTCTGCATCTGCCGGAGGATTGATCAAGAATGTGAAAAGAGGACAAATGGTGCCTGAATTTGATGCGGTGGTGTTCAATCTTCAGGAAGGCGAAATCTCTGAACCCTTCAAAACGGATTTCGGTTACCATATTGCCATGCTCGAAAAACGAAGAGGGCAGGAGTTGGACATCCGACACATACTTATCAGACTCAAACCCACGGCCGAAGAACTGCTTGCCTCAAAGGCCATACTTGATTCAGTGGTGATGAAAATCGACAAAGGAGAAATGACTTTCAAAGAAGCCGCTCTGCAATATTCAATCGATAAATACACCAAATACAACGCAGGTAAGTTGATGGACAGCCAAACGGAGGAAGACCGCATGGACCGTAGCAAACTGCCCGCCAAATCGTTGAATGCAATAACAAATCTGAAAGACGGTGAAATATCCAATGCCTTTGAAGATGAATTCATGAATCAGACAGTCATCAGGGTAATTAGACTCGACGAAACCATTCCGGCCCATAAAATTAATCTGGAAACTGACTATGCAAGACTGAGAAATCTGACAGTTAATTCAAAACGGCAGGAAGTACTGATGAAGTGGGTGGAAAGCGAAATCAATGACACCTTTATCAGTATAGATGAAGATTACGCCGACTGTGATTTTCGTATGAATTGGAGAAAAGCAGATTACTTTGATTTGCAGAAAAATGACTAAACGAACATGAATTCTCAGTCATTCTATAAGATTTAAAATTTATAGGTATTTACCCAAAGAAACTGTCCACAAATTCAAACTTGTCAAAAGGCTGAAGGTCATCCACTCCTTCACCGACACCGATGTATTTTACCGGGATTTTGAATTGGTCAGAGATTCCGATGACAACACCTCCCTTTGCAGTTCCGTCAAGTTTTGTAACAGCCAAGGCGGTCACTTCGGTTGCCTGAGTAAATTGTTTGGCTTGTTCAAATGCATTCTGACCGGTTGAGCCATCGAGCACTAACAGAACCTCATGTGGAGCGTCGGGATAGACCTTTTGCATTACTCTTTTGATTTTGGAAAGCTCGTTCATTAGGTTTACTTTGTTATGGAGACGCCCGGCGGTATCAATCAACACTACATCTGCACCCTGTGATTTTGCAGACTGCAGAGTGTCAAATGCAACGGCAGCAGGGTCTGAGCCCATGGGTTGTTTCACAATGGGTACGCCTACTCGTTCAGACCAGATGACCAACTGATCTACCGCTGCAGCCCTGAAAGTATCGGCAGCACCGAGCAACACTTTCTTTCCGTCTTGTTTGAATCGATTGGCGAGTTTCCCGATGGTGGTGGTCTTGCCAACACCGTTCACACCGACAACCATGATGACATAGGGCTCTTCCTGTTGAGGAATTTCATAACCACTGATACTTGTATCTTCATTTTCGGCCAAAAGCCCTGCGATTTCTTCTCTGAGAATAATGTTAAGTTCGTTGGTGTTCAGGTATTTGTCTCGGGCAACTCTTTCTTCAATTCTTTTGATGATTTTCAGTGTAGTGTCCACACCCACATCCGAAGTGATAAGCACTTCTTCCAAATCGTCGAGGACTTCGTCGTCCACTCTGGATTTACCGGCAACGGTTCGGCTGAGTTTTTCAAAGAATGATTTTTTTGATTTCTCAAGGCCTTCATCCAGTTTCTCCTTGCTTTCTTTTCCCAGTATTTTTTTGAACCAGCTCACTGCACTATAATTTTTGCAAAGTTACGATTTGTAATCATAAAAAAAGGCCGCAACTGCGACCTTTTGTTTTCTGTTGACCGTGGTTTACTTCAGTGCTTCTTTTACATTGTCCGCACTCACCACTTTTTCATCAAAATAGTATGCACCCGTTTTTGGCGATTTTACCATTTTGATCACTTTGGTCATCTTTTTTGAACCCGTTTGAAGGGTTGCTACGGTTTTCTTTGCCATGGTTTACTATTTTTATTTGATTTCTTTATGAATGGTATATCTTTTCAAAACCGGATTGTATTTCTTCAACTCGATTCTGTCGGGGGTGTTCTTTTTGTTTTTGGTGGTAATGTATCTGGACATTCCCGGCATACCGCTCTCTTTGTGTTCAGTACATTCCAAAATTACCTGTACTCTGTTTACTCCTTTCTTTGCCATGATAAATGAGATTAGTCGATTAATCCGTTTTTACGCCCCCTTTTTACAGCTTCTTCAATGCCGATTTTGTTAATGGTTTTCAAACCGTGACTGGACACATTCAGGGTAATCCACTCGCCGGTTTCAGGCATAAAAAATCTTTTCTTAAACAAGTTCACCTCAAAGGTGCGCTTGTTCTTATTGTTTGCATGAGAAACATTGTTTCCCACCATTCTCTTCTTTCCGGTGATTTGACAAATTCTTGACATTTGTTCGTTATTTTTTTCGGACTGCAAAGATAGGAATTTTCTTTTCAGAAAAACAATAATTTAATCTACAATTATTTGACAGCTGATCGGGCTTGCGTTAATTCATTGCGAGTTAGTGATTTACGCCTAATTTCAATGGCTTTATTTTGTCTTTTAATAATCTGAATTTATAAAACTCAGGATTCTCAAAATGCTTATTGAATTAATTTTGCATACCTAATTGTACATATAAATAGATGAAAGGTGAATTCAATTGAATAGAATGCAGTGTGTTAATTGAACTTTCAATAGTTAGATGAATTGTATGTTTTTCAAAATCATAAATGTGCATTATACAATGAGTAAACCTAAGAAAGTGAAAACGAGCGTTTAACGAATCGAAAACATAAAACACTGCTTAATTTTTCTCTTTTTTGTTTTTTAAATAAGGTTTGAACAAACTGAATACAAGTAAAACCAACATGACACCTATGCTGATTCTTGCCAAATAATCGCCGTGACGGGTATAAAAAGTCAGCTGGTCGTTAAGTTTTGCTTGACCGATAAGTGCACCTTTGGTATCATAAGGCAATGATGAAGTGATTTCACCTTTTTGATTGATGAAAGCTGAGATTCCAGAATTGGCCGAACGAACGATGTCTCTGCGGGTTTCAATCGCTCTGAGCGCACCATATTGCAATAATTGTACATGCCCGTCAGATTCCCCCCACCAAGAGTCGTTGGTCATGATGAAAAGCACATTGGCTCCTTGGTTGACATATTCTGTGGTAAATTCACCGTAAACAGATTCATAGCAAATGATGGGTGCAACTTTGGCAGAATTGAATGAATTCACAAAAACCGATCTTTCTTCTTGTGTCAAATGGGTCCTAACTGTGCCTCCAAAGTTGAGCATAATGTCGCCCAGCAAGGGTTTCAATACCGACATATATGGAAAATGCTCTACACCGGCAACCAATTTGGACTTGTAATAATATTGTATGCTGTCTCTTTTGTTGAGTTGTAAGCCGGCATTCATCACATCATACCAAGTGTCTGAATTCCCGTATCTTGAAGCGGTGCTGCTGGCAAGTTCTTCGTAGGGATAAAACCGCATCAGTTCAACTCCCGATACAAAGGATAGTTTTGGAAATTCGGCAAAACCTCTCTGGAAATTCGCAAGGAGAAAATCATCTTGTAGTCTGTCCACATTCAGTCCTGGTCCAGCACCTGGAAATGCAGTTTCGGGTGCAACTACAAAATCAGTTTCGGAAGTCAACTGCTGACGAGCGATGACAATCAGTTCATTCACCAAATCAAACGAATCCCTACTGTATTTTTCCGTATAAGGATCGAGTTTTGGCTGCAGAGCCAAAGCTGTGATTTGTTCATCTCCTTTTTCGTGGTAATTAAAGTAAATCAAATACGAAATGGCTATGGGAATGCCCATCCAGAGAATGATGCTTGCAATCAATCTGTGTCTGTAAATCAGTTTTCCGGTATCTTTCCATCGAATCCAAAACCAAAAAACAATCAGATTTCCACACAAAACCCAAATCGTACCACCAAAAGTTCCGGTGTATTCGTACCATTGAATCCATTTTGTGTATTTGGCAAAACCATTTCCAAGATTGAACCAAGGCCAGGTCATCTGCCAAGAGAGATGCAGTTTTTCAAACGACATCCAGAGAGCAGCCAAAAACACCATGCCGGTCATGAGCGAGGTGTTTCGTTTGACTTTATGGTAGATCAAAAAAACCATTCCCATCAGTGTGGCATTAAAGAAGACTGGGAACAAATAAGAAATCCAAGAATTCTGAAGTTCTCCGTTGGCATTGGTCTCTTGTGCGTAATGGAGCCACCAGATGACGATGGCATTCCAAAGACTGAATGCCAAGAAGGAAAGCCAGAAGATTTTCATTCCTTTTTTTTTGATTTCGGAAGAGTTTGTGATCCAGTGTTCCATCATCAACAGCGGAACAAATCCAAAAAACAGTAGCAGCGGAAAGCCTTTGGACGGCCATCCCAAAGCCAACAGCAATCCCGAAATCAATGCGGCAAGAATGTACTTCAGCATGGGACAAAGTTAGTTTAATTAAAAACATATAGAAATTTAAATCCAAGAAAATACAAACCGTTAATTTCCTACGGATTGCTACTGTTCGCTAACATAATTTTTAATAGTTTTGGGCAAGTAATTTCAAAAATGTCTGGCAACTTTCTTTTTCAGCGGATTGACAATTCCCAAATCGTCGTTTGGCGGATTTTTTTTGGAATATTGATGCTTGCCGAAGGCTGGGGTTCCATTGCTACTGGCTGGGTAAAAGAAACTTTTGTGGATGCTGAATTCACATTCTCTTTCATCGGTTTTGAATGGACTCATTTTCTGCTGGGTGAAACCATGTATTATGTGTATGTGGTTCTCGGTTTGTTGGGATTGATGATTGCGCTGGGTGCCTTTTACAAAGTTAGCTCATTTCTTTTTGCTGTCGGCTGGTCGTTGGTTTATTTCATGCAGAAGGAACACTATAATAACCATTATTATCTTATCATGTTGGTGGCATGGTTCATGGTTTTTATTCCGGCCAACCGTTATAAATCGATAGATGTACTCATTTGGCCCAAAATCAGAACCAACATTACATTTTATTGGACAAGGTTGATTTTTATATTGCAACTTTTTATCGTTTATACTTTTGCTGCATTGGCCAAGCTATATCCGGGTTGGCTCAACGGCGATTTTCTAATGCTTCGATACAAAGGTTTGGGACACTGGGTGGACAAAACCATCGAATGGCAGCCGCTGACCGATTTTGTTTATTCCAGAGAATTTGCCCAAATCATTTCTTGGACAGGCTTTTGGTTTGATTTGCTGATTGTCCCTTTGCTGTTATGGAAGAAAACGAGAATTCCGGCCATTCTTGCCGCCTTGGTTTTTCATCTGATTAATTCATTTACACTGCATATTGGAATATTTCCTTATTTCGCACTGGCGATTTCTATTTTTTTCTTTCCGCCCGAAACCATTCAGCGACTGTTTTTCAGAAAGAAAACATCTTATCAGCCCGATTCCTATAACTTCCAGCCATCCTATAGCAACCGTGGGTTATTTAGCTTTGTTTTTGTCGTTTATTTTCTGTGGCAGATTTATCTTCCGCTCAGACACTGGATGATTCCAGGAGATGTGCTATGGACAGAGGAGGGTCACAGGCTTTCGTGGCGGATGATGCTCAGAACCAAATCCGGTGCAGCTATGTTCACAGTGAAAGACAAAAATAGCGGTGAGATATTTCCAGTGAATCTTTACGACGAAATGACCCCGCTCCAAGCAAGTAGGATTGCAACACATCCTGATATGATATGGCAGTTTGCGCAACGGCTGAAAAAGAAATATGCGGCAGAAGGCAAACAAGTTTCTGTGCACGCCAATGTACAGATTTCGATCAATGGCAGCCGTTATTATCAGCAAATAGACCCGTCGGTTGATTTGGCTATGGTGAAATGGAAATACTTCGGACACCAAGAATGGCTCTTGGAATCCCCGGTTGACTTCTCTTCTTTCAGCCAATCAGAAGCGGAAAAGAATTAAATTCAATAAATCTTTTCATTTTGTTGGAAACAAATGCTTTCTCGGGTGAATATTTTCGGATTCATTAGAAATCAGTTAAATTTGAAAAAAATAAATCAAGAATGGAACACTTAGCTGAAATTTTCATATTGCTGATGCTTGCAATCGCATTTCTTCAATCGGGCGTGGACAAAGCGGTAGATTGGAAGGGTAACTTAGAATTCATGCAACAACACTTTTCAAAATCACCATTCAAAAATATGGTTAAAACAAATCTTTTTATTGTAACTGTGTTAGAATTGATTTCGGGAACTTTGGCTTTGGTGGGCGCAGTACTTCTTTTTGTGAACGGACAGGACGGAGTGGCAAAATTGGCAGCTGTATTATCAGCAATTACTTTGGGTTGCTTATTTACCGGACAGCGATTGAGCAAAGATTATCCAGGGGCTCAAACCATAGTGGTTTATTTGATTCCCGTCTTCTTCTTGCTCTGGCTACTTTTTGGCGGATGAGCTCATTTTTCTGTCATGAGAATCTTCTCAAACATTGTAATTCTTTGAATTCCTGAATCAGGAATTGTTTACAAATAATTGTATTTTTACAAAATGATTTCACGACAAACCATAGATGCAATTTTTTCTGCCGCAAGGGTAGAAGATGTCATTGGTGATTTTGTGAGTCTGAAAAGATCGGGCAGCAACCTGAAGGGCTTGTCGCCGTTTACTGAAGAGAAAACACCTTCCTTTATGGTTTCACCTGCCAAACAAATCTGGAAGGATTTTTCTTCGGGCAAGGGCGGAAATGTAGTCACTTTCCTGATGGAACATGAGCAGTTTAGTTACCCCGAAGCATTGCGCTGGTTGGCCAAAAAATACGGTATTGAGATTCAGGAAGACGGTGAACAGACCGATGAGCAAAAAGAAGAAATGAAGCAGCGCGAGAGCTTGTATCTCATTTCTGAATTTGCAAAAAAATATTTTGTATCACAGCTACACGAATCAGATGAAGGCCGGAACATAGGTTTGATGTATTTCAAAGAGAGAGGGTTTCACCAAAAGACGATTGAGCGATTTGAACTCGGTTATTCACCTATTAAGAAAGACGCATTCACTGTCGCTGCCGAAAAAAAAGGTTACAGTAAAACTCTGCTCGAAGCATCGGGTTTGTCCATATACAGAGAAGAAGGAACTCAAGGCTTTGACCGTTTCAGGGAAAGAGTGATTTTTCCGATTCATAGTTTTTCGGGGAGAATACTCGGTTTTGGCGCAAGGATTATGAAGAGCAATGTAAAAGCTGCCAAATACTTGAATTCGCCTGAATCGGACATTTATCAGAAAAGCAAAATACTTTACGGAATCTTTCAGTCCAAACAAGCAATTCTCAAACGAAACGAATGTCTTTTGGTAGAAGGTTATATGGATGTAATTTCGCTCCATCAAGCGGGAATTGAACATGTGGTGGCAAGCTCAGGCACTTCGCTGACGGTGGATCAGATTCGTCTGATCAAAAGATTGACTCCGAATGTGACCCTATTGTATGATGGAGATGCCGCCGGCATCAAAGCCTCTTTCCGTAGCATCGATTTGATTCTCGAACAGGAGCTCAATGTAAAAGTACTTTTGTTTCCCGAAGGAGAGGATCCGGATTCATTTGCCCAAAAGCATTCGTCGGAGGAAATAGAAAATTACATCAAAGAAAATTCAACCGATTTTATACGATTCAAAGCAAAAGTGCTTTTGGATGAAGCCAAGGACGATCCAGTGAAAAAAGCTGAACTGCTCAGGGACATTATTCAAAGTATTTCGCTTATACCGAACATCGTTCAGAGAGAATTGTATGTGCAGCAGACCGCACGGCTGATGGAAATCAGAGAAGAGATTCTTTTCAAAGAACTTGCACAAACAATCCAGCGAAGGCGTAAGGAATTTGTCAGCAAAGTCAAAGAAGAGCAAACGCCTAAAACGATGGAGGTAATCAGGGCGGAGAAGATTGAAATCAATCCGAGGGAGATTGCTGAAGCTGACTTGGTCCGGCTGATCATGCAGTTTGGCGACATGATCGTTGCGCTCAGAGATGTTGCTGATAATGATTATGAAATTACGGTAATAGAGGAAATTCTTAATCAGTTTGAAACCAACGGAATGGATTTCCAAAATGAATTGTTCAGAAAAATTCTGGAAGATGTGAAACTTGGCTATGAATCCGAGGAACTCAGAACCGGCCATTTTTTTGTAAAACTCTTTGATGGAGAAATTAACGGAATCGCTTCTGACGCAATGATTGAAAAATATGACCTGAGCCCTCACTGGAAAGAAAAACTCAATATCTACATCAAACCCAAAGAACAAAATGTTTCAAGAGAACTCACAGATGTAATTCTTAGATTTAAAACATTTTATTTGGAAGATGAAATCAAAAAATATTCTGAAATTCTGAAAGATGAAGGTTTGACAGGCGAAGCTCGGACTGAACAAATCGAAAAAATCATGACCCTCACACAAACCCGCTCTCTTATCTTCAAGAAACTCAATAGGGTAATATGACTTATTGACCATAATAAGTGCAACTGTATCCATTTCTCTGGCAAATTGTAAAAGGACTTATTAAAATTATTAAATACAACTTACTGATAATTAGCTACTATGATTTTTCTTTCAGAAAACTTGTATTGAATATTGACATATGTAAATTATTGATACTGTTAAAAAATGGGTTGAATTAAATTTATACCGGCCTTATGAAACGGGCCCTTAAAATATTATCTACCTAAAAATTTTTAAATATGACTACCCAAAAAAACAGTGGATTCAGAAAAATCATTCTATCTTGTGCAATTGTTGTCATAGGAGTTCTGATGGTTTTTCATCAGTCGCTTTTCAGTCTTTTCACAAAAGCTGAACTCGAAGCTAAAATCGAACCCAATTCCATCATTATGCCTGCTGCATACAAAGTGTATGGCAATGAAACTGCGCTCGATGGCAAGTATGGCCTTTTCAAAATGTTATTGACAAACAATGGTAAAACCGCCGCCAGAAATGTGAATGTTACATTTGAAATTCCGGGCTATATAGAAGAAACCAATCTCAAAAAAGTTCCGCTCATTCTTCCCGGCCAATCCATTTTGGTGAATTGTTTCCCAAAATTCAAAGAGGACATTGTTGAGAAACGAACTGCTTCCAGAGAAGTGGTGAATATCAACATCAACGGACTAAACATAAAAGAACAAACAGAAAGTTTTCCGATTGAAATCAAAGGCAGGAATGAATATGTTTATACACAAATTCCGGTCGATGAGATACTATCGCCCGCAGAGCTCATCGACAATGCAGATTTGCTCGGTTGTTTTGTCACTCCCGAAGACCCGATTATCAAATATTTCACCCAGCAGATTCAGGAAAAAATATTAAAAGGTGAATCAGCCTCTGTGATGAATTCAGAGCAGGAGGCAGTAAGATTTCTCGGCGGAATCTATGATGCTACTTATTTGAGCCACATGGTTTATAGCGGTACCAGCGGTGTACCAACGGAGATAGGTGATGCAACCACCGTTGTGCAAAGCATTCGACTGCCTCGCGAAGTAGTAACAGGAAAAACCGGTTTGTGTATAGAATTGTCCGTCCTTTATGCCAGTGTGCTGATGAACGCAGGCCTGGACCCAATCATATACCTGATTCCAGGTCATGCGTACCCGGGTTTCAGAATGAACGGAAATTTTTATGCAATTGAGGCCACAGGAATCGGAGGAGAAGGAATGAAAGGAGGCCGTTCATCCGCAGCACAAGCTTTTGAGGTGGGGATGAAACAATTACAAGAATTCATGCAATACGCACAAATGGGGGATGAGCGCTACCAGATTATCGACATACGGGAAACAGTCAAAAACGGAGTGTCTGCCATGGAATTAAAAGACGATACTTTTTTGAGAGGTAAAGTCGATGAAATCGCAAGGTCTTTTGAATCGGGCGGTATGGCTTATTCACAACCACAGTCAGGATTTGCTGAAATGGGAACCAATACAGGTGCTGGAAATACAACTGGCAATCAGCAAAACAATCGTGGAAATTCGCCTTCAACGCCCTCCGGTTACAAAAACTATAAAGGAAAGGTTTCTTTCAGTTATCCCTCTTCTTGGGCTTCCAACCCCACTCAGATGCCTGAAATGGTCGGGTATTTTTCGAATGCCAATTATGACACCTACGCCGAGGTGTATGAATTCAGAAATACCAGTAGTCCGCAACAGGCGTTGGGCATGATTCGGCAGTATATGAACCAGTTGGGCGGAGATATGCAATTCAGTTTGGCTGGACAGACAAACGGATTTCAGGTATTCAACGGACAATCTTATTTTTCGGGAAATTCGCTTCAGTGGGTGGCAGCATTCAAGCCAGTGAGCGCCGGTGTAGCCGGAGTAATCGTAGGTAAGACAGTGGGTTACGGCAATCCGAGCCAGACTGTCATCGAAAATATACTCAACTCTATTCATTAAATTTATATTTATTAAAAAAACATACAAGATGAAAATTATTAAAAATCACATATTGACACTATTGTTGCTGATTTTATGCAGTTTTCAGCTGCAGGCACAACAAGAACTGAAAGGAACCAAACAGAAACTTGACATTACAGTGGACGAAATGGGGAACGCCAACCTTTCAATTACCACCAAATACAATGCTTCCCAATGGGACATATTCAAAAAAACCGTTGGCAGCAACCAAGCTTATTTGAAGCGAATGATGATCAAAGCAATGCCCAAATATTTTTTGACCGATTTTGAGTATGAAGAGCAGCCCATGGACAGGTCCTATACCTTTAAAATGAAAGCTTTCGCAGTAACCCAGCCTGACGAAAACGGGAAATGGGAAGCCGAACTCGACATGAAAGACCCGGACATCACCAAACTGAATGACCATACATTCACCATGAACCTGAATATGATTAGCAATGGGATGTTGATCGAACAAGAGCAGAAAATCAATCTGCCCCCAAAAGCCAAGAATGCCAAATTAGAGAAAAACAGTTTTGGTTCGGCGGTTCTGACCTATCAACTCAAAACCGGTTCCTCAACTCCTTACCTGACTTATTTGGGAATTCTTATGATACTTATTGGTGCGGGTATGTTGCTTGTCAATCTCAGAAAACAAAACCAAAACGATAAGAATCAATCCGAATTTTATTGATGAGTAATCGGTTGACAGAAAGGTTTGGATAGTCAGTCGCTGATTAATATGCACCTGATTTGTTCATTGGTCACCAGAGAAGATGGAAATCTGAGTTTCGCTTGGTTTAGGAACTTTTGGGCAGTTTCTCGCGATGAAAAATAACCGACTTTTACTTTGTAATCGGGTTGCTCATAATCCAGATTCACAATCCTTTCGGAGAACAATGCTCTGGCTTCTTTTAATTTTTTCTCTGCTTCATTCCGGTCCTTGCCGTAGTGGAGCTGTACTCTGTTTCCAGCGCAATATTCAGCTGCAGGTGGGTGATCACCGGGAAAACAGTTTCTATCTTCGGCAGTTTTGTACAGCTGTTGAACCGGCTGTGTCCATTCTATGGTCAGATTTCCAAATACCGATGTGGTATGTTGATTTTGCCCCCAAGCAGTCACCAGTGGAATGAGTATTAGAATAAAAGAAACACACTTCATTTAATGCTGAATTTCCATAGTAAACGGACAATAACAATTAAGATTGTTTACTGAGGTGAAAATTTATGTAAGAATAGTGTTTTCAGAGTGCTTTTCGGCACCAAACTCTCCATTGAACAGTGAAGGCGGCTGGATATGTTCTCTGGATTTTCCTCAAATCAGGTCCAGCAGATTTTCGGGTGAAATAATCACCGACAAGCACACGGTAATCAGGTGCAAGGTACACTAGTTCAGCGGTATAACCCGGATTTTGTCTTGCGAAATCGTTTTTCACCTTTTCTGCTGCCTCTCTATCTTTGGTGTACAAAATCTGGATTTTGTAGCCCATGATTTTGTTCTGATTCACGCATTTTTCAGCAGGGGTCAACTTTCTTGGTGGTTCCAGTTTTAAGTTGGGACAATCTTTTTTATCGCTGAAATTTATCAATTCACTGAGCCTGCTATCAATATCAATGGTCAGATTTCCTCTTGTAATGGAGTCATTGACCAATGTCAGTGATTCTCTTTCGGAATTTTGACCAATACAAAACCCCATCACCAGCAACAATGTTATTAGAAGTCCGTTTTTCATTTGTTATTAAATCTCCATTGATTCAAGGCAAAAATACATAAAAATATAACATCCTGAATCCGTTTAAATCTGTGGCCAAATTATTTTATAGTTGTACTTCTATATTTTTTATTCATTTCAAATAAACATACAAATGAATGATGAGAATAAAACCGGATGGCTGAACTGTAGAATTGCAACAAATGGGAAGTATAACCCAATAATGTACTTAAAGATTGATTCTGTGAAGATTCAGTTTAAAAGTTATTTAGAAACAATTTAAATTAAAGGAATAATTGAAGTTCGACATTAAAATTTATGTTTTTGTTAAGGTTTGAAACTATTTTTGTCGAGTTAAAAAAACGAATTTTTAACATTTGTAACCGAACTCAATGTTTAGTAAATGAAGGCAAGGATACTTAATAAAATGAAATTTTTAAATCTGGCTGTATGTTTGGCCATTTTTAATTTTTCCTATTCACAGGACCCCACAGACAAGCCGGAACCAGAGGGTGTTGAACAAGCGCAGGCTTCTGGAGAAGAAATCGTTGGTGATGCTGCCAAGGGTTACGATTTGTTTCAGCTGAATTGTATCGCCTGTCATAAGATTGACGGTGATATGGTTGGCCCCCCCCTGAGAAATGTGGTTGACCGAGTGAAGGAGGAAGGCGGTGTAGGCAGACAATGGCTTCACGATTGGATCAAAGACAACAACGCACTCAGAGCCGCTGGCGACGAGTATGCAATAGAAGTATTCGAGAGATACAACAAAATCCCAATGTTGACTTTCCCCAATCTGACAGATCAGGACATAGACGACATACTGGCTTATACAAACGACCCTGAAGGCGGTGAACAAGCTTTCAATGATGCCAAACAAAAAGCAGCCGAAGAAGCTGCAGCTGCGGCACCACCGGCCAAATCGGGCAGTCCATTGACCGGTTTTGTGATTTTTGCCTATGTAGTACTTGCACTATTGTTGCTGTTTGTACTTTTCAGATTGAACGCACTCAAAAGACTGATCAGTGGCAAGACCGAAGTTGATGCAGAAGACAAACCCGGTTTCAGCTGGGCCCAGTTTATTCATAAATACAACAAAGCTTTCAATACATTACTCTTGATATTGAGCCTGCTCGCATTATACGGCGCATGGAATTTCATGCTTGGCATTGGAGTTGACAAGGGATATCAGCCCGACCAACCGATTTATTTTTCACACCAGATTCATGCAGGAGTTCAGGGAATCGATTGTCAATACTGTCATTCAAGTGCCAAGTACGGCAAAGTCTCAGGAATTCCTTCACCCAATACATGTATGAACTGTCACAAAACCATCAGAGAATACAGAGGCGAATACTATGAAGAAGAACTGGTGAGCAGTGGAAAATTCGCTTCGGCTGAGGATGTGAAGAACTTCTATACCGATGAAATCCAGAAAATGTATGCTGCTATAGGCTGGGATCCAGATTTGGCAGAATATACCGGTGAACAAAAGCCCATAGAATGGGTGAGAATTCACAATATGCCGGATTTTGTTTACTTCAGCCATGAACAACATGTGGTTGCAGGTGAAACCGCAATTCTCAAAGCCATCAGAGAAAATACAATCCCAAATGCAAAAGAACTGAATTTGACCGAAGACAGTCAGGTTTGTTTTGCCTGCCACGGAGATGTAAGTAAAATGGATGAGGTGAAAATGGCAAATGATTTTACGATGGGATGGTGTATTGAATGTCACCGTACCACCGAAGTGGATATGACTAATGAATACAACAGTCAGTACTATGCAGATCTTCATGAAAAACTGAAGAAAGAATATGGAGAACATACCAAAGTTACCGTGGATGCCATCGGTGGATTGGAGTGTGCTAAGTGTCATTATTAAGAAATTAAATAAGAGAGGTATAAATGGCTTCTAAGAAAACATATTGGAGGAGTTTTGAAGAACTTGAAAACCCTGAACTGAGCAAGCAATTGGCAGCAAACGAATTCGTTGAAGACCTTCCGGTTGAAGATTTCCTTGCAAATAAAACTGCAATGGAAGGAGTTCATACTTCAAGACGCGACTTTTTGAAATTACTGGGATTCAGCACCGCAGCCGTCACATTGGCTGCATGTGAAGCACCCGTTGTTAAATCGATTCCTTATGTGGTGAAACCGGACGATGTTACCCCGGGTGTTCCCACCTATTACGCATCTTCTTATTATGACGGTCAGGATTATTCCAATATTCTGATCAAAACCAGAGAAGGTCGTCCCATCAGAATCAATCCGAACAAAACAGCCAAATATTTTGGTTCAACCAATACAAGAGTCCAAGCTTCTTTGCTTTCACTCTATGATTCTGAAAAGGTGAGAGGCCCACTGACCGGCCATGACATGAATTTCGGCACCATTTCTTGGGCGGATTTGGACCAAAAAGTCATTGCAAAATTGAATGCGGTTGGCGACAAAAAAGTAGTGTTGCTCACTTCATCTATTGCGAGCCCTACCACAAAAAAACTGATAGCAGAATTCAAAACCAAATACCCGACCACTCAACACATCGTTTACGATGCTTTGAATCATTCACCGGCCCTGGATGCTGCCGAAGAATTTTACGGCCAGCGCGTACTGCCATTTTATGATTTGTCTAATTCGGAGCTCGTTGTGTCTTTTGGTGCTGATTTTTTAGGCGACTACAATGGTGGCGGAATGGAGAGCAGTTATGCAACTGCCAGAAAACCCGGTCCAAATATGCTTCGTCATATTCAACTCGAGAGCAATATGTCGCTGACCGGCTCCAATGCAGATACCCGTTTCCCGATGAAACCCTCAGAGGTACTCAAAACACTTGCAGAGGTCTATAAAGCACTTACTTCAGGAACATCCGATCAAATTGCCGGAGCCATCGCAGAGGAAATCAAAGCCAAAGGAACTAAGGCGGTCGTTATGGCCGATGGGAGCAAAGAGGCGTATCAAGTTTGTTATGCAATCAATGAACTGATTCAGTCCAATGCCGTCTCCAGAACCAAAGTAAACCTTCTTAAAGAAGGAAATGACAAGGATTTTGACCAATTGCTGGCCGATTCAAAAGCCGGAAATATTGGCGCACTCTTTATGTACGGTGTAAATCCTGTTTATAATCATCCGAAATCCAAAGAATTTTTGCTGGCCCTGACCAGCATCGATTTCAAAGTCGCAATGACTGAAAGATTGGATGAGACAGCCAAATATGCTGATTTGGTAGCCACCGTTCCTCATGCACTCGAATCATGGAACGATTATAATCCGGTGACTGGAGTGTATTCACTTCAGCAACCTGTGATTCAAAGAATCTTCCATTCCAGACAATTTCAGGATTCACTGCTCAGTTGGATGGGCGGTAGTGAAGAAATGGAAGCGGATCCAGCTCCGACAGGAGGAGACACCGAATTGGTGATGCCAAAAACGACTTATCAACAGTCCGTAACTGCTTTTTATAATTATTTGAAAAACAACTGGGAAGAGAATATTCTCCCACAAATGGGTTATAACTTCAATCAAGCATTGTACAATGGTTACAACGAGACGAATGAAACCGTGAATTTATCAGGTACAGGTGATGTCTCAGCTGCAGTTGAACAATTATCAAATGCCAAAGGCAGTGAATGGGAACTTCAGTTGTATTCCAGCGTTGCGATGGGTGACGGCTCACAGGCCAACAACCCATGGTTGCAGGAATTCCCTGACCCGATAACAAGAACATCATGGGACAACTTCATCATGCTTAACCCGCTTGACGCACCCAAATTCAATATAAAAACATCCGAGAACGCAAATGTCAAAAACGGCCGTATGCAGTTCAATGGTGATTATGTCAATATTACTGCAAACAACCATACGCTCGAAAAAGTACCGGTATTCATACAACCCGGTCAGGCAGTTGGTACTGTGGGAATGGCCATTGGATACGGTCGTTCAAGAAGTGGTAAAGTTGGTGATGGAATTGGAATTAACGCATATCCGTTCTATACAGAAGGAAGTTTGTTTGTAAACAATGTTACCATTGAAAGATCACATGAAGGTGAAAAACACGAATTCGCCTGTATGCAGATGCAGAATACACTAATGGGTCGTTATGAAATTGCCCGTCAGGCATCTATCGATCAGTACATGAATGAGCCTGCAGAAAGTTGGAACAAACCTTCTGTGATGCCAACTTGGAGAGGTAAATCTCCTGAGAAAGAAGTTGATATTTGGCGTTCTTTTGACCGTTCCATCGGTCCCCACTTCAATATGTCGATTGACATGAACGCATGTACCGGTTGCGGTGCCTGTGTGGTGGCCTGCCAGGTGGAAAACAACATTCCTGTGGTAGGTAAAGAGGAAATGAGAAGGTCCAGAGATATGTACTGGTTAAGAATCGACCGTTACTATTCTGATGTTACAAACAATGTAAGAACACAAAAGGTTGCGCTTGAAGGAAAAGACGGTTTGCCTGAGCATCTCCGTGAAGACGAAGAAGCACTGGCTGCCGCACAACCCATGACCGAAGGAGATCAATACAAATTACTTATCAAACCAGCGACTGAGAATCCGGAAGTGATTTTTATGCCAATGCTTTGTCAGCACTGTAACCATGCGCCTTGCGAAACGGTTTGTCCAGTTGCTGCCACTTCTCACGGTCGGCAGGGGCAAAACATGATGGCTTATAACCGTTGTGTGGGTACCCGCTACTGTGCCAACAACTGTCCATACAAAGTAAGGAGATTCAACTGGTTCAACTATGCATTGAATGACAAATTTGATTACCACATGAATGACGATTTGGGACGAATGGTGCTCAATCCGGACGTAGTGGTAAGAACCAGAGGAGTGATGGAGAAATGTTCTTTCTGTATTCAGAATACTCAGGCGTCCATCATGAAAGCTAAAAAAGAAGGAAGAAGAGTAGCCGATGAGGAATTTCAGGATTCAGTGGCTTGCGCGACTGCTTGTCCTACCGGAGCGATTACTTTCGGTGACATCAATGACAGCGAGAGTGAGGTGAAGAAGTTGAGCAGCGGTAAACGGGTTTACCGTGTGCTTGCTGAAGTCGGTACTCAACCGAATGTTTTCTACCATGTTAAGATCAAGAATAAGAAAGATAAGGCTTAAGTAAAACAGAATTTAGTAAATAAAAATATGTCACATTACGAATCACAGGTTAGAGACCCATTGATTATAGGAAACAAATCCTATCATGACATTTCAGTAGATATTGCTTATCCTATAGAACACAAGGCAGGGAAGCTTTGGTGGATTGCATTTGGATTGGCCATGGTTACCTTTTTGTTTGGAGTGGGTTGCATCGCCTATACCGTTGGTACGGGGATTGGAGTCTGGGGGCTGAACAGAACCATCGGCTGGGCTTGGGACATCACCAATTTCGTTTGGTGGATTGGTATCGGTCACGCTGGTACGCTGATTTCGGCAGTATTACTGCTTTTCCGTCAGCGATGGAGAATGTCTGTCAACCGTTCCGCAGAAGCGATGACGATTTTTGCGGTTGTTCAGGCGGCTATTTTTCCGGTTATCCACATGGGGCGCCCTTGGGTAGGCTATTGGGTTTTCCCAATTCCCAACCAGTTTGGATCATTCTGGATTAACTTCAACTCAGCTTTGCTTTGGGATGTATTTGCAATCTCAACCTACTTTTCTGTGTCAGTTGTTTTTTGGTACATGGGATTGATTCCTGACTTTGCAATGATTCGTGACAGAGCCAAAAAACCATTCTCAAAAAAGATTTATAGTTTTATGAGTATGGGATGGGGCGGAAAAGCCAAACACTGGCAAAGACATGAAGAACTTTCATTGGTTTTGGCCGGATTGGCAACACCGCTTGTATTCTCAGTTCACACAATTGTATCCTTTGACTTTTCCACTTCGGTAATCAAAGGTTGGCACTCCACGGTCTATCCACCCTATTTTGTTGCCGGTGCGATTTTCTCCGGTTTTGCCATGGTTCAGACACTGTTGAGTGTGATGCGCAAAGTGTTGCATATGGAAGATTACATCACTCGTGGGCATATTGAAGTGATGAACAAGGTAATCCTTGTGACCGGTGGTATGGTTGCTGTGGCCTACGCCTCGGAATTCTATGTAGGATGGTATTCAGGCAGCCGCTATGAAGATTTTACCTATTTTTCACCAGGCGCGGCAGTAGGTCCGTACTGGTGGGCATTCTGGGCACTGATTACTTGTAATATTCTGATTCCTTCGCTTCTTTGGTTCAGAAAAATCAGAAGAAGTTTCTTTTGGACTTTCATTATTTCATTGGTAGTCAATGTAGGAATGTGGTTTGAACGATTTGACATCATCGTGGTGAACCTTTCAAGAGACTATCTACCAGGTGGCTGGACAATGTTTATGCCTACCATCATTGATGTGGGAATATTTATCGGTACAATTGGTTTCTTCTTTGTGCTTTATTTGCTGTATGCAAGATCGTTTCCAGTAATTGCACAAGCTGAATTGAAAACCATTTTGAAAACATCAGGAGAATTTTATAAGAAACAACATACAGAAGACGATCATCATGAACACTAAAACGATATATGGCTTGTATGCCGACGATGACGATTTGCTGAAAGCAATCAAATCCTTTAACAATGAAGGGATTGCAATCAAAGAAGTATATACTCCATTCCCTGTGCACGGATTAGACAAAGCATTGGGACTAAGAAAAACAAGAATATCAGACCTTGCTTTCTTCTATGGAGTTTATGGGTTCACCCTGGCCTCAGTGATGATGTGGTATATGATGAATCACGACTGGCCGCAGGACATCGGTGGTAAACCTTCATTCACTTTTTTTGAAAACTTACCTGCATTTGTACCGATTATGTTTGAAATGGTCGTGTTTTGTTCTGCCCACCTGATGTCGCTTACTTTTCTGGTTAGAAACAAAATGTATCCTGGAGCAAAACCCCAGAATCCTGATCCGAGAACCACAGACGACAAGTTTCTGATGGAAATCGAATCCAACGATGTTGAGAAAGTAAAATCGGCTTTTATAGATACAGGAGCTGAGGAAGTAACAATAAAAGATTAATATCTTGCTCAATTAAGAAATAAAATGAAAAAAGGAATAATATTTTTTGGAGCAATTGGCCTTATGGTAGTACTAAATTCGTGTTCCGGTAAAAAGAAAGACCCGAGCCTGGTATTCATGCCTGATATGTACTATCCGGTAGCTTATGACCCATATTCTGAAGCCGATTTCAGTTATTGGCCGGTGAGAGTCGAAGAAGGTTCTGAGGTGAAATTGTATGAAGACCGAAAAAATATGACTTCATTGTGGCCAGCTGCCGGCTCGGTTCCTCAGACTGATGAACTGATGTTGCTGCCATGGGAGCTGAAAAACACAATGAATGATTATAACAAATCTAAAGAAATTACCCGCTCACCGCTCGAACCTGCCCAACGGGAGTCAGATTTGGATAGAGGCAAAATGCTTTATCAACAAGCCTGTGCGGTTTGTCATGGCGACAAAGGAGACGGACAAGGATCGATTGTGAAATCCAAAGCTTATTCAGGTGTACCTACTTTTGACGAAAGAGAAATCAGCGTGGGTTCTGTTTACCATGTTATTATGTACGGACGAAACGCAATGGGGTCCTACGCACCCCAGCTCAACCAAGTGGACAGATGGAGAGTGGCTGAATATGTAATGAGTTTGAAAGGAGTTGACACTTCTGCTACAGAAACAACAACAGCTGATACTGAAAATTAATAAGAACTAAAGGAAATAGAGATTATGCAATATAGTTTTTCACCCAAATTGAAGTTAGTATCCATTGTACTGATTATTGCAGGTGCAGTGTTGTATGGAATAGGGTATTATATGAACAGCCAGCATCAGCAAGACCCCGAATACATCATCAACATGGTGCAGAACAATCCAGAAGTATTCTTTGGTGATTACCAAACTGCAGAGTACCAAGCACTGAACTCCCCACATTTGGTGGGTGAAGAAAACCCTCAGTGGCATACTTGGGAACACCATGTTTCAAATAGACCTTGGGCAGCTCTGCTGACAGTTTCCTATTTTGCATTTGGAATTGCAGGTGCAGCCTTATTTTTTCTCTGTGTACAATTTGCTGCCAATGCAGGTTGGCCCATCGTTGTTACAAGAGTGATGGAAGGCGTGGCTTCATACATTCCTGTTGGGGGTATTATGATTTTGATAGTCATCTTTGCAGCTGCCTTTGGAGGAAATCATTTGTACCACTGGATGGATAAATCTCTGATTGACCCAAACAGTGAACATTATGATATTTTTATAGCCTCCAAATCAAAACTCTGGCTGAACATCCCCGGCTGGTTAATGAGAAGTGTGCTCTATGTGGCGCTCTGGTCATTGTTCCTGTATTTGGTGAAAAGGGCCACCAAAAGAATGGACGAAAACAAAGGAGACAGAAAAACTTGGGAAAAATTGTTTACAGTAGCAGTGGGCTTTATCGTGATATACTCACTGTCAATTACAGGAATGTCTTGGGACTGGATTATGTCTATTGACCCTCACTGGTACTCAACCTTGTTCATGTTCTACGGAATGGTGAGCTGTTTGGTGGCAGCAGTAGCAGTTATTGCGGTGATATCCATTTATCTAAAAAAACAGGGAGCTCTGCCGTTGTTCAATGACAACCACCAGCACGACCTTGCCAAATATATGTTTGGATTTAGCTTGCTGTGGACATATCTTTGGTTTTGTCAATTCATGCTACAATGGTATGCCGGAGTTCCTGAAGAAGTCCAATATTTCCAACAGAGAAACGCACAATATCCTGGTTACTACTGGATGTTGCTGGTGAACTTTTTGCTCGTTCTGCTGATTATGACCAGTTCAAGTATCAAGAGGGTCCCCCAATTGGTGTTTGTGATGGGAATTATGATCGTTCTCGGACACTACTGGGATTTTTACAACCAAATCATGCCAGGCTCGGTAGGTGGATTCCACAACTTTGGATTGCTTGAAATCGGATCCTTGCTGTTCGTGAGCGGATTATTTACCTATATAGTGTTCAGAGCCATCAGTAAACTTAATCTGGAACCAACCGGGAATCCTTATTTCCACGAATCAAAAATATACGAATATCCTTTCTGATGATATAGAAAAATTGATAAAACACTATAAAAGGAACCCACCCAGGGTTCCTTTTTTTATTCTGATTTCATCGACCGACTATACCAAAAACTTCAGAAATGATTTGCACTTCCATATTCATTTTCAATAACATCATCAGTCATAACAATAAATTTATTAGACAAAATCTTTAATGACTACCGCATTAGCAGTTGTAAAAGACACCTGTTTCTATTAATGAAAATTAATTGATGATTAATATTTCTAATTGGCTCAGTAATTTTATAGATTTGTTGGTGGGTTAATTTGAACCCACTCTTAATCAAAAATTAAATCAATGAACTTTAAACAAATTTTGTTTGGATTACTAACCTTGAGCATATTATCATGCACCGAAAAGAAAACCGTCCCCGGATCATTGCCCGAGAATACCGAACCCCAAGAAATTTCAACAACACCCGCTAAAGTTCCCGATTCAGCGGTCAAACTGGATTCTATTCAGGCCGAACGATTGGCAAGACTGCCGTTTCAGTGCATACAAAATCAATATCCGAACAAAACCGGACAAGTGCTAAGCGATTCTACCGACTTGGGAACACCCAAGGAACTGCATCCGGCTTTTTACGGCTGTTTTGACTGGCATTCATCGGTTCACGGTCATTGGTCGTTGGTTAAACTAATCAAAGACTTCCCCAAACTGCAAATCCGTGACAGCATCATCACCCAACTCAAAGAGAACATCAATTCCAAAAATATTCAACAGGAAATCAATTACTTCAAAAGAGAGCAGGAATATGCCTATGAAAGGATGTACGGCTGGAGCTGGCTGCTGAAGCTACAGTCTGAACTGAACAGTTGGGACGACGAAGACGGCCGAAGACTCGCCTCTGAACTCGAACCATTGTCTGAACTGATCGTAAGCAGATACCTCGAATTCCTCCCCAAACTCAATTACCCACTGAGGGTGGGCATGCACGGCAACTCGGCCTTCGGAATGAGTTTCGCATACGATTATGCCGTGCAAAATGGCAATGAGGAACTCAAAACTTTGATTGAATCCACTGCACGAAGACTTTATCTCAAAGACAAAAACTGCCCGATTGAATGGGAACCCAACGGATTCGACTTTTTCTCTCCCTGTCTGCAGGAAGTGGATTTAATGCAGAGAATTCTGGCCAGAGATGAGTTTAATTTTTGGATCGTAGATTTTCTACCACAGCTAAAAAACACAAAATTCAACTTGAATCCGGCCGAAGTCAGCGACCGAAAAGATGGACATTTGGTTCACCTTGATGGACTGAATTTTTCAAGGGCTTGGGTGATGTATCGGCTGGCCAAATCTATGCCCAATGAGTTTGGCCATCTCAAAGCAGTAGCAGACAGACATCTGGCATATTCTCTTCCCGTTATTACCGATGGCAGTTATGAAGGAGAACACTGGCTGGCAAGCTTTGCCTTGTATGCTTTGTCCGAAAGATGATTATTAAGCTTTCGGTATTTCTGAAAATAACTTACCTTTGCGCAACAAAAATTTTAAACATGGCAGTTTTAGTAAATAAAAATTCAAAAATAATTGTACAAGGGTTCACAGGCAAAGAAGGCACTTTCCATGCCGAACAAATGATTGAATATGGAACCAATGTAGTGGGGGGCGTAACGCCTGGTAAAGGAGGAGGAGAGCATCTTGGCAAACCTCTTTTCAATACCGTACAGAAGGCGGTAGAAGAGACCGGAGCAGATACGAGTATCATTTTTGTTCCTCCTGCCTTTGCCGCTGACGCAATTATGGAAGCTGCCGAATCGGGTATTCGGGTGATTATTTGCATCACCGAAGGAATTCCGGTGGCCGATATGGTCAAAGTTCAGGATTATGTGGACGAAAGAGGAGTCACACTGATCGGTCCAAATTGTCCTGGTGTCATTACCGCAGAAGAAGCAAAAGTAGGCATTATGCCCGGTTTTGTGTTTAAAAAAGGGAAAGTCGGAATTGTATCCAAATCAGGCACTCTCACATACGAAGCAGCCGATCAGGTAGTGAAATCCGGTTTTGGAATTTCTACTGCGATTGGTATTGGGGGTGATCCTATTATCGGTACAACCACCAAAGAAGCACTGGAATTGTTTATCAATGACCCCGATACAGAAGCCGTTGTGATGATAGGTGAAATAGGTGGTCAACTCGAAGCCGAAGCAGCCAGATGGTACAAAGCCAGTGGTTCTAATAAACCGGTCATTGGTTTCATAGCAGGCCAAACCGCACCCAAAGGAAGAACCATGGGACATGCGGGTGCCATTGTTGGTGGAAAAGACGATACTGCACAGGCCAAAATGGCTATTCTCAGAGAATGTGGGATTCATGTGGTGGAATCTCCTGCCGAAATTGGAACTGAAGTAGCAAAAGTATTGGGCTGACAAAATCAGCTGATTTTAATATAAAATAAAATATGACGGAAGCTGAACAGACTTCCGTCTTTTTTTTTGCGGGAATTTATTTTTTTGAATTTTCAAAGAAAGAATTTGTTTTGATTTGACCGATAAAGTTGTTTGACCTCTGTGAGGAATTAATTTTTAAGAGACTTTGGTTTTCCTATTTTTTTCAGGTATCGTTAAGGAAGGGAACGAATCGAACATTGACAGATTCCTCAGGAGACTGAATGGCCAACACAAAATTGAGCTTTCAAACATAATAAATAGTGGATTCTTCTGTTTATATTTCAGTGATTGAATGTGAGGGAATCCATACTAAATATTTCCAAAGCAGAGATTCAATTTCAGATGAGGTTTTTAATTCGGCTTGCGTCGGGCTAAAAAATTATTTTATAATTTGATAAATTAAAATTAAGTTTAAATTTGTACAAATAAATTTCAGGCCAACATGAAAACTAAAATAGCACTCGCATTGATTATCGGATTGTTTTTCACGGAACTCAGTTTTTCTCAGATTCGTTTTGGAGTCAGAGGAAGCATTAGTATGACGAACATCACAGAAGTGCATTCATGGTCAAAATCCAGAGGAGGATTCCAGCTTGCAGCACTCAGCCTCATACCGATTACACACAACGACATCTTGTTTTTTCAGCCTGAAATCAATTTTTCTGCTCAGGGAGAATTTGACCAACCCATAACCAATGAGGGCAAAAGAGAGAGACAGAAAGTGTTTTTGTCATACATCAATGTCCCACTGAATGTGAAAGTTTATTTTACGGATGCCGAAGATGAGTTTTTTGCGCTGGGAGGTCCATATTTTGGTTTTCAAATCGGGAAGAACATAGAAAACAAAGATTTTCCAACAGAAGCCGAACGGAATCATTTCAATACTTTCGATATGGGTGCCACTTTGGGAGTGGGCTACAGCCTTAACCGACAGCTTGAATTCTCGCTGAGATATTCCTACGGTCTGTTGGATCAAGTTTCCAACGATTTGGCCAACCGTACAAATTCAACCTCCATTCTCAATCTGGGCATCAGTTTTATCTTTTTTTAATAATTGACCCCAAAATAATAAGGCTTGTCTGAGAAACTTTTCTTAGGGATTGAATTTTTTAAGAATGATAATTATTGCTGGGAATGATTTTTGCCTTAAATTAGTGGAAATTATAAAAAATCAATTGAGATGAAATTCAATTCATTATTTATCATGCTATTGTTCGGGTTTTTTCTGACTTCCTGCAAAACGGTCTCTGTAACCTACGATTTTGATCGTTCAGCAGATTTCAACACTTTCAAGACATACAATTTTCATCAAAAAGGAATCGATAAATTGGAAGTTAACGATTTGGACAAAAGAAGAATTCTTTCTGCCATTGAAGCCAATCTTGCAGCCAAAGGATTTACAAAATCAGAAACCCCTGACTTGTACATCAATGTGCTGGCGAGTTCAAAAGAAAAAGTCAATATTGACAATAATTATTATGGAGGTTATTGGGGTCCCTACTGGGGCGGCCCTTCAAGAGTTTATCAGTACACTTCGGGAACCATCATCATTGATATGGTGGACAACAAAAAAAACATCCTTATCTGGCAGGGAGCAGGAAGCGGGTTGAATGTCTCCAATCTCAGTACCAAAGGAGAGGATATACCAAATGCAATCAATGAAATTCTGGAGAAATTTCCACCTCCGGCACAGAAATAATAGAACAAAAAAAGTGAGTTCGATTGTCAATCGGACTCATTTTTGTTTGAATTGATTCAAACCTGAAATTCTATTTATTTCTTGATTAATTAATTAATCACACCTGAGCCCACCAATTCGTCATCCAGATACCAAGCAGCGAATTGACCTTCGGTAATCGAAGCCTGCGGTTTTTCAAATTCAATGTATAAACCCGACTCAGCTTTGTGTAAAACAGCTTTTTGCAAGGGTTGACGATAACGGATTCTTACCATTGCTTCCATCATTTCATCAGGATTTAACTTCAAATCTTCTCTGACCCAATGCAATTCTTCTTCCGAAATAAACAATGCTTTTTTATACAAGCCCGGATGATTTTTCCCTTGTCCGGTATAGATGATGTTTTCATTCACATCGGTATCCAGCACAAATAGAGGCTCTGTTTTTCCACCAACGCCCAAACCTTTTCGTTGGCCTTTGGTGAAATAATGTGCACCGTCATGCTTTCCTACCACTTTTCCAAGAGATTTATCATAAGCAACACCTTCCGATTCAAAAGCCAATTCTTCCCATTTGGAATGAAATTCAGGTTTTGGTTGAGAATAAATTTCGTCTTCTGTCGAAATTTCGATGATTTCACCGGTTTTGGGTTTCAATTGTTGTTGTAAAAAATCGGGCAAACTAACTTTTCCTATGAAACAAAGTCCTTGAGAATCCTTCTTTTCAGCCGTTACCAATTCTTGTTCTTTGGCGATTTTCCGAACTTCGGGTTTTTCCAATTCACCGATGGGAAACAAGGCTTTTGACAATTGCTCCTGACTCAATTGGCACAAAAAGTAAGATTGGTCTTTGTTTTTGTCTTTTCCAGCCAATAAACGAAATATCTTTTCGCCGTTGATTTCCACTTCTTCCCGACGGGCATAATGTCCGGTGGCGACATAATCGGCACCCAATTCCAAAGCGGTTTTCAGGAAAATATCAAATTTGATTTCACGGTTGCACAGCACATCAGGATTGGGCGTTCGACCTTTTTCATATTCGGCAAACATATAATCCACGATGCGTTCTTTGTAAATTTCGCTTAGGTCAATTACCTGAAAAGGAATCCCAAGTTTTTCGGCAACCATCAATGCGTCGGCGCTGTCTTCTACCCAAGGACACTCATCTTCCAAAGTAACCGATGCATCGTTCCAATTACGCATGAAAAGCCCGATGACATTGTAGCCTTGTTCTTTTAACAGATAAGCTGCAACGCTGGAATCCACTCCGCCTGAAAGTCCTATTACTACAGTTTTCATTTCGGATGCAAATTTACATTAAATTGGAGTTTAAAGTGGAAGCTTTCAAGTATTAAGTTTGATTGAGAAATAGATTTGAGTTATCTCGAATTGAATTTTTCAATCAATCTATTTAATTCCACAAGCTTCAAATTTTGATTGTATTCGAAATTTAAATTATCTCCTTCTGTTGCTAAATGATAAGTCTTAAATTTTTTACTAATAATTTCTGAATTTAGTCGAAAAACATAATTCTTGGTGGGTTGATGAAGCCTTATTTTGTATGAACCATGAATTACGCCTTGAACAATGCTATCCTTTTTAGTTTGATATTTTAAGACTTCCTCTTTTTTAATTGTTTCAAAATTAAACTCAATAAAACTTAATATTGTAGAATCTGTTTCAATCGGAGATTTTTCTGAGCAATTGTAAAATGATTTCTTCCAATATTTATTGTTTGAATCTTTCCAATAAACATCAGTTGAGCGATAGTAGTCCGCTTTTATACATTCATATTTTATGTCTTCCTTTCTAATAAATGCAATTGATCCGGGATGAGTATTTTCCACGAAAAAATAATTGATTCTCAAATCCAAAGAATCGATAAATGCATTTGCATTCGGATTTAACGATTTTTGTGAAAACAAAAACCACGGAAATAATAATATTAAGGTTAAAAGTCTCATTTAAATTTAAAATTCAAACTCATGGTCGAGCAATCACGGCCACACAAATTCCACTGTTTTCTTCACATCCTCATGAAGCGTAAGGAAAACCGGACAAGTCATCGCGGCATTTTCAATGATGGCTTTTTCTTTGTCAGAATAAACATCCTGACCTTTTATGGTCAATTTTACCACGATTTCACCGATTCTTCTGGGATTGGAAGCCATGATTTTTGTGATTTCAACTTCGCTTCCCTCGATGTTGTATCCATGCGTATTTCCGGCGATGCCCATGATCGTCAGCATGCAACTTCCCAAAGCAGTTGCCACCAAATCGGTAGGAGAGAAGCGTTCGCCTTTTCCGTTGTTGTCCGTTGGCGCATCGGTTTCCACCACCGTTCCCGATTGCAGATGCGTCATTTCGGTTCGTAAATTGCCTTTGTAAATTATTTTTGAAGTCATATTTTTTTGTTTGGTGTTAGGTGACAGATGTTGGATGAAGATTTAAAAAACATCCAGCTTCCCGCATCCATCATCCTGCTGTTAAACGAATCTTCGTCAAAACTTTTTTTGTGTAAAGCGGAAAATCCGCGTTCTGTATCCAGCCGAAATAGCCCGGGTCGGTTTCAAAAACTTCTGTTACTTTTTTTCCTTTGTATTTTCCGAAATTGAAGATTTCTTCATTTTTATCATTGTAACCAATAAACCCAGCCAAGTCGGCAGTTTTTCGCTGGGTGGTATATTCACTCAGAAATTGAATGTCGTTTTCCAAATCATCATATCTTTCGATCTGGGCTTTCAGCACCTCATAAGTGGCTTCTACATCCGCAGCTGCCGAATGTGCATTGTCTAATGATTTGTTGCAATAAAATTTATAGGCAGAACCCAAGTCCCTTGGTTCCTTCTTGTAAAACACAGCTTGTACATCGACCAATTTGTGTTTTTCAACATCAAACTCAATCCCACATCTCAAAAATTCTTCTGCAATCAATGGTATGTCAAACCGGTTGGAATTGTAACCTGCCAAATCCGAATCCTTCATCATTTCCCAAATTTGAGGTGCAATTTCCTTGAAATCAGGTTCGTTGGCTACATCTTCGTTTGAAATCCCATGAACGGCCTGTGCTTCTTTTGAAATCGGGATTCCGGGATTCACGCGAAGTGTTTTGCTTTCCTTGTTCCCGTTCGGATAAACTTTTAAAACTGAAATTTCGACAATCCTGTCCTTGCCTACATTCAGGCCGGTGGTTTCCAAATCAAAAAAGCAAATGGGTTTGTGTAAATTAAGCATGAATAATTTTTTTTCTGTAAATAATTGAAATGATAATATATAAAGGAATAATGAAAGCAAAGGCTTTGATCCAAAAAATGACCAATAAAATTAAACTTATAAAAAGGAAACTATAAATATGATAATTGTCTTTCCAACCAAATCCTTTAAATTTAAAGGAAAACATGGGTATGTCGGCTACCAATAACCAGGAAAACAAACCGGTAATTGCGAGAAGAAAAATGAAATCGATGTTTCCCTCTGATGAAATTATATAACCATTTTGAGTTTGAATCCAAAGCAGTCCAGCCATGAAAACCGTATTGGCAGGCGTAGCCAAACCTTTGAAATAAGTAGTTTGTTCCGTATCGACATTAAATTTTGCTAAACGAAGGGCGGAAAATAAGGTGATAATTAATCCGAAAATCGCTAAATACGGTTGCTCGTACCTTGAACTACTTATCAAAAATGCCATCATTAATCCGGGGACCAAGCCAAAACTAACCACATCTGCCAAAGAATCCAATTGAACGCCAATTTCTGAATTGATTTTTAATGCCCTTGCCACCATTCCATCCAATAAGTCTAAAATCAAACTCAAAAAGAGTAAAATCAATAGGGTGTTGATTAAAATATGATTCAATTCAATGCCACTCATCAAAAGTAAGGCAAGGCATCCACTGAGTAGAAATACAGAAACAGAGCCGCATAGCAAATTCCCCAGCGTCAGAAAATTTGGAATTGTATATAGTTTGATATTCATAAAATTTTGATAGATAAAAGCCAAAAGGCATTTCAACGATTTGGCGCTAAACTTTTCATTGCGAAGATAAAAATAAATGTGGTGCAATAAAAAACAAGATTTTGTGTTTTAAAGAAAACATTCGATTTTTGCATATTGCAAAATGTTGAGGGTATATTGTCTCGGTATAGAAAGTTAACTTAGCTTTAAGCCTGAAACCTGAAACCTGAAACAAAACATGAACCCTGAAACAAGAAAGCAATTTTGAAATTCAATCTGACCATAATCCTAATTTTAGCCGGAATCATCTGCTTTGCCCAGGCCACCCGCAAATATTCCAATGAATTCCTTAATATTGGAGTGGACGCAAGGGCATTTGCAATGGGCAACGCAGTGGTTGCAAATATCGGTGATGTGAACGCAGCCTACTGGAATCCGGCCGGATTGACAGAAGTTTGGGATGCTTGGCAGGTTTCCGCCATGCATGCCGAATATTTTCAATCCATCGCCAAATACGACTATGCGGCGGCGGCAATTCCGCTTTCCAACAATGCAACTGTAGGGCTATCGCTGTATCGGTTTGGCGTGGATGATATTTTGAATACTACTGAGCTGATTGATTCTCAGGGAAATATAGACTATGACCGTATCAGTAAATTTTCTACCGCCGATTATGCACTCAGTCTAAGTTATGCCGGTAATTTTTTGGGCAACTCTGACATTGCGGTTGGTGCAAATGCCAAACTGGTGTACAGACACATCGGTAAGTTTGCCAAAGCCTTTGGTTTTGGACTGGATTTGGGCCTCCAATACCGTACCCAAGACGAATTTTATTTTGGTATCATGGCCCGAGACATCACTACTACCTTTAATGTATGGTCGATCAATGAAGAGGAACTCAACAAAATTACCGTTACAGAACCCGGTACCGGAAATGAACAGACCGTTAACGAAATGCCCGAGGAAACGATAGAGCTTACGCTGCCCAAACTACAGTTTGGCGTGGCCAAGAATTTCAAACTGGGAGACCGCTTTAATGTGTTGGGGGAACTGGACTTGAATATGAGGTTTGCGCAAACCAATGATTTGATTTCAACCAGCTTTCTTAGCCTAACACCTTCTTTTGGATTTGAAGTCGGCTATGACGATATGGTTTTTTTGAGAGGCGGTGTAAATAATTTTCAGTTCGAAAGGGGTTTTGACGGCGACAAGAACCTCACTTTTCAACCCAATGCCGGTGTCGGTTTCCGATACGCTGGCATCTCCATCGACTACGCACTGACCAATTTTGGCGACCAGAATATTGCCCTCTACTCCAACATCATCTCAGTCAAAATTGATTTGGGAGCATTCTAATTTTCAGGTTTTCAACTCCTTTCAAAAATGTTTCAATAAATTGATAAAATAATTTGTTTTATAGGAATTGTTAGTCGTATCTTTGCACTCCTTTTTGGGGATAAAATTTGCTCATTGTATTCATTGGACGC
>ENA-UOVV01000451-UOVV01000451.1-compost-metagenome-genome-assembly--contig:-NODE-451-length-49389-cov-5.375603_pt1 | contig 49389 bp, 47 predicted proteins | sample MGYA00238155_ERZ761577 | MGnify/ENA primary metagenome ERZ761577 (study PRJEB28898, sample SAMN06268775) | compost metagenome | isolation source: Emeryville, CA | place: USA:Emeryville, CA | collected... | reverse complement strand
CGGATCTCGGTGTAACGCATGGCCGCTGCGTTGTCGCCGTCGATGGAGCCGAAGTTGCCCTGGCCATCCACCAGGGTGTAGCGCAGGGAGAAAGGCTGAGCCATACGCACTATGGTGTCGTAGACCGCTGAATCGCCGTGCGGGTGGTATTTACCGATAACGTCGCCCACCACACGGGCGGACTTCTTGTAGGGCTTGTTCCAGTCGTTGCCCAGTTCGCTCATGGCAAAGAGCACACGCCTGTGCACTGGCTTGAGGCCATCGCGCACGTCTGGCAGTGCACGCCCCACAATCACACTCATGGCGTAATCGAGGTAGGACTGCTTGAGTTCGTCTTCGATATTGATTGGCGAGATTTCTTTGGCGAATTCAACCATGGAAACAGGCGATCCTTATAGTGAGCAGCGTCAAGTGGCCAGATGTATCAAGCTGCATTGTAATCAGAGTTTCAGGCGCGTCCGACCCCAATCGCCCGGACGGCCACACAAAGCCGCGAATACTACCACAAACTCAACGACCTAGGCAGTGCCAAGCCCTCATCACCGCCAAAAGCCGATTGCGTTATACTGCCGCGCAAAACCCCAGGAGCTATTCATCAGGAATCACTATGCCGGCACCCAAATCCATACGTTTACTGATCAAAGCCCGATGGATTATCCCTGTAGTCCCCGCGAACCGCGTACTGGAAAACTGTGCCCTTGCCATCAATAACGGCCAGATTCTGGCCCTTTTGCCGCAGGAAGAGGCCGAGCGCCAATACAACGCCGAGCAGACCATCAATCTGGGCAACCATCTGCTGATCCCCGGCCTGGTCAACGCCCACGGCCACGCCGCCATGAGCCTGCTGCGCGGCTACGCTGACGACCTGCCCCTCAAACCCTGGCTGGAAGAGCATATCTGGCCCGCCGAGCAGCAATGGGTCAGCGAAGAGTTCGTGCGCGATGGTGCCGCTCTCGCTATGGCCGAGATGATCAAGAGCGGCACCACCTGCTTTGCCGACATGTACTTTTACCCGGAACAGACAGCCCAGGTGGCCCAGCAGGCCCAGATGAGGGCGCAGATCAGCTTTCCGCTGTTCGACTTCCCCAGCGCCTGGGGTCTGGGACCGGATGAATACTTCGCCAAGGGCCTGCAACTGCATGACAACTTCCGCTCCAGCGCCCTGATCCGCATAGGTTTTGGTCCACACGCGCCCTATACCCTGAGCGACGAACCGCTGAAAAAGATCGCCGTTCTGGCCCCCGAGCTGGAAGCCCCGATCCATATCCACCTGCACGAAACAGCGCGCGAAGTGGAGGAATCCCTCAAGACCCACGGCAAGCGCCCCAGCCAGCGGCTGATGGACCTTGGCCTGCTCTCGCCCCTGACCCAATGCGTGCACATGACCCAGGTGGACGACAGCGATCTGGCTCTGCTGCAGCAGACCGGTGCCCATGTGATCCACTGCCCTGAGTCCAACCTCAAGCTGGCCAGTGGCTTCTGTCCGGTGAAAACCCTGATGGATGCGGGCGTGAACCTGGCCCTGGGCACAGATGGCGCCGCCAGCAACAACGACCTCAATCTGCTGGGCGAGCTCAAGACCGCCAGCCTGCTGGCCAAGGCCGTCTCCGGCGACGCCTCGGCGCTGGATGCCCACACCGCCCTGCGCATGGCCACCCTCAACGGCGCCAAAGCCCTGGGCCTCGAAGACAAAATCGGCAGCCTTGAAGTCGGCAAGTCCGCCGATCTGGTGGCCATAGATATGGGGGACCTGGAAACCCAGCCCCTATACAATCCCGCTTCGCAACTGATCTACACGGATTCGGGCCGACGGGTGAGTCACGTCTGGGTGGCGGGGAAAGCCCTGTTATTGAGCCGCCAGCTGCAAACCCTTAACGAGCGCGAACTGCTCGCCAAGGCCCGTTGGTGGCGTCAGCAAATCGCCGGATAGTTGCAACCCCATACCTTTTGAGAAAGAGCAGTCTATGAGCAACCTGGATACCGCTGAAATCGCCAAGTTCGAAGCCCTCGCCAGCCGTTGGTGGGACAGAAACAGCGAGTTCAAGCCCCTGCACGATATCAACCCCCTGCGCGCCAACTACATAGACCAGCGCTCGCCGGTAGCGGGCAAATCACTGCTGGACGTGGGCTGTGGTGGCGGCATTCTGAGCGAAGCCATGGCTCAGCGGGGCGCCAGAGTCACCGGCATAGACATGGGCCAGGCCCCCCTCTCGGTAGCCCGACTCCACGCCCTCGAATCCGGATTGCAGATGGATTACCGCCAGACCACGGCAGAGGATCTGGCCGCAGAAATGCCCGGCGCTTTCGATATAGTCACCTGTCTCGAAATGCTTGAACATGTGCCCAATCCCGCCTCAGTGGTGGCTGCCTGCGCGCGTCTGGTCAAGCCGGGAGGCGATGTCTATTTCAGCACCATCAACCGCAATCCCAAGGCCTGGGCATTTGCTGTTGTGGGAGCGGAATATATTCTGCGCCTGCTGCCGCGCGGCACCCACGATTACGCCAAGTTCATTCGTCCCTCGGAACTGGCTGGCTTTTTGCGCGCAGCTGGTCTGGAGTTGATCGATCTGACCGGCATGACCTACAACCCCTTCACCAAAACCTACAAGCTCAATCCCAGCGACGTCAGCGTCAACTATCTGTTGCACGCGCGCAAAATCGCTGATTGATAAGGATCTGGCGTGACTGAAACAAACGGGAAAAACCCGAAGATTCAAGGTGTAGTCTTTGACCTGGACGGCACACTGCTGGATACGGCACCGGATTTTGTGGTGGTAACCAACCAGCTGCGCGTTGAAGAAGGTCTGGAACCTCTGGATGAGATTGCCATTCGCGCTGTGGTTTCCAACGGCGCGCGGGCGCTGGTCAATCTGGCGTTCAATGTGGATGAACCTGACGCAGATTACGCACGCTTGCGTCAGCGACTGCTGGATTTGTATCTGCAACATATCGCGGTGTTTACCCGCCCCTTTCCCGGCATCCAATCGCTGCTGCACACGCTTGCTGATCAGGGTATTCGCTGGGGCATAGCCACCAACAAGCCCTCGCTCTACACACATGCGCTTCTGGCCAGTTTGAGAATTCAACCGCCGCCCGCCAGTGTGATATGCCCGGAAGATGTCACTCACCGCAAACCTCATCCGGAATCACTGTTGTTGGCCAGTCAGCACTTCGACTGTGAGCCTGGCCAGTTGATTTTTGTCGGCGACCACAAGCGCGATATAGATTGTGGCCGCGAAGCGGGTGCCATCACCATTGCCGCTGCCTATGGCTACATCGAAAGCGAAGACAATATCGATCACTGGCAGGCGGATTACTGTGTTGAACAGGCAAGTGATATCTGGCCAATAGTTCAACAACTGCTTTGAAGTGCAGCGCTGATTTCTGAATTTGCAAGAGAGTCTTTCATGAAGATTGCATCCGATTACCGTCCAGCGCACGACGCGCTCAAAGACAAGATTATTCTGGTTACCGGCGCCAGTGATGGCATAGGTCGCACAGCGGCAAAAACCTTTGCCGCCCACGGAGCAACCGTTGTGCTCTGCGGCCGCACTCTCGCCAAACTGGAAAGTGTTTACGACGAAATTGAAGCCGCCGGTCATCCGCAACCGGCCATTTTTCCGATCAATCTCGAAAGCGCTCTTGAACAGGATTACGCGCAGATGTGCGATGCGCTGGACGGAGAGTTCGGTCGACTGGATGGACTCCTGCACAACGCCGCCGAATTGGGCCAACGCACACCTATCGCCAACTATGCGCCTGACGTATGGAAAAGGGTCATGCAGATCAATGTGAATGCACCCTTTATGATGACGCGCGCGCTCCTGCCACTGCTCGAACGCTCAACTGCCGGCTCCATTCTGTTTACCGGCTCAGGTGTGGGTTATAAGGGTCGCGCCTTTTGGGGCGCCTATGCTGCATCCAAGGCAGCGCAGGAAAATCTGATGCAGACACTGGCGGACGAGCTGGAAGAAACCACACGCATTCGCGTCAACAGCATCAATCCGGGCGCCACGCGCACACGCATGCGCGCTGCCGCCTATCCGGCGGAAAATCCCAAAGCCATCAAAACGCCAGAAGCATTAATGCCGGCATATATTTATCTGATGAGCGATGAATCGCAGGGAGTGTCAGGACAGCAGTGTGAATATGAAGCGGGCCAGTAGTTTTAATCCACCGGCCCCGAAGAATCTACCTGGTTTTGACATCAATAAAAGGCACTGACCCTGTGGGCAGCATGGTGGTAGGCAGCACGCCATTCCAGCGCTCGGCTTTCACCAGTTCAATCAGCGCGGCGTTGTTTTTCAGAGCCTCGGCACGCGCAGTAATGGCTTCAGCTTCCGCATTGCCGCGCGCGCGAATTGCATCAGCTTCTGCCTGTGCGGCAAAACGAACTTTGTCCGCCTCTGCCAGTGCCTGGGTGCGCACTATGTCCGCCTGCACTTTTTCCCGCTCAAGATTCTGTTTCTCGCGCTGTACCGCCACTTCTGCCAACATCCGCTCTTCCACAGAGCGCTCATAGGCTTTGGAAAAGGAGATATCCTCGATCTGCACACCCAGAATCAGAATGGGCACATCTTCTGTTGACTGCACACCAGCCTGAATCGCCTCGCGAAATTCGGAGTTGAGCCTGCCCCGCTCGCGAATGGCCGACTCTGCATTGAATCTGCCGAACACGGTTTTGGATTCTTCCATCACCTTGCGCGACAGCAGACGATCAATCACACCGCGACGATCACCGTAAATTCGATAGACATCACCCACCTTGTCAGACAACAACCGGTAACTCACAGAAACACGCATCATCGCCGGCTGCTGATCGCGACTGTAGGCTTCCATGTCGGAATAGATTTCTACATGATCCTGAATGCTGATCTTGGTTACCGAATCCAGCAGGGGCAATTTGAATCCCAGACCCGGCTGGGAAATTTTGACTATCTTGCCGTAGCGGGTGACCACACCACGTTCGCCTTCATCAACCGTATAAAAGGAGCCAAAAGCAACCACAAAAATCACCAGCGCAACAAAACTGGCGGTTCCGAATAAGGTATTTGCTCTACCGAGATTCATTATCTGTATCCTTGTTTTTCTTCATTAGAAATTTGAGGCTTTGGTAGATGCCGATGGTCAGGAGAATCAATACCACCAAAGCGCCGATCATTGCGAAACCAACCATAGAATGACCTCCTCTGATCAACCGCAAGCATGGCCAGCAGCGGCCATGGTAAAACGGCTGGGGTTGCAGGTCTAGCAGAGAGATAAAAACGAAGGGAATAGACAGGAGAAGGCTTAACGGTTGGCTTTGTGCATCATTTCCATCAGCGAGGCTTCAGCCAGAGACAAGCCCGAGCGCTCGGCCACTTCGGCGCTGCTCAGGCCCAATTTGAACAGTTGGGCAGCCTGGTTGTAAGCGCGAAAATCCTCGTCGTCCTCATCTGCACCTGATGTATCCGAGGTGGTCGAGTTTTGTTCGCGCAGACGTTTTTCCATGGCCAGCAACCTCTGCCCCATACCGATGGAGCCGGAAGTGGCCAGTGCCAGATCGCGGGAGATCTTGCGCTGGAGTTTCTGCACTTCCTCCATTTGGGATTTAACCCGGGCGAAAGCCAAAAACGCCAGCAGCAAAGCCAGCAGACTAAGCAGAAGGCTGAGCAAGTGTCCCCATTCACCGAGCAGCTGCAGCATTGGACAAAAAGTTCCTTTAGATATCTTCCAGCTCTGACCACTCTTCGCTGCTCAGCAGCTTGTTGAGATCGATCAGAATCAAGAGTTCGTCATTCTTGTGGCAGACGCCCTGAATAAACTTGGCACTCTCTTCATTGCCCACATTGGGCGCCATTTCGATTTCCGATTGCCGCAGATAAACCACCTCGGCAACACTGTCCACCAGAATGCCTATAACGTGTCTGTCAGTTTCGATAATCACGATACGGGTGTTATCGGTAATCTCGCCACTGTTGAGATTGAATCTGTGGCGAGTATCAATCACCGTCACCACATTGCCACGCAGGTTGATGATACCGAGCACATAGGCAGGCGCACCTGGCACAGGGGCGATTTCGGTATAGCGCAAGACTTCCTGGACCTGCATAACGTTGATGCCGTAGGTTTCCCCATCCAGACGGAAGGTAACCCACTGCAGGACGGGATCATCGCCCGTGGTATTAGTGACGGTTTTGGAACTCATGTTAAATCCTCATGCACCCGCTTTTGCAGCGGTATTAACCTGCACTACCAGCTGCCAGACGCGCTTGCAGTGACTTTCTTGTTTTGCTCTCGAAATTCTTGCGGCAATTCTCACTCGGACAATTGCAGTAACTATAGTCGAAGACTTGTTATGCGCCAGCGCACTCTACGCCAAAGCCCACTGCCCCGCCAGACTCAGCGACGGGCGTTTCCGCTCCAGTTGCGATCGGCGTCGAGCAAAAGCTGACCAAAACGCGGAATATCCAGGAGTGCACACATGTGTTCTTTTACCGTACCCGCCAGCCAAGGGCGCTTGCTGCGCTCGCTGCGCCATTTGACATCCTCCGGTTCAAGGCTGATGGGCTGATTGACCGAATCCACCGCCAGCCCCCAGGGCACGCCATTAATCGACACCACATAGCGCGCGGTTTTGACAAAATTTTCGTCATAGCGCTCGGGCATCACAAACTTCGCGGTATTTACCGTGCGAATCTTTCCCGCCGGTGTAGGCTGCAAGCCCATAAACCAGTCGGCCTGGCCAAAGAGCGGAGTCAATTCCTCGGTGATGGGTTGGATCTGGCCCAGAGCCATCAAGGGCACCGCCAATGTCAAACCTGAGACCTTGAACAGGAGTACATCAAAACGGGTTTGCGCCCAGGAGGGGCGGCCATTGGGCATCCACTCCAGGCCCTCAACCAGGGGTGAATCCGCCGATGGCGCGGGTTCTTGTGCCTGAACTTCCAGATCCGGCGCAGCAGGCAGCTCGGCAGGGATTTCCGGCGAGCCTATATCCCACTCCTGAATTTCCTCCACCGGAGACGTCACCAGTTGCGGTCTGGCGGATTGCAGCAGACGTTGGAGTTTTTCCTGCCGCTCCTGCTCAGCTGCCCTTTCCAGTTCGGCGTAATCAGTCAGCACCGACGCAGGTTCGTTTTTAACAGGTGCAGGTGCGGGCACAGGAGGAACAGGCTCTTCCTGAAGCAGATCATCAAAATAGTTTTGCAAGCACTGATGGGGGTTCAACAGATCGCTCATGGCGCTGTCCTCAGTGCAAGCTCTTCCTGCCCCATGCGCTGCTGCAGGAACTTGAATAGCGATCGGTAGGCCTCCACTCCCCTGGCCCTGGGATCAAATGCATGGGGCGGCACTCCCGCCTTGCTGGCATCGCGAAAACGGGTATCTATGGGCACATGGCCGGGCCAGACCTGATCCATATAGGTATTGCGAATGGCGCGCAGGCTGGCAACCGAGGCGTGGGTTCGCCTGTCGTACATCACCGGCACTATGGTGTAAGGCAGCGCCCGTTTGCGCGAACGGCTCATCATCTGCAGCGTATTGACCATCCGCTCCAGCCCCTTGATGGCGAGGAATTCAGTCTGAACCGGGATCACCAGATACTGGCAGGCCGCCAGCGCATTGATCAGCAGTACACCCAACAGCGGCGGGGTATCGATAAACACCCAGTCGTAATCCTCGTAGACACAGGAAAGCGCGCGGGACAGCACCAACCCCATACCGTCCTGGCCGATGGACTGCCGCTCCAGCGTGGCCAGCGCCGTGGCTGAAGGCATCAGGTGAATTCCGGGGGTGGAGGTGGGCAGTATCAAACGCTGAACACTGTCGCGACTGAGGGTCTTGCGCTCCTGAAACAGGGTGAAAGCACTCAGCTCCAGTCTGTCGGGGTCTTGACCAAAATAGGCGGAAAGAGAACCGTGGGGGTCCAGATCAACCAGCAATACCCGCTGCCCCTGCTCAGCGGCAAGGCCGCCCAGGGCAACGCTGGTGGTGGTTTTACCTACCCCACCCTTTTGGTTGGCAATGGTCAGGACACGCAAAACAAATCATCCCGGGGGCGTCAAAAGCCCGTTGTTAATTGGTTTTCAGGCGAATCGAAGCAAGCTCTGTGCCGAACTATTAACGTCCTTGACGCGACGAATCCGGGTCGCTGGTAAACAACAGCCCGCCATCTTCCAGCTCCACCGGCGTCACACCGGGTATATCCGAGAGGACCGACTCGGGATTCGGGACTGCTGCCCGATTAGCGGCCGCTTCTGAAGAGACTTGAATCTCTTCGGCAGCAGGCTGGGGATTTGTCACAACAGCCGCAGAACTGGTCTGGGACGAACTTTCGATGGGCACAGGCTCTTCAGCTTTCCCTTCAGGCTGCGCCAGCTTGCCAGGTTCAACCGCCGGCCGCGGCAGCGCACGCTTGGCAATCATCAAGGTCACCCTGCGGTTTTGTGCCCTGCCCTCCGGCGTACTATTGTCCGCCAGCGGCTGGTATTCGCCAAACCCCACGGCCGACAGACGTACCGGATCCACACCATGCTCCGCCAGCCATTTGACGATGGCGCTGGCGCGGGCGGTGGACAGTTCCCAGTTACTGGGATAACGGGTGCTGTTGATAGGCAGATTGTCTGTATGACCTTCCACCTGCACAGGATTGGGGTAATCCTTGAGGATCTGGGCTATCTCGTTGAAGATCGTCCGCGCGCGCGGGCTAGGCTCGGCGCTGGCAGATGCGAAGAGGATGCTGTCCTTGAGTTCGATCTGCAGCCAGAGTTCGTTGCTGGCCACAGTCACCAGTTGCTCTTCAATCAGATCGCCAAAGCGCTCGCTAAAGAGTTCGGAAAGTTCGACAAAATCATCCACAACCCTATGCGATTTGACCGGATCGCCGATATGCTCACTGCGTACATCTATGACAGTGGTTGCAGTGGTGCGCGCGGGCTGACCAACCTGAATAGGATTGATGCTGGATTCAGGATCCAGCGTGCCATCTTTTGGCGAAGGCAAGTGCCCGGGGGTCTGAAAGGCTTGCTCAAAAGTGTCGGAGAGTACGCGGTACTTTGCTTCGTTGACCTGGGAGATGGAATACATCACCACAAAAAAAGCAAACAGCAGCGTAATGAAGTCGGCATAGGACACCAACCAACGCTCCTGATTGACATGGATTTCAGCCCGTTTGCGACGCAACATAGGCAACTCTGCATAAATGGCTCAAGAAGCAAATAACTCAGTGCAAATAGCCGTTAAGTTTCATTTCCAGCGAGCGCGGATTTTCACCATCGGCAATGCCGATAATGCCCTCCAGAATCAACTCCCGATATTGTGAGCGTTCGTTGACGCACATGCGCAGTTTATTGGCGATAGGCAAGAACAAGAGATTGGCCAGTGCCACCCCGTAAATTGTCGCCACAAACGCAATGGCAATGCCCGGTCCCAACTGCTCCGGATCGGCGAGATTGCGCATCACATGAATCAACCCCATGACAGCCCCGATAATACCGATGGTGGGCGCATAGCCGCCCATGCTCTCGTAAAATTTGATGGCGTCATGATCGCGCTGCTCATCAATCAACAACTCGGATTCCATGATGCGTCTGATGGTTTCCGGCTCATTGCCGTCAACCAGCAACTGCAAACCCTTGCGCGCAAATTTATCGGGTTCGGAATCGGCAATGTTTTCCAAGCCCAGCAGACCTTCCTTGCGCGCGGCCTGAGCCCAGGAAACAATTTGCGCAATACCTTCCTTGAAAGGGTTGTAGGGAGGACGAAACACCCACACCACTATGCGCAGTGCACGCTTGAGACTCTGCTTGGGCGTTTGCAGCATGGCTGCACCGGCAGTACCGCCGATAACAATCAGCGCCGCCGGGCCATTGACCAGTGAATAGATGGAGCCACCTTCAATAAAATTGCCGCCCAGCAAAGCGGCAAAAGCAATTATGACTCCCAGTACACTCAATACGTCCATCAGCTTAGCTCCCGCACCAGGCGCGGCCCTATGTCTTTCAGACTCAACACCTTATCTGTGAGATTGGCTTTTGCCACCGCCATGGGCATTCCATAAATCACACTGCTGGCTTCGTCCTGCGACCAGAGCGCAGAACCTGAATCCTTGAGCAGTTTGGCACCTTTACAACCGTCAGATCCCATACCGGTAAGCACTACACCCAACACCTTGTCGGCATAAACATTGGCTGCCGAACCAAAAGTAATATCCAGTGAAGGCTTGTAAGTCACCCGATCATCGTCGGGCAGAATACGCACATGCCCCTTGTTGCGCTTGTCGAGCATCAACTGTTTGCCACCGGGCGCCAGAAGAGCAAGACCCGGCTCCAGCAGATCACCATCCACCGCCTCGCGCACACGAATCCTGCACTGCTTGTTGAGTCGCTCCGCAAACGCCTTGGTGAAGTTTTCCGGCATATGCTGCACCAACACAATCGGCAGCGGAAAATTTTCCGGCAATGCATTCAGTACTTCGGTCAGTGCAACAGGTCCGCCAGTTGACGCGCCGATAATTACCAGCGAAGGTTGTTTCTTCAATCGGTAATTGTCTTGAGCTGAAGCGGTGCTGGCAGATGCTGGAGCAGCTGGTGTTCGCGTTACAGGTGCACTTCTCGGCGAAGGCACTGGTGCTCTGCTCTCTCTTTCCTCAGGCTTTGCACCTGTTACAGGCTTGGTCTGAACCGATGCCGGTGCAGAAGCGGGAGAGCGAAAACCAACGCCAGCCAGCGTCAGCAATCGCTCGTGCAGGCGGGCTTTCAAACCCTCGGAATTGCGCGAAACCTCGGCAAAATCCTTGGGAATAAAATCCATGGCACCGGCTGCCAGCGCATCGAGCGTGATGCGCGCACCCTCATAGGTAAGCGAGGAGAACATCAGAATGGGCACTGGCCGATTGGCCATGATGAGCTTGATCGCCGTCACCCCATCCATCACCGGCATTTCAAAATCCATGGTGATGATGTCAGGCTTAAGCTCGGCAGCCTTATCTACCGCCTCGCGACCATTGCTGGCAATACCCACTACCTGCATATCCGGGTGCTGGTTGATCATTTCTTTCAAACGTGACTGAAAGAATTGGGAGTCATCAACGACCAGAACCCGTACCGGCATCAATTAGATCCCCATGAGGAACCACGCGCGTAGCAGCGCAACAAACTGGGTACATCGAGAATCAAGGCGATGGTGCCATCGCCCGTGATGGTCGCACCAGCCATACCCGGCGTACCCTGCAACATTTTTCCGAGAGGCTTGATAACCACCTCTTCCTGACCGATCAACTGATCCACCACAAAACCTACGCGGCGAGTGCCGACTGTCACTATCACCACATGGGCAAAATCCATGGGTACGCGCACAGCACCTTTTACCAACCACTGCTTGAGATGGAACAAAGGAATAGCCTGGTCTCGAATAGCGATGCATTCCTGACCATCCACTATGTGGGCTTTGCGCAGATCCATATGAAAAATTTCATTGACGCTGGCAAGTGGCAGAGCAAAGGTCTGGGAGCCCAGCATGATCATCAGGGTGGGCATGATCGCCAGGGTGAGCGGTACCTTGATAATAAAGCGAGTGCCCGCTCCAAGAGTGGACTGAATTTCAACCGTGCCATTGAGTTGGGAAATTTTAGTTTTCACCACATCCATGCCCACACCCCGACCGGACACATCGGAAATTTCTTTCTTGGTGGAAAAACCGGGCGCAAAAATCAGGTTGAAAGCTTCGACATCCGACAGGCGCGCCGCTGTGTCTTCATCGTAAAGACCTTTTTCCACCGCGATACGGCGCAGCTTGTTGGGATCCATACCGGCACCATCATCGCTGATGGTCAGCAAAATATGATCGCCTTCCTGTTCGGCGGCGAGTACGACTCTGCCCGTGCGCGGCTTGCCATTAGCTTCGCGTACTTCCGGCAGTTCAATACCGTGATCCACAGAGTTGCGCACCAGGTGCACCAGTGGATCGGCCAGCGCCTCTACCAGGTTTTTATCCAGATCGGTCTCTTCACCCACCAGTTCCAGATTGATTTCTTTTTTCAGGTTGCGCGCCAGATCACGCACTACCCGCGGGAAGCGTCCGAAAACTTTCTTGATGGGCTGCATGCGGGTTTTCATCACCGATGTCTGCAGATCGGCGGTGACGACATCCAGATTGGCAACAGCTTTTACCAGAGCTTCGTTGTGAGAAGTCGCGCCGAGACGCACCAGGCGATTGCGCACCAGTACCAACTCGCCGACCATATTCATGATGTCATCAAGACGCTGGGTATCCACCCGCACAGTCGTTTCTGTTGCGGCGGACGCATCTTTGTCGGCAGCGGATACTGGCGCCACAGCGGCCGGCTTGGCTGGCTCCGCCTTGGGTACAGGTGCAGGAGCAGGAGCTTTTGTACTCGCCGGCTTGGGTGTCACAGGTGCTGTAACATTTGCTTGCTTTGAAACGGCGGGTTTGGCTGTCGGAGCAGGCTCGGCGGGTTTCACCGGTTCCGGTGAGACGGTTGCCGCCGAAGGCGCCTTGCCCTTGCCGTGCAGCTGATCAAGCAAAGCTTCGAATTCATCCTCAGTAATCAGATCACTGCCAGATGATGAATGGCTGCCTGCAGCACCGGTGGCAGCGGGGATACTGGGCGCTGACGTTACGACACCGGCAGCACCCGGCCGCTTGCCCTTGCCATGAAGTTGATCAAGCAAGGACTCAAATTCATCTTCAGTAATTTCGTCGCCACTACTGACAGGAGCCGTGACTTCCGCAGCAGATGCTGGCGTTGCCAGAGGTGCAGTTGGCAGCGGCTTTTGGATTGCGCCGGGTGCCTTGCCCTGTCCATGCAATTGGTCGAGCAAAGCTTCAAATTCATCTTCGGTAATGTCATCGCTGGAAGATGAGCTTGCAGCGGAAGATGCTACCGGAGTGTCATCGCTGAGAGCGTCAAGCAGCTGCTCGAATTCCTCGTCAGTGATATCGCCTTCAGCAGCCGGAGCAGAAGAAGCTGCAGCAGCTTCCACCGGAGCTGACTGAGCCTCGGGTGTTTCAACTGGCGCAGATTCGGCCGACGTTTCTGCCTGATCTTCGCCGGACACCAGACGTTCCAGTGCAGCGATTAGCGCCGGATCAACCTCGGGCAACTCCTCGCGATGGGAAACCATTTCAAATTGCTGGTTCACCAGATCCAGCGCCTGTAACACCACGTCCATCAATTCAGGAGTCACTTGACGCTTGCCGTTACGCAGCATGTCAAACAGGTTTTCAGTGGCGTGACAGCACTCCACCATGGGGGTCAACTGCAAAAAGCCAGCGCCGCCCTTGACGGTGTGGAATCCGCGAAAAATCGCATTCAGCAGTTGCGTGTCATCAGGACGTTGCTCCAGATCCACCAATTGCTGGGACAGGCGCTCGAGAATCTCACCCGCTTCCACCAGAAAGTCCTGAAGAATATCCTCGTCATCACCAAAACTCATGCATCTTTCCTCAAGCCTTAAAGCCCTAAAGGCAGCCGGCTAGAAACCCAGGCTGGATAGCAGATCATCGACTTCGTCCTGACTGGAGACGACGTCGGTGCGCGCAGCCGCATTGTGCTGTGGCCCTTCCGCTTCTGTTTTTCGTTTTTGTCGGAGTGCTTCCTGACTCTCCTCATCGACTTCTTTTTTCAAGCCGGTAATTTCTTCCACTTGCCCGGCAATACGTACCAGGCTAACCAAATCCTGTTCGACCTCGTTGATCAAACCTATAACGCGTTTGAGCACCTGTCCGGTCAAATCCTGAAAACCTTGTTCGAGAATGATTTCTTGCAGATTGCGCGCCAGCTGTTCTGTGCCTGTGGCCATTTGCGCAAGGAAATCATCCATGCGCGCATAAAGTCCGCGAAATTCTTCCGGACCCATTTCTCGGCGCTTGAGTCGCACCCACTGATCGCGCAACACACTGGCTTCCTGTCCGAGGTTCATGGCGATGGGCGCTGCCTCATCCACCATATCCATGGTTTTTTCCGCCGCTTTCTGGGTGAGTTCTATAACGTAATTGAGACGGCTGGATGCGTCTCTTATCTCGGAGGATTCAATCTGGGGAGGCTCTTTGGAGAGATCCGCATCAACGTGAAAATTGACAATGGCGTTGTGCAGGCCGCGCGTCAATCGGCCCACTGATTGAAAAATATGTCTATCGCGGGATTCGAGCATCGCATGAATAAGTTGCGATGCTTCTTCAAATTGATCGCCCTGCAGCTTTTCGGCGAGCAATTTGGCGCACTCCTTTAACTCGGCGATAAATTCCTCGTTTTGATGTAACTGTATATCTGAAGTCATTTCAACGCCTATTAGTCGAGATGCGCATGTGGCAGAACGGAGCGCGAAGGCTCGGCGTCAGCCTGAGGCAGGACTTGCAATCAACCCACGCGCTCAAAGATTTTTTCGATTTTTTCTTTCAATGCCTGAGCGGTAAATGGCTTGACCACATAACCGTTTACACCCGCCTGGGCCGCTTCAATGATCTGATCGCGTTTGGCTTCAGCAGTTACCATCAACACCGGCAGGGATGCCAGTTTTTCGTCGGCGCGCACAGCGCGCAACAAGTCAATGCCGGTCATGCCGGGCATGTTCCAGTCGGTCACCAGAAAATCGAAATCGCCGTTGCGCAACATGGGCAGAGCGGTAACCCCATCATCCGCTTCGTGGGTATTGGAGAAGCCCAGGTCCCGCAGCAGATTTTTAATAATCCGTCGCATTGTCGAAAAATCGTCAACAATCAGGATTTTCATGTTCTTATCCAATGCAACCTCCGTAACCCTTGCGGGAATTTCGTTTACTCATAGTCTAGTCAGACTTGGATCGCTAGCCAGTTTCAGGCGCCAGACAGCAACCAAGCCCCGATTATTATTATCGCCCCGATTCGGGAGCGGAAAATTGCGCCAAAGTACTCACAATCGACCCAAGGGTCAATTATTCCTGCCAGTCTGCCAGACGGGTTCGCAGGCGCAGCGCAGCCTGACTGTGGATTTGACTCACGCGGGATTCACTCACCCCAAGTACCAGGCCTATCTCCTTGAGGTTCAGTTCCTGATCGTAATAGAGCGAAAGCACCAGGCGCTCCCGCTCGGGCAACTGGTTAATGGCCTTGACCAGGGCATCCTTCAACCCTTCGCGCTGCAAGCCTTCTAGTGGGCTGGCAAAAGCGCGACTGGATTCGCTGGCGTCTATGTTGCTGTCCTCTTCGCCAAAGGTTTCCTCATAGCTGAACAGCTTGCTGCTACTGGAGTCCTGCAGCATTGCATGATATTCGCTCAGGGGAATACCCAGTTCGGCAGCCACTTCGGAATCCTGGGCATCACGTCCCAGACGGGCTTCAACCCGGCGCATGGCATCGGACACCATGCGCGCGTTGCGGTGGACCGAGCGAGGCGCCCAGTCTCCGCGGCGCATTTCATCCACTATGGCACCGCGAATACGGATACCGGCATAGGTTTCAAAGCTGGCACCGCGGGAGGCATCGTACTTTTGCACAGCTTCGAGCAGACCGATCATGCCGGCCTGAATCAGATCCTCGACCTGCACACAGGCGGGCATGCGCATCATCATGTGATAGGCAATACGCTTGACCAGAGGAGCGTAATCCTCCACCCGGATCTGGTTGGCGAGCTGTTGCGTCTTGTCGTACATGGCTAACCCATCAACTGCGGCCATAGCTCATTCTCGCGTCTAGTAACGGGCATTGGCCGCGTGTAACAACCGCTCTACAAAAAACTCCAGGCGGCCAGTGGGAGCGCTGGGCAATGGCCACTGATCCACTGCCTTGGCCAGGGCGCGAATAGCCACCGACGCCTTGGAGTTGGGCGCAAATTCCAGCAGAGCTTTTTGTTTCTGCACCGCCTTGCGCACGTTTTCATCAAAGGGAACCTGCCCAAGGTACTGCAGGCTGACATCCAGAAAGCGTTCGCAAACAGCGTTGAGCTTGTTAAACATCTGGGCACCCTCCTGTGGGGTGCGGGTCATGTTGGCCACCACCCTGAAGCGCTGCATGCCGTAATCCTTGCTCAACAGTTTGATCAGCGCATAGGCGTCGGTAATGGATGAAGGCTCATCGCATACCACCACTATCACCTCGTTGGCGGCGCGCACAAAGCTCACCACTGTGTCGGAGATACCGGCAGCCGTGTCTATGACCAGAATGTCCACCTGATCGGAGAGTTCATTAAAGGCATGTATCAGACCTACGTGTTCAGCTGGGCTGAGCGCCGCCATGCGTTGAACACCGGAGGAAGCAGGCACAATGCGCAACCCGGCAGGACCGGTGACCAGCACATCGCGCAGGGAATGGGTACCGGCCAGCACATCGGCCAGTGTGTGGGTGGCTTTGACACCGAGCAGTACATCCACGTTGGCCAGACCCAGGTCGGCGTCCAGCAGCACCACCCGGCGCCGCATTTCAGCCAGAGCGATACTGAGATTCACGGAAATGTTGCTCTTACCTACCCCGCCTTTGCCGCCAGAGACGGCGATAACTTGAACGGGTCGCATTTGACTCATGAAAAAACTGACTCCTCGCCTGCTTCGCTCAGGCCCTCTCTCGGGGCTGGCGGCTGATTGTGAACTGAGTATAGATAGCGATTGCGATGCCGACTGACTAATTTGCGCAAGTTTACCCCTTGCGTCCGGTGCAGAGCTTAACTCAGGAGAGCGCCGCCGCTGCACCCTGGCTTTTTAGCAGCGCCAGAGCACGGGAAACCAGCTGATGACCGCGGGCCAGATCCAGATGCTTGGGTACTTCCTGACCATCGGTGACATAGGCCATCGGCAACTGTGCTTCCAGAGTAACGCCCAGTGCCTCGCCCAGGCTGGCAGTCTCGTCCAGCTTGGTCAGCACACAGGCCTTGAGCCCGGCGGGGCCGTAGGCGTGAACCGAAGCCTTGAGCATCTGCGCCTGACTGTTACAGGAGAGCACCAGCAGGTTCTGTATCTGTTTGAACTGGGCCAGCGCCTGCAATTGTTGTTTGAGTTGCGGGTCGCCGTGACGGAAGCCGGCCGTGTCTATCAACACCAGTTTGTAACTGGACAACTCTGCCAGCACCTGCCCCAGGGACTGTTTGGCATCCACCACCTTGACGGGAATCTGCAGAATGCGGGCAAAGGCGCGCAGCTGGTCGTGGGCAGCTATGCGGAAAGTATCCATGGTCACCAGCGCAACGCCCTTGGCGCCGTGCTTGAGTACATAGCGGGCAGCAAGCTTGCCGATGGTGGTGGTCTTGCCTGAACCAGTGGGACCGACAAAGGCAAAGATGCCACCCTCATCCACTATGTCCCTGCCACAGACCGGCAATTGATGGGCCAGCCGTGCCAGAGCTTCCGGCCAGAGTTCAGCCAGACGGCGCTTCTTGCAGCGGCTGACCACCCGACTGACAAGCTGGGTCGGCAGGCCGAGACGTTCCAGACGGCGAACCACATTGGCACTGGCGGACAATTCGGGTTGGGGCCGACCGGAGAGTTTGCTCAATTGCTGCTCGAGCAATATGCGCATATCGGCCAGCTCGGCCTGAAGTTCGGTAATAACTTCCCGAGCCGGCTGAGGCTCGGGAACCTTGGCCGCTGCAGGAGCAGGCGCTGGACGGACCGCCTGTTGAGGTGCTTCCTCGACCAGCAGACCATAGCGCTCTGCGGCGGATTGAAAACGGGAAGGTTCTGATCTTGCGGGGCTGGTGCGAGTCGCATTCCGGGCCAGCAAATGCTCGCGCGCCGACTCTTCAGCCTGACGTGACGCCAGCATGCGCAGACGCGCCTGTTCAATTTCATCGGCCAGCTGCTGACCGGTTTTGCCTGAGGCCTGGCCAATGCCGGTACGGCGGGTTACCGCTTCCGCCAGTTCCAGAGCAGCGCGCTCGGCAATGTCCTGATCCCGCTGGGCCCAGGCGCCATCGCTCAGCATGGGCGATGCGGTGGACATGGCCGCCTGCGCCAGCGGCTGTTGCTGCTCGCGCAAAGGAGAATCCTCAGCCAGGGTGGTCAGCAGCTCCACGCCCTCTTTGACGCGGTTGCTGGAGAGGATAATCGCATCCGGTCCCAGCTCCTGCCGCACCATTTCGAGAGCACGGCGCATATCAGCGGCGACAAAGCGTTTTACTTGCATGGTTTTGCTCCTCTACCCCAGGGGGTTGAATCAGCTATTGGCGCCTACGCTGGCGTCAATGGTTATCTGTTTGTTGTCCGGTATTTCGGTGTAGGCCAGCACGCGCATATCGGGAATGCTGTTGCGTACAAAGCGCGCCAGCATCATCCGTAGGGGTGCAGCTACCAGCAGCACCAGGGGTTTCCCCGCCATCTCCTGCTTTTGCGCCGCCTTGACCAGAGACTGCATCAGGCGCTCGCCCAGGCTGGGCTCGATAAAGGCGCTGTCTTCTGCGCCGGCTTTTTGAGCCTGCTGCAGGGTGTTCAGCAATAATTGTTCCAACGCTGGATCAAGCGTGATAACCGGTATGTTTTGCTCGGCGCCAACGATGTTTTGCACGATTTGACGGGAGAGAGCCACCCGCGCCAGGGCAGTCAAAGCGGCGGGATCTTGACTCTTGCCACCGCTGGCCGCCAAAGCTTCGGCGATGGAGCGGATATCGCGGATAGGCACCCGCTCGCGCAACAGGTTCTGCAGCACCTTGAGCAGGAGATTCAAACTCACCGTGTTGGGTACCAGTTCCTCCACCAGCTTGGGTGAGGTTTTGCCCAGCATGTCGAGCAGCTTCTGTACATCCTCGTGGCCCAGCAGTTCGTGGGTATGGGCCTGCAGAATCTGATTGAGGTGGGTTGCCACCACAGTGCTGGCATCCACCACTGTGTAACCCAGGGTCTGGGCCTGTTCTTTTTGGCTGGCGTTGATCCAGATGGCATCCAGACCGAAGGCCGGGTCCTTGGTTCTGATGCCATCCAGATCGCCAAAGACCTGCCCCGGATTGATGGCCATTTCCCGGTCGGGATAGACCTCGGCTTCTGCCACGGCCACGCCCATAAGGCTGATGCGATAGCCGTTGGGCAACAGATCCAGGTTGTCGCGAATGTGTACCGTGGGAATCAGGAAACCCATTTCCTGGGAAAGTTTTTTGCGTACGCCCTTGATACGCCCCAGAAGTTCGCCGCCCTGATTTTTATCCACCATGGGAATCAGGCGGTAGCCCACTTCAAGACCGATCACATCCACGGGCTGCACATCATCCCAGCTGATTTCGCCCGTTTCCTGACCCGGAGGCAGGCCTGCGGGCGCAGGACGCTGGGGTGCAGAAGACAGTGTCTGGGGGGCGGCGGCGCCGGCACCGGGAATATCGCCTGCCACTCGAGCTCCGGCGGGAATAAAGCCGCCCTCCTCCACGGCGGCCGGCTGCTGACGTCGCCAATGAATGTAATAAGCGAGGCCCGCACAGAGTAATCCAAGTCCCAGGAAGGCCAGATGGGGCATACCGGGAATGGAGCCCATGACGATCAGCACAGCGGCGGAAATACCCAGGGCTCTGGGAGTGGCAAACATCTGGTTCAGCACCTGCTGTCCCATATCCGCCGCGGTATTGACGCGGGTTACCAGAATGGCGGCTGCTGTGGACAGCAGCAGGCCGGGGATCTGCGCTACCAGACCATCACCGATGGTCAGCAGAATGTATTTTTGCAGAGCGTCCTGAAACTCCAGATCGTGCTGAATCAATCCAACGATCAGACCGCCAATAATGTTGATAAACAGAATCAGAATGCCAGCGATGGCGTCGCCGCGCACAAATTTGCTGGCACCGTCCATCGCCCCGTAGAAATCAGCCTCGGCGGCGACTTCCTGACGGCGGGTGCGGGCCTCGTCCTGATCAATCAGCCCCGCATTTAAGTCCGCATCAATGGCCATCTGCTTGCCGGGCATGGCATCCAGGGTAAAACGGGCACTCACTTCCGAAATCCGGCCTGCGCCCTTGGTGACCACCACGAAGTTGATGATCATCAGGATGATGAATACCACCAGACCCACGGTGTAGTTACCACCAATCACCACCTCACCAAAGGCCTCAATCACCTTACCTGCCGCATCTCCGCCTTCGTGGCCGTGCAGCAGCACTACCCGGGTTGACGCCACGTTCAAGGCCAGCCGCAACAGGGTGGCAATCAGCAGAATGGTGGGGAAAGCCGCGAAATCCAGCGGGCGCATGGCGTAGACACTCACCAGCAGCACCACCAGTGCCAGCGCGATATTGAAAGAGAAGAAAGCGTCCAACAGCAGTGGCGGAATGGGCAGAACCATCATGCCCAGAAGCATGAGCAGCAGCAGGGGAATACCGAGATTGCCCCTGCCCAAGCCTTTGAATTGTCCCCAGATAGCCTTGCCATCGGGTCTGCCAAGCTGACTGAAAGAAGGTAATGCCATAAGTACGGATTCTTGACGGTTATGTGGCTTTTGTCCGGTTATCGCAAAAACTGTACCGGGTTCGCAAAAATCCAAGCCTTGCGACAAAAATCCCCGTCCCTTCCCTAAAATGGGCGCCCTTTTGAACAGCTCCATCAGCAATAAGGAAATCCAATGCGTTTGTCCGGCCTTTTCGCCCTGCTTCTCTTGGCCCTTTTACCCCTTCACCCGCTGGCTGAAACCTATCTGGTTCCCCAACTGGGCCACTCGGCAGCCATCACCCACCTGCAATACAGTCCCGATGGCCAGTTTCTGGTTTCCGCCAGCGAGGACGCCAGCCTGCGACTGTGGGACAGCCGCGGCAATCTGGTATCTGTGCTGGAAGGTCACGGCGCCGATCTGGTTCAGAGCCTGTTTATTCAGGATCAGACGCTGATTTCCCTGGCTCGCAACGGTGAGCTTTTTGCCTGGCACAGCATTGGCGAAACCCGGATACGTTTGGACGGCTTTACTGAGAATCTGCCGGTCACCGGTCATCAACTGATGGACTACAACCCAAAGAGCGAAATTCTGGCAGTAGCCGGCTACAAGTCGCTGCAGTGGAGCCCGATCAGTATTCAGCTGCTGAGAGAAGAAAAGCCCCTGCCGGTAAAAACTCTCACCCTGCCCTTCAAGGTCAAGGCGCTGGCGCTCAGTCCTGCCGGAAATCTGGCGGCAGTGGTAAACGAGGAAGGCTGGCTGGCGCTGGTTGATCTGGACAAGGGTGAAATCCAGCAGCAAAAGCAGTTGAACCAGCCCTGGCAGGCGCTGGCCTTCCGCAGCGATAAACAACTGGTGCTGGCGGGAAACAACATTAGCCTGTTTGATCTGGAAAAAATGAGTTTGGGCAGACAGATTGAAGTAAGCGGTTTCTGGGGCATTTTTGCGCTAACGCTTAGCCCGGATACCACTCATGTGGCAGCCTTGGCATCAGAAGCGGTAGTGATCAATCTGGATACCGGTGAAACCCGCGCGCGCATTCCCAAAATGCATTCCGCAGGCCTCACATTTCATCCCAGGGGTGAAATGCTGGCCTTGGTGTCCGAGGAAAGTCCTCGCTGCTATTCGCGCTCTGCCAATATCGTCATTCTCACACTGGACGGTCAGCGACTCGCCAGTTTTCAACCCGGTCCCCAGTCCCTCACCATGACTGCTGATGTTTCCGCAGGTGGTCTGCTGGCCATCAACCGCTGCGACAGAGACATTCAAATCTGGGATCTGAACAACTTCAGTCGCAAAGCGATATTAACCAGCCCCGATGCATCCATCGCAGCGCTGGCGTTTTCAGATGATGGGCAGAGCCTCTATTCCGCCAGTTATCAGGGACAGTTGCGCCGCTGGCAGCTCGCCACTGGCAGTAGCGAGCTGTTGGCAAAAAGTGAAGGCGAATATTTTTCCGCTCTAGCCACTCACGACAAGACACTGGCCTGGGGCGATTACAACAGCGACAGCAAAAAGGCGTTTGTCTGGATTGCCGAAGACGGCAAGCAGACGCGACAGGTGCAACACACATTCAACTTGAAAATTCAGCAGCTGGCATTTGCCGACGAGGGGCGTCAATTGCTGGTGCAGGATTTTGACAAGAAGCTCTATCGAGTGGATGTGGCCAGCGGCAGGATTCTGAGTGAATCGCGCAAGAAAAAAGATCTGCTGGATGACAAGAAAGTCTACAGCCATGCAGGCCATTTACTTGCGGTTGTGGAGCACAAGGAACTGGCTATTTACGACGGCAAAACGCATTCCCTGAAACGCAAGATGGGCGGGCTCAATCCTCTGCGACTGTTTTTTACCAGCGACGACAGGTATCTGGTGCTTGTCTCACCGGACGGTCAGATAAAACTGTTGGATATAGCCGCAGATTTTTCACTCACCAAAGGCATTCAAACGCTTTCCGCTTATTCCGGAAGCAACGCCGGCTTTGCCATGGACTACCAAAATCAGCAGGTCATCTGGCGCGATGAAAGTCAAACGCAGCCGGTATTGCTGAAGGAGGTCGCCAACGGACAAATGCGCTGGCACAAATTTACAGCGACGACGGCAAAACCCCAGCAGCCTGCAACTGGCCACTAATTTCTTTGTGCAGGGGTACGCCCTCAACTCTGTTGCGCGCCCCTGCCCGCCAGCCTCTTTCTCCGGGCCAACTGAAAGGCTCAGCTTCCTGCGCAAGATAAGCTGTCAATTCGGCAACTTTTGCACGAAACTCTTCCGGCTCGATAAAGGCGGACACATTAAGTGCAATAAACAATTTGCTCGCAGCCGGATCCACACCACTGGCATCCCGCGCCAGAATACCCCCACTGAAAACGCCCCCGGCCAAAGCCGCCGTCATCAGCTCAAACATCACTGCCATACCTGCCCCCTTGTGTCCGCCCACAGGCAACACGGCGCCCTGTAAAATTTCTTTCGCGTCCTGCGTGGGGTTGCCCTGTGTATCAAGTCCCCAGTTGGCTTCAGGTGTCTTTCCTTCGCGCAACCAGGTTGCCACCTTGCCAACAGCTGCCTGACTCATGGCCATATCCAGCACCCAGGGTTCATCTGCCTTGACACCGGGAACAGCGATTGCCAGCGGGTTATTACCAATCACCGGTTTTTTCGCTCCCCATACCGCCATGGTGGGAATGGCATTGGTGGTACAGATACCAATAAAACCCTGCTGCGCAGCGCGACTGGCATAAGCGTGAGCGCGTCCCCAGTGAGTAGTGTTTCTTGCAAGACACACACCCACACCAAAACTTTGCGCACGATTTATCGCCGCTTGCATGGCCGTCATTGAAGCAAAGCGCCCCGGCCCGTTATCACAATCCAAAATACAAATGGCACCCATCTCGCGTTGAATCTGAAAATTCGGCCGCGCATTGACGCGGCCTTCGCGCAATGCAGTCAGCAGCGGCGGCAACATGCGCACACCGTGGGAGGGAACTTCGAGCAAATCTGCCTCGGCCATGATTTCTGCTTCCAGCTCCGCCTGATCATCAGCCACGCCGGCAGCAATCAGTGCCTGGGATACATAGGTGCAAAGTTTCTGGTAAGGAATAGTCTCAACTTCTTGCATAAAAAATCCTTGATCTCAGCGAATCAGCAGAGGCGACAACGGACGGGTTTGGCGAAAGAACACCAATGCATCATAACGCTCGGGCAAAAAACTGGGTTCGTATTGCTGAGGATCCTGGGATGGACTGTAGAGCACACCGACAGAGCGCTGATTCCAGGGCGACTGCAACAGCGGGTCTGCCCTGTCCTCATCATTAAACAACCAATAAAAATTGGCCGCTTCAGCCAGCGTCAGCCACTCCTCAAGACTGTTTCTCGCCGGCGTGGGCAAACGCATGGCCGCAATGGCGCCGCCCCATTGCATCGCCGCTATGGTGCGACCTTCGGCAGTGGAAAAGCCGACAAGAAAGACAGATTCCCTGCCCCAATAATCCCGCGCCAATTGGCCAAGATTCAGATGACCGCTTTCACTCATACTGGTGTAGCGCGCGTCACCTATATGAGAGTTATGGGCCCAGACAATAATGCCCCTTGCCTTTGCTTGTGACTCGGCCAATATCTGCAGGCTTTGCTGCATATGGGTTGTGCGCGCATTCCAGGAGGCGAGTTCACCTTCGGTCAGCGCCAGACGAAAATGTCGCTCCGCCTTTTGTACGACCCGGGCATTCTGTCGCAGATAAAAAAGTTCTTCGGCACTCAGCTTGTCCAGTTTGGGATGATCACTGTGCACCAGCTGCATCACCGCTGAAACGGCTTCATCACAATTCGCTTTTCCGTCTTTTACCGCCTGCGCGTATTCCCAGCTCTTGTTTTTGTAGGGTTTAAGACAGAGATAGGACTTGATCGCTTTTCTATGCAAACCACGATCAATGGACTTGAGAGCGGCAAGCAGCGCATCGTAGGAACGCCACTCACCATACAGATCCAGGCCCATTAGACCCACCTGCTCAACTGGTGATTTGTCGCGGTTGAATTCCCTCAACCATTCAATAAAAACCAGCATTTCACTGTTATTCCACACCCATTGCGGCCAGCGGTTCATATTGCTCAAAGCCGCCTGAGCAGACCTGGCAGCACCCTTCTGGTGACGGATATAGCGATTGACCTGATACAGACTGGCGAAATCCCCCTCAACCAGCACCCATCGGAATCCTTTTTCTTCAATCAAGCGACGGCTGATGAGATCGCGCCACACATAAAATTCGTGGGTGCCGTGAGTGGCTTCGCCGAGCATGACCAGACGTTTGTCGCCAGCGGCCTGAATCAGCGCATCCAGATCAGCAGGTTTTTCCAGCGCATTAAGTCGTTCGGAGGGAACCGGCGGCAAAATGCCGCCGGGAATGAGGATAGTGAATTGTTGCGCCCAGGAAGAGAGGGCAATCAACATACAGCCAAACACGAGGGACAAATGACGAATCACCGTTTTCCTCCTGGATGTTTGGTGATACTTATCAGCGTTTTACCTTTGCCGCCCAGTCGCGATCTGCCACCTGAGTTCCACCAGGGAACTGCCCGATGGTGATTTTGCCTTCATTATCTGCGGTCAGGTTGACAGGCTTGTGCCACTCGCCAGTGAGCGGATCAAACCACTGCAGTTTATAACGGGTTCCCGGCACAAATCCGCTCAGACGGGGCGCCAAAGCCTTGTGCTCAAAATAAAGCAAAGCCAGGCTCTTGTCTGAGGAACGCATCATATAAGACCAGCCATCCAGACCATCTTCCGGGCTACCGGGTGCCTTGCGCGGATGAATATCCTCTGCCGCCAACAACAGTTGTTGATACTGCTTTCCTTCCGACAAAACAAAGGTGCGCAGATGGCGCATGTAGTTGGCAGATTCATATTTCAGGGCGGTCCACACATGGGGTCTGGCACCTTCCGGCTCTCCGGTAGTGGTCAGATCATAGGAAGCTGTGCCGTGCACATGGCCGGACAAACCGCCGGAAAGCACTGAGCCGTACATCTGCGCCCGCGCAAAATAATTGTCGCGATCGGAATTGGCCGGCGGTTCCTCACCTGCGGGCTTGTTGATCTCGTGCAGCCAGCCGGTGTAATAGGGTTCGAAATTGATAGCCGGATAAGCTGGCTCCAGATTGAACAGGGTTTCCAGTGCATAGGCTACGCGGTGATCGCGCGGCTTGTTGCCCACACTGTGCATGTCCAGCCAGGGCACCTGCTCACCGTGACCAAAAGCCTTGAAGGTCGAGTGATCAATCAGGCTGGTGTGCAGTTGACCAAAAGGCGGTGGACCATATTTTTTAAGGTGATAGGTCAGCGCTTCATTGAACTGAGCAGCGGTAAGGCTGAAGTTTTCAGGAATCCAGTCCAGATGAATGCCGCTGAACACCAGATTGTAGGCGCCATAGCGGGAAAGCAGGTATTGTACATAGCGGGAGTAGGTTTCGTTGAAATCAAAATAGGCATTCCACGAAGGTCCTACGTCGCGACGCACCGTTTCCAGCAGGGCAACAAAACCGGCTTCGGACAGATAGTGAATCTTGCGATCCAGACTTTGGAAGTAAGCCGGATTCGGACGAGTAAAATCGGAAACCCCCTTGTGCTTTTCCGACATGGCAAAAGGCAGATTACCCACTTCATCACGCATGTTCTTGGCGGTAAAGGTACCCCAGTAACTCAGGCCGCCAGAGGCATCAGTACCCGGACCATCGGACACGTCATAACCAAATTTTTCCCAGGCATTGCGCAGAAAGATGCCGTCTTCATTGGCATAGGTGCTGGGATTCAGATCTGCTTCCCAGTTGGGGAAAGACGCAATCATGCTCACTGAGTTGAATCCCTGACGCTTGCGATACTCCACCGCATCTTCAAAACCAATGCCGGGACTCGGCTCATAGTCAGCCGAAGTGGAAGCATTGCGGAATGGCAAACGCCAGGTGGTACCCGCCAGCCAGGTATCGCCCACCATAAAAAAGGGTGTGCCGTCCGCATATTGCAACGCGCGGCCATTGGCTGTAGCGCCGATAAAACCGCGACGGTTGGGATTTTCGCGTTTTTCCGCTTCACTCCAGGCGCGGGCAACAAAACTGCCTGTCTGGTTGTTCAAGCCATTATCCTGAGGCTGGTTGGACCCCAAATGCCATTGCCATTGACCGGGAGTCGTGGCCACCAGACGCACGCGAAAGCGGTTGTCCCCATCCCAGAAGCCGTAAATACGTTTGTTAAAATCCGGCCCCTTGAGATCAACCCAGACATCCACCTGCATATAGGGGTTGTCGTAGTGTTTTTCGGCGTAAAACACCAACTCTTGCAGTTGCCACACCGGCACCTGAGCCTGTGCAGATTTTGCTTCCTGCGCCTTGTGAGCACAGCCACTCACAGCCATGACCAGCAACGCAAAAAGCCACAGGCTGCGGAAAATTGACAATAAACGGAAACTGGACATGGAATCCCCCGAGGTTATTTATGCGTGGGATGCTAACAGACGGCATCGTTTTTCTTAAACGATCAAGTGTAAAGGGGTGTTAATAACCCTTCTGCAACAGACGCTTGTCATGCGACGACTGGTAATGCGACCTGCTTGATTCAAATCAACAAGGCGAGCCTGTAACAGGGGCAATCTACTCCTGAGTCCATTGTTATTCAGGAGTATCCCATGTTTGTTTCAGGTGTTATTGCAACTATTACTCTGGTAGGAACTTTGGTGGGGTTACTTGTGGCGGGTTGGGCGCTTGTTGCCGTAGATAAATACTTCAACAAGCACCGCGAACATTAAGTCAAATCACAATCAGGGCATATTCTTCCTGGCATAGGTCCACTCGGGCGTTTTGGAAAGTCCGGGTGGATTGCCTTTAAAGAGCTGACCTGCTTCCTCATCACCGTGCAACTGCCATTTGAACCAGGCAGTAGCCACGCGACCAAACTCACCGCCATAGGGCTGACCATAAGTGCCACCATGGCCCACATCCAGATTGGCAACGAATACAGGCACATGATTAATGCGCTCCACATCGTTCATGCCGTTGTTGTAGGCGATGTCAGACGGGCCGCCCAACAGGTAAAGCGTGGGGGTATGAATTTTTTCCAGCTGGCTTTTATCCAGATTGGGCATACCGGGTAAGCCGCTGGGCAGACGATCATTGAAAATGCCACTGTTGGCAACAATCAGCGTTGAAATACGCGGGTCACCCGCCACTTCCAGCGCCTGCAATCCGCCGCAGGACATGCCACTCACACCTATTTTGCTGGTGTCTATCTTTTGATAATAAGCGCTGTCTTTACTGCCATTCTGTGCAATAGCCCAATCAATGGCCTGTGTCAGTTTTTCTGAAGAGGAGCGCTCTTTTACCTGCTCACCCGATTCCTTTGGCATGGTACCAATGGCAATCACCATAAAACCATGAGAGGCAATTTCATTGAGGAAATTGACATGCTCCCAGGGTGAATCGAAACAGGCGCCATTACCCCAGACAATCAGGGGTAGTTTTTGCTTGTCGCCAAACGGCGTTATCTCCTGCGGTCGAAAGATTGTGTGAGTGGCCAGCGAGCCATCGGTCAGCATCAGAGCCTTGTACTTGCCTGTGCCGCCGTCTTCAACCACGCGCGATGCTGTGGTCTGTGCCTGTGATGGGATCGTCCATGCCATTGCCGTGAGCAATAGCAATGCGGAAAGTTTTTTCATCGGAATACACCCTTGTATCAATGGTTTTTATGTTGGTTGAATGTTTTTATTGACAGGCGCGAGAGCTTAGCATCCCCGTGCTGAGAGGTCATGCAAGCCCTACACGAGGATCATATTATAAGATAATATCCGCGCCACACAATTTACCTAACTTTTTGATCTCTTATGGAGAAGGCGCCGTGTCCCCAGCCAAACCCCTTGTTTCCCTCCTGTCTCTCACAGCTTTGCTGAGTGCATCCAATTACCTGGCAGCCGAGCAAAAGCCATCCAGCTTTGCCCAGCAATGCGCTCGCCTGAGCGAAACACAGCTCCAGGTTGACCAGAAACCTGTGCGAATTACCCAGGCTGTTTATCAGGACGCGGAAACTGCCGGCCCCAATCAACCTGTCCTGCCCGCCCACTGCGATATTCAAGGCAGCTTTGCCGAGCGTCAGGGGATGGATGGACAGAGCTACGCCATCAAATTTCATCTGCGCCTCCCTCAGGACTGGAATGGCGGCCTTTTCTTTCAGGGTGGCGGCGGACTCAATGGACACAGAGGTGATGCCATAGGTCACGCAGGTCAGAGCACGCCCGCCTTGGTACGCGGCTATGCCGTGGTGAGTCAGGACTCGGGGCATGATGCAGCCACCAACAGCGATCCGCAAAAGGGCGGTGAAGCCGCTTTCGGTTTTGATTTTGAAGCGCGCAAAAATTACGCCCATGCGTCCATTGTCCAGACGCATCAGGTGGCCAGTAGGCTGGTAAACACGTTTTATGGTCAAACACAAAAGCGTTCCTACTTTTACGGCTGCTCCAAAGGCGGACAGGAAGGTATGATCGCCGCCCAGCGTTATCCGGAATTGTTTGACGGCATAGTGGTGGTGGCGCCAGGTATCTCCCTGCCCAAGGCAGCCATTGCCCAGACCTGGGATACCCAGGCATTCGCCAGTCTGTTGCCGGAAGGTGCCAAGGTACGCGATCTGGGTAAAACCTTCTCCGACAAGGATCTGAATCTGGTCAGCGAAGCCTTTCTCGCCGCCTGTGACAAGTTGGATGGAATTGACGACGGCATGATTCAGCAGTTTGCAGCCTGTACCAAAGACAGGGTTTATCCTGCGCTGGAAGAGATCCAGTGTGTACAGGGAAAAAATGAAAACTGTCTGAGTTCCGATCAGATAACGGCCATCAAAAAATCTTTCGCCGGACCAAAAAATTCCCGCGGCGAAGCGCTTTACAGTGCATTCCCCTTCGACGCAGGCATCAGTGACTTCGGCTGGCGAATCTGGAAACTGGGCAATGATCAGATTCCATCATTGAACGTGGTTCTGGGCATGCCGGCACTCAGCAGCCTTTTTTCAACGCCACCTAAAGCACTTGAAGCCAATCCCGATTGGCTGCTTGCCCAGCAACTGACGTTTGATTTCGACAAGGATGCAGAAAAGATTTTTGCCACCAGTTCGCAGTTTCCCGAATCTCCCTGGCAACTGATGCAGGCAACCTCGCCGGATCTGGATAAATTCAAGGCCAGAGGAAGCAAACTGATTCTCGCTCACGGCGTTTCTGATCCAGTGTTTTCTGTACTGGATTCCATTGCCTGGTGGAATGCTGTCGACGAACGCTATCAAGGCAAGGCGCAGGATTTTGCGCGACTGTTTGCTGTGCCAGGTATGGGCCACTGTCAGGGAGGTCCCGCCACAGATCAGTTCGATGCCCTGAGTGCTTTGATTGACTGGGTAGAAAATGCGAGGGCTCCGGAAAGCCTGAACGCAAAAGCAGGTCCGGCTTCTCCTTGGCCCGGCAGAGAAAGACAACTCTGTGTCTATCCGGCGGCGCTCACCTATGAACCGGCTGCGGATGGAAAAGCAGATGGTCAGTTTGTCTGCCGCTAGGGCTAGTCAAACTGCATATCCTTGGGAACCTTGATATTGCGCGGATAAACGGGCCGCTCGCCGCGGCCCTTGCGATAATTGCGCAACTGAAATACATAGGCCAGCACCTGGGCTACAGCCACATAAAGACCTGAGGGAATTTCCTGATCCACTTCCGTGGTGTAATAAACCGCACGGGCAAGTGCAGGTGATTCAACAATCTCAATTTTGTGAGCCTTGGCAATCTCGCGGATTTTCAAGGCTATGTGATCACCACCCTTGGCCAGCAATACAGGTGTAGGCATGGTTTCCGGATCATATTTCAGGGCAACCGAAAAGTGTGTCGGGTTGGTGATCACGACATCTGCCTCAGGCACCTGCGCCATCATGCGGCGCTGTGCCATCTCCCGCTGCAATTGACGAATGCGGCCTTTGACTTCCGGTTTACCTTCAGTGTCCTTGATCTCATCCTTCAATTCCTGACGGGACATTTTCAGCTTTTTGTTGTGATCCCAGATCTGGAATGGAATATCCACTGCGGCAATCAGCAGGGTGACGGCGGCCAAAACAATAGCTGCAACACCACTGAGTTTCATTGAATGAACAATCGCCGCCTGCACACCTTCATCCGACAGACGAAACATGGGCTGCTGCAGTGCCAGCAACAACAGAACTGTCGCTCCGAGAATAACCAATACCTTGGCGACCGCCTTGGCCAGTTCCACCAGAGATTTGATGGAAAACATGCGCTTGAGTCCGGCAATAGGGTTCATACGGCTGAATTTGGGAGCCATGGCCTTGCTGCTGAATAGCCAACCACCCAGCGCAATAGGGCCGACTATGGAGGCAATTAGCAAAATGGCAAAAAAAGGCAGTAGACTGAAAATAGCATCGTAAAAAGAGGACGCCAGATGGGCAATCATGGCCTGGGGATCAAAGATGGAATCGCGGGCCAGCGAAAAATTGTGTTGCGATATGCCGGTGATCTTGTTGGTCATAAAACCCGCAAACACATAAAGTCCCACCGTACCTGCCAACAAAATTGCTGTGGTGGTGAGCTCGCGGGATCGGGGAATCTGGCCTTCTTCACGCGCTTTTTCAAGTTTTCGCGGCGAGGCGTCTTCCGTTTTTTCCTGACTGCTGTCGTTGTCTTCGGCCATTACTGCACTCCGGTCAACTCAGTCAAATGAACAAAACCTTCTGCCAACAACAACTCAAACAGCGGCAGGAAGTTGCTTAAACTAAACCACATCAACAGCAGGCCAAAAATCAGAGTAATTGGAAAGCCAACGGTAAACACGTTCATTTGTGGCGCCGACCTGCTCATTACGCCAAACGACATATTAACCACCATCACCGAGGTAAATAGCGGCAGGGTTGCCAGCAAGGCAGCGCTGAACAACCAGGTGCCCAGATTGGCGATACCCCCAAAGGCTTCTGCACCAAGGCCCTCCCCCATCAGTGGAAAGACCGCATAACTTTGTACCAACAGTTCGATCATGGCGATATGGCCATTGACCGCGAGAAACAGCAAAGTGGTCAACAACAAATAGAACTGCGACAGGACAGTGACACTGACGCCATTGGCGGGATCATTCATGGACGCAAAGCCCAGCCCCATCTTCATGGCGATCATCTGCCCACTGAGCACAAACACGTGCAATACCACCTGCATGATAAATCCCAGCGCCAGACCTATAACCACTTCCTTGACTACCAAGGCCATGGCTTCGACGGATAAAAAACTGATCCCCGGAGGTTCCGGCAACAGTGGAGCCAGCAGCATGGCGGTAAACACGGCGAGAACAATGCGCAAACGAGCAGGAACCGTGCGCGCTCCTATGACAGGAACAGCCAGGAAAAAGGCACTGATGCGAATCAGCGGCCAGAGATACTGACCGATAAAAGCTGACAACTGGGCGTCACTGATCACCAGTTCATTCATGAATGGCTTCCTATCCGATCAGGAAAGGGATGTCATTAAACAGACGGGCAAAAAGATCCATAAACTTTGTGATCAGCCAGGGACCTGCCATCATGATGGTCGCCAGTGTCATGATCAGGCGCGGTAAAAAACTGAGCGTCTGCTCGTTGATCTGGGTCGCCGCCTGAAACATGCTGACCACCAACCCCACAATCAGGCTGGGACCAACAATCACCAGCACCATCAACACAGTGAGATAAAAGGCCTCGGCAAACAGATCCATAGCAACTTCAGGTGTCATGGCTAGACTCCAAAGCTCGCCGCGAGAGTGCCAACAATCATGGCCCAACCGTCGACCAGCACAAACAGCATGATTTTAAAAGGCAGTGAAATAATCAATGGCGACAACATCATCATACCCATGGCCATGAGCACGCTGGAGACAACTATGTCAATCACCAGGAAGGGAATAAAGATAATAAAACCTATCTGGAAGGCTGTTTTCAGTTCGCTGATGATAAACGCCGGTACCAGAACACTAAATGGCGTGTCTTCCGGAGTCGCTATGGGCTCCATACCGGCAATGCCCACAAAAAGCGCTATATCTGACTCGCGAGTCTGCGAGAGCATGAATTCATGAAATGGCGCAGCGGTATTGGCCAGAGCCTGCTGTGCAGAAATCTGCTGGTTGATGTAGGGCTGTAGCGCGTTTTCATTTACCTGATTGAACACCGGCTGCATGATGAAAAAGGTCAGGAAAAGTGCCAGACCAATCAATATCTGGTTGGAAGGCGACTGCTGTAAACCCAATGCCTGACGCAATATGGAAAACACAATAATGATGCGGGTAAATGAAGTCATCATCATGAGCAGCGCTGGCAAAAAGGTCAGCATGGTCATGATGAAAAGAATCTGCAGGGTGACGGTATATTCCTGCTCTCCATCCGCGTGGGTTGTCACTGTAAACGCCGGCAATCCGGGGATGGCAGGCAGAGATCCACCAACAACAGCGTTAGACGCGATATTTTCAGCGGGAGTTTGCGCAAAGCCCAGCATGGGAAGTGCCCAGAGAGCTATCAGAATCAGACAGAAAACTTTCAGTGAGCGCATATTAATTAACTTCCGCATCAGGAGTCGGCTTTGCGTTTGCAGAGGATTGAGGCTGCATAAAAGAAAGCAGCTTACGACTGAAATCCGAAGACACAACAGGCGCCTCGGGATCGACAACAGGTTCAGCAAAAGAATGCAGATGAGTAATTTGTGTTGCCGTAACGCCTAACAACAGCTGCTGGCCAGCAACATCCACCAGCACCAGTCGCTCGCGCGTTCCCAGCGGCATGGCAGAAACAACCTTGATGTGCTTATTGCCCAGCAGACCACCCTGCCCCATGCGTCTTGCCAGCCAGCCCAGCGCCAGTATCAGGGCCACAATCAGTATCAGCCCCAACGCCAGACTCAATAAACTGGCACTGCTGCTGACGCTCTGGGAAGAAATCTGGCCGCGCTGATAAATGGAATTTGTCGCAGATGCCTTGACACCCGTTTCGCTGGATGCCGCAGTATCTGACGGGGTTTCGCTGGAGACAGGTATTGATGATGTTTGAATCTCAGAGGGATCGGCATAGCCCGGAGGGCACAGAATAATCAGCAGTAGCGCCCAGATGCCAAGGTTATGCCGCCATTTCATTGCGAATGACTCCTGCTTTTATCGCAGTTTCTTGATACGTTCGGAAGGACTGATCACATCCGTCATGCGAATACCAAACTTCTCGTTCACCACCACCACTTCACCGTGAGCGATGAGCGTGCCATTGACCAGCACATCCAGTGGCTCACCGGCAAGGCGATCCAGTTCGATAACCGACCCCTGGTTCAATTGCAGAAGATTGCGAATGGTGATCGAGGTGCGGCCAACTTCCATGGAGATGGTCACAGGAATATCCAGAATCACGTCCAGATCGGGGCTCTGAGTGGGTTTGGCAGTTTCCTTGAGTTCATCCAGCTCAATAGGTACTACGCCATCGACCTCCGCCTGTTCCTGCATGGCAGCGGCCCATTCGTCAGCCATTGCGTCTTGATCAATATCATCGTTTGCCACGGAAGGCTCCTTCATTTGCAGTTAGATTGTGGGCGTTGCTGCGGTCAACAAACTCCTGCAATTTGAATGCAAGATTGCCGCGATGTTGGCCCAGCTGTACACGAAACATGGGAACACCATTGGCCGTCATAACATGGAGATCAGGCATTTCTATGGGAATAACATCGCCGGCCTTGAGGTCCATGATTTCCCGCAACAGAATTTCCCGTCTGACCAGATCACACTCCAGATCCACCTTGGCGGAAAGCACATCCTCGCGCAGAGCACGCACCCAACGCTCATCCTGCTCATCGCTGTCACTTTGCAAACCCGCGTCCAGCACTTCGCGGATAGGTTCGATCATCGAATAAGGCAAGGTGATGTGAATTTCGCCACCACCGCCATCCAATTCCACATGGAAGGTGCTGACTACCACCACTTCACTGGGGCTGACAATATTGGCCAAAGAGGGATTTACTTCCGAATTCATGTATTCGAACTGAATTGGCATAACCGCTTTCCAGGCTTCGCCCAGATCGACAAAGGCCTGGTTCAGAACCATTTGCACCACACGCAACTCTGTGGGCGTAAATTCACGCCCTTCGATCTTGGCGTGTCGGCCATCGCCACCAAAGAAATTGTCCACCAGTTTGAACACCAGACGCGCATCCAGAATGATCAGCGCCGTTCCGCGCAATGGCCGGAACTTGACCATATTCAAACTGGTGGGCACGTAAAGCGTATGCACATATTCGCCAAACTTCTGAATCTGAATACCACCCACGGAAACATCCGCTGTGCGACGCAGCAGGTTGAACATGCTAATGCGGGTATAGCGCGCAAAGCGTTCGTTAATCATCTCCAGCGTGGGCATGCGCCCGCGTACAATGCGATCCTGACTGGTGAGGTCATAGGGGCGCACCGCACCCGGCTCTTCATCAGCCTCAGTGCTTATATCGCCGTCATCGACACCGTGGAGGAGCGCATCGATTTCGTCTTGTGAAAGTAGGTCTTGCACCTGGGTTCACCCCTATTGCATGACAAAATTGGTAAATAGTACTTGTTCAATCCCCGGCTGGCCTATCTCGCCCTCCAGGGTTTTCTGCACATTGCGTGTGGCTTCGAGCCGCAACAGCTCCTTGCCTTCGGCAGTCTGCAAATCTTCGTATATCTGCCCGCTGAACAACATCACCAGATTGTGGCGTATGGCGGGCATATGTAGTTCCAGTGCGGGGATAATATCCTGATCGCGCAGCATGAGATTGATCTCCAGCTGCATAAATCTCTGACGTCCGCCCGTCATAAAATTGACCACGAAAACCGGCTGCATTGGATAATAAATCGCCGGTTTCTTTGCGGAATCCTGTCCAGGTACCTCATTGGAGGATGCTGTAGCCTCCTGATTCGTTGCGCCCTGATTACCAAACATATTGACCATTAGCAGGGTGGCGCCGACAGAAATCCCGATCAACACTATCGCCATCAAGGCAAGCATTATGATTTTTTTGCGTTTGGTCTTGGCCGCTACTACTTGTTCAACGGCGGCAGCATTTTCGTCCCTGCCGTTTTCGTTACCTGCTTTTGCCATGTCAAAAGTCCGTCACTTTTTCTCGCGCTAAGGAAGATTCAGCAATACCCGTGCCACAGGGGTTGCCAGAACAAGGTTAGCAGCTTTGGAGTCCTTTGTCGGAGTCCGCGGACATGGGATGCAGAAGAAGGACAGAAAGCGGCCCGCTGGGACCGCTCGGAAGAAGTTGCCGGTGAATCAGGCGTAGTGATCTACGAGACGCACCTGCTGAATGGAGGTTTCCTGGATCAGTTGCTCGTCAGCCCCAGCGTCCTGCTGACCGGCTCCTCCCGAAGAGGGCTCCTCGCGGGATTGGTCGCGGGCAAAGGACTGATCGGAAACGTCCATATTAAGATTGAGGCCCTGTTCGCTGAACAGCTCACGCAGGCGGGCGGCGCTTTGGTCCAGCGCCTCACGCACACTGGCGTGAGGACTGGTAAAGGTCACCTGAGCCTGGTCATTCTGTACCACTACCCTCACCTGCACAGGGCCGAGATCCGGCGGATCCAGGCGCAGTTCTGCTGAGGTCAAATTCTGACTGGCGAGCCAGAGTACCTTGTCTCCCACCGCCTGACTCCACTGGGGTTGGCCAAGAGTAGTGGTAACCAGCGTCTGGGGCACAAAGGTGCGCGCTGCCGAGAGTAATGGCTCAGCCGCCCGGGCAAAGGACATGGCTGCATTTGCCTGAGGTGTACTTGGCTGGCCTGAACCCGCCTCGCGAGCCACCGTTTTGGCGCCTTCGCTGGCCAGCAGTCGCACAAAATCTGTTTTTGCAGGCATTTCCAGATCGCCTTCCTCAAGCTGAACTTCAGTCTGTGCCTGAAACTCGCTCTTCAGTTGACCGCTCTTGTTCAGGTTCAGAGGTAGCTCCAGACCCGACTGTTGCGCTGAGCCGCGCAACGCGTCGCCTGTGGTGGATTCAGCTGTCTTTGCGGCAGAAACGGCTTGAACCCCGCCAGCCGTCACCGAAGCCAACAAATCGGCATCAAGCGCCACCTGTTCGGCCTCTGTCCGCTGGGCCTCTGTGGAATCAGCCTCGGCTTCAACCGGAATCATGGGTTGAGGCAGAGCTTCATCTGTATCGATTGGATGTATCGGAACTTGCGCCAGTTCTGCGAGAGATGAGGATTCTGCCTGATCTGCCAGCTCTTCAACCGCAAGCTGCAAGTCGGCCTGTAACAGAAGCGCGTCTTCAGCAATATCCTCGGCCTGCCCTTCTTCGCTCAGTTCGGTGGTGAAAGAAGCTTCCGCCTGCTCATTGTCGGTTTCAGCAACCTCTTCAGCGGCAACTGGTGGTGAAGAGCCGGCATTGGCCTGAGTTTGTCTGGCGCTGGTGCTGGATGAAGAAACAGCAGCGGCAGTTTCTTGCCGTTGATCGGCATGCCGCTTCGGTCCCATGACCTGCTCTCTGGCCACTGGTTGGGATTCCGTCCTCGGCTGGTCACGTCTGGGACCATCAACTCCGGCCTGCTGGCGCGGCTCGCGACTCGACAACTCGCGGCGGGCCTCGAAGAGAGTCTGGTCAAAACTGCGCCCTTCCCGAGACTTGGAAATATTATCCGACCCAACCGACCTGGCGTTGGGACTGGAAGGAATATTGAGCAGAACGCCCATTCCCGCCTCTTTGAGGGTTTGACTGGTATGCATGAATCAACCTCGCTGCTGAAAAAAAGCGGTAAGGTGTTGCCGCTTTTTGGAAGAAAATCCGGATTCAGCCAGAGAAGTGCAAGGTGGATGCCAACCGCAAATCTAGTTGGAGGACTCCAGCAGCTGACGAACAGCCGCAAACTCCGTTTCTATCAGTGACAACCGGGATAACCAGAAAGCGTGGTCACCAGACAAGGCCTGGGCCTCAAGCAGGCGGCAGGCATCAGCCAGACGCACAGCACCTATGTTGCTGCTGCTGCCTTTGAAACTGTGGGCACAGCGTCTGACTTCATCGGCGTCGCCCGATTCGATACTCTGTGACAGCGCCTTGATGCGTTCACAGGAATCGCGAATATAAGTATCAATCAGCAGGGAGAAATCCTCCCCCATGACCTCGCGCAGAGTGCCTACAATTTCTTCATCCAACAGTGGCAGGTTTGACATAACACTCCCCCTCAATTTGACAGACACCTGCCCTAGTGATCGTTGCTCCAAGAATAAACAACCTCTACCTCATTGCCCTTCCCAAAATAGGTAACAGAATCGCACATCTTTTCCAGCAAGGCGAGTCCGCGCCCGGCGTAAACCCGGGGCTGAGTTGATTCGGAAGCAGCACCCGCTGGCGCAAAACCCTCGCCACTGTCCTGCACGCGAATTCTGAGAACGCCACCATCATCGGTTGCGTTATGATCGAGAAAGATACGAATGTAGCCTGTGTCTATGGTCTGCAGCCGTTGATTGCGCAGCGCATAGTAATCGCTGAACCCCTGGGCTGTAGCCTTGAGCGAGGAATCCAGACCCAACACGCCGTGCTCCAGAGCATTGGAATAGAGCTCCACCAGAATGGTGTAAAGCGTACCGCTGGAACCGCGCAGCCCCGGCACCTCCATCAGCAGATTGAGCAGCAGTGGCAGTGGATCAAAGGCTTTGAAGCTGCTGGGTTTGATTTCAAAACTGAGGCTCCACTCGCGCAATCCACCCGAACCGCCCAACTGCGACTCCCGGTGAAAATGTTCGAGATTGTCCGGCTCTTCCATGATGATCTCAAACAATGATAGATCATCGTTTTTCTTGCCTTCACCAACAAAACCATGTACCCGGTTCAATATTTCGGAAAAGATCTTCTCGGCGGGCAGTTTTTCCCTGAAAATATCCTGCAATCGCTCCTCGCCAAACATTTCGCCATCGAGATTACAGGATTCATGGATGCCGTCTGACCACATGAAAAATCTGTCACCCGCCGCCATTTCATAATATTCGCAATTGGTTTTGAAACTGGTATCCGGCAAGACACCGAGAGGCAGATGAATGGATCTTACAGGTTCGAAATGTCTGTCGCGTGAGCGATAAATATAGCCCTCTGGTAAACCGCCATTCCATACCTTCATGCGACCATTTTTGAAATTGAGATCCACCATGGTGGCACAGCAGAAAAATCCCAGAGGCAGAATTTGTTTCAGCTTGCGGTTGATCTCGCGCAGGATATCCGCCATGGAAAAGCCCTTGTGCACCATGCCGTAAAAAGTAGATGCAAGGGGCATGGCGCCAATGGCGGCAGGCAATCCGTGTCCGGTGAAATCGCCGAGCAATACCATCATACTGCCCGAGGGTCGCATGGCGGCCACCAGCACATCGCCATTGAAAATGGCCAGTGACGAAAGGTAATAGCGAACATTGCTGGCGTTGAGGCATCCGCTGTGGGCCACATTATCGAAAATCTGTTTGGCAACAGCCTGTTCGCGCAGGAACTCTTCGTTGTGGCGAGCTATCTGATCGCGCTGCACGATCATGGTGGCATGCAATTTACGCATGCGATTGAAGGAGCGAATCTTGGCTTCAAGAATCACGGGATTGTAGGGCTTGGACAGAAAATCATCGCCGCCGGCGTCAAGACATTTCACCAGCGACTCTGTATCGGTAAGAGAGGTGAGAAAAATGATGGGAACCAGAGTTTCACCCGCCAGTTCCTTGATCTGCCGCGCCGCCTCGAAACCATCGAGGCGGGGCATGAGTGCATCCATCAACACCAGATCTGGCCGCTCCGCCTGATAGGCTTCCACCGCCTCCAGACCATCGCGAGCACAGATGACCCTGTGCCCCTGCTTGCGCACTAATGTCTCCAGAATCAAGCGGTCTGTTTCTGTGTCATCCGCAACCAGGATAGTCAAGCCATCGGCCTGGGATATCCCGCGCTGGGTCATGGGGACTGCTTCCATTCAATTGACATGAGTAGCCAGCCTCAGTGAATGGTGAATAGCTGTTCGAAATTGGAAATGGTCAGAATTTTTTTCACATCGGAAGAACAATTGACAATTTCAATATCGGCCTTGTCGCCGCCAGCATAATCGCGCAGCAACAACAGCATTCCGAGAGCCGAGCTGTCCAGATAGGTAGTTTCCTGCAAATCGACACGAATATGGGTGGGTGTCTTGGGCAACTTTTCGTAGGCCGCACGAAATTCCTGATGGGAGCTGAAATCAAAGCGTCCCTGAATAAAAATGGTCACCTGATTGCCATCATTGGACTGTTTGGACGTAATCGCCATTGTTTACCTCTATGTATACACCATCCTGATCCAGGGCTTCTGGCCCCTTGGTACTGCGGTCTGGCTGACTGGGGGCAGTCAATTGGTTGCTGACAAGCCTAGCCTATGAATTGTTTTATAAAGTACCAATCGCTATAAAAGCGCGCGACAGCTACAAAGTTATACTCCAAAAGCGCTAGTCTTGCCACTGACCGCGAATAAATCTCTGGGTGGCCTGCTCATCCAGCTCTTTTTGCAATCGTTTTTCAAGCTGCAACAGCTCTTCATTTTGCAAGCGTTCTATCATCTGGGCCAGAGACTGACGCCGGTGGTAACTCTGCTGCCAGGCTTGCAGGGAAATGTCGTACTGACGCTGTACCAGAGAAATTTTCTGCTCCTGATCCTTGCAGGCAGCTATCAACCGCTGCAGAAAACTGCTGTAGGTGATGAGGTCGCTGGCGCGGCTTACCTGGCTGCGATTGGCGTAAACCTGCTGATAATGATCCCTGTATTCCACCAGTTGTTGCAGCTGCGCCTGCTCCGTCGCCAGCTGTTTGCGCCATTCACCCAGCAGACGGGCAGCCGCCTGCTCCCGCTTCTCCGCCAGGCTCAGCACCGTTTTCATACGCTTGGCACGAGACTCAGTCATGACAACAAATCCCGATGGTGGCTAAATACTAGCCCTGACGGCGGTGCTGGGCCGCCAGAGGGCTGTTGGGACGGGCACTGGCACCCGGTGTACCCACAAGGGCATTGAGGTTGGCAATGGCCTCCGCCAGCTGAACGGGCTGATTCAGTCCCTGTTGGATAAAGGCCCGCAATTGGGGGAATTTTTCAATAGCCAGATCCGTTTCCGGATCTGCGCCCAGCGTATAGGCACCTATGGCAATCAGATCCCGGTTCTGCTGATAGCGGGACAGCAGCTGCTTGTAGCGCTGCATCTGTTTTAGATGTTCTTCCGGTACTATGTTCTGCATGGCCCGGCTGATGGAGCCTTCCACATCAATGGCCGGGTAGATGCCCTCTTCCGCCAGTCGGCGCGACAGTACCACGTGGCCGTCGAGAATGGCCCGAGCGGCATCGGCAATAGGGTCCTGCAGATCATCGCCTTCGGTCAGTACAGTGTAAAAGGCCGTGATAGAACCCTCGCCTTCGGCGGCATTGCCCGCTCTTTCCACCAGTTCAGGGATACGGGCGAAGACTGATGGCGGATAACCCTTGGTAGCGGGAGGTTCGCCAATGGCCAGAGCGATTTCCCGCTGAGCCTGAGCAAAGCGGGTTAGTGAATCCATCAACAGCAGTACGTTCTTGCCCTGATCGCGATAGTACTCGGCCACACGGCTGGCGAGCTGGGAAGCTCGCAAACGCATCAACGGCGCATCGTCCGCTGGCGAAGCTACTACCACAGCGCGGCGCAGGCCTTCTTCGCCCAAAATGTGGTCGATAAATTCCTTCACCTCTCTGCCCCTCTCACCCACCAGTCCCACTACAACTACATCGGCGGTGGTAAAGCGGGTCATCATGCCCATGAGTACGCTCTTGCCCACGCCACTGCCGGCAAACAGCCCAAGGCGCTGACCGCGGCCCACGGTAATCAAGGCGTTGATAGCTCTGATACCCACATCCAGAGGTTCGTGAATGGGATGACGCTTGAGAGGATTGATTTCGTGGGGAGTAAAGTCGAGGAATTCGTCGCCTTCGAGCGGACCCTTGCCATCCAGGGGATGACCTATTCCGTTAATTACCCGTCCCAATAGACGAGGGCCGATACGCATACCCGCCTGCGTCGAGAGGGGAAGAACACGGGCGCCCGGCTGCAGGCCTTCAACTCGCTTGATGGGCATAAGGAACACCCGCTCGCCGGAAAAACCCACCACTTCGGCTTCTATACGCCGCTGATCGCGGGTGATCACCTCGCACTGACAGCCCACGGATACGTTCAGACCCACAGCTTCGAGAGTCATACCTATAGCACGAGTGATGCGGCCTTCAGCCAGAGGATGTAATACCGGCGATGTGCGCGGCACATAGGCTGCCAGTCGCTCGACAAAACTCCGGCGCTGAGTCACGACAGATCTCCATGATCCTGCGGGCTTCCGCTTTCGTCTGTCGGTGACAGAGACTCATCGGCCCTATCACTGCTGACGAGACGCTTGTTCACAAAATCTTTCAGCAATTGTTCCAGACGTTTGGCAACAGAAAAATCCACGCGGCTTTCACTGGTTTCCACACGGCAACCGCCTTTATCCAACTGGGCATCAGCGATAAATGTCCAATCCAGCTGCAGCTCCCGTGCATAGGTTTCCACCGCTGCCAGATCTTCGGGATTCAGGTAAATGCGCAGATGTTCACTGCCAACCGGCAAGGCGGCAACCGCTTTCTGCACCAGTGCAATCATATCGCCGGAATCTGTCAGCAGCTCCCGCTCGACCATTGCTTGCGTGAGTGTGCAAATAGTTTCCAGCAGCATCTGTTCGATTGCTGCGTCCTGCTCTTCCAGCGGATGCAGCAGAGACTGCACCAGCTTTTGAAAGCGTGTCTGCTCGGCAAGCAGATGCTGACGCATTTCCATCAAACCCTGCTGTTGCCCAGCGGCATAGCCATCGGCCATACCCTTTTCGTAACCGGCCTTTTCGCCTTGGGCAAAACCGTCTCTTTCCGCTGCGTCGAAAATTTCCTGCAATTCCTGCGCACTGAAACCGGCGCGGTTTTCCAGCGGCAAATCCACATCTTCGATTTTTTCCTGCTCGCGAAGACGCTCGGCTTCAAGTCTGTCCCGTGTTTCTTTTTCCGCACTGGGCAACACCCTGCCCTGATCATCGATGACCGGAAGCTGATAGGGTTTGACATCCTGAGCTTCTTCTGCAGGAATCAATTTGCCCTGAAGGGAATCGGGTATATATACCATGATAAATTGCCGGCCTTACAGCATCTGCTCGCCACTGCTGCCCAAAATAATTTCGCCGGAATCGGCCATGCGGCGAGCAATGGTGAGAATTTCTTTTTGGGCCGCTTCCACTTCGGAAAGTCGTACCGGTGGCTTGGCTTCGAGGTCGTCGCGCAGCAGTTCGGCAGCGCGACGCGACATGTTTTTGAAGATTTTTTCCTGCAAATCCGTGTCGGCGCCCTTGAGTGCAACAATCAGCACTTCGGAAGACACTTCGCGCAGCAGCAGTTGGATACCGCGATCGTCCACGTCCTTCAGGTTTTCGAAGACGAACATCAGATCCTGAATCTGGTTGCCCATCTCCTCGTCTATCTCCTTGATGGAGTCCATCAGATCGGCTTCAATAGTGCCATCCAGATGGTTCATGATTTCTGCTGCTACCTTGTAGCCGCCCATGGTCTTGGTTTGCGATGCCGCATTGCCAGAGAATTGTTTTTCGAGAATATCGTTAAGTTCCTGCAAGGCACTGGGCTGCACTGTATCCAGTGAGGCAACGCGCATCATGATATCCAGACGCACTTTTTCCGGCAGGTAGGTGAGAATTTCAGCGGATTGATCCGAATCCAAATAGGCAATCACAATGGCCTGAATCTGCGGATGCTCATTACGAATGATGTCGGCCACCGAGCGGGCCTCCATCCACTTGAGTGTGTCCAAACCCGTGGTGTTGCCACCCAGTAGAATACGATCAATCAGACTGTTGGCCTTGTCTTCGCCCAGAGCAGTGACCAGCATCTTGCGAATATAGTTGTCCGCGCCCATTCCCAGACCGGTGAGCGTGCGTACCTCATCGAGAAAATTGGCCATCACCACTTGCACATCCTGTTGCTGCACATTCGACAGCTGGGTCATGGCGGCGCCTATGCGCTGTACCTCTTTCGGCCCCATGTGCTTGAGAATTTCCGCCGCGTCATTTTCACCCAGGGTCATCAGCAAAATGGCAGCCTGATCCACGTAGCGGAGTTTGATTTTGGGTTTGTCGACGGATTTGTTTTCGGCCACGGTGTGCTACTCACTCGTTTAATCGTCTTTGTTGATCCAGCTTTTGACCACCTGAGCCACACGACCCGGGTCATCCGCAATCAGACCTTTGATGGCATTGAGTTGCTGTTCATACCCCTGCTCGGGTCCAGGCAACATCAATGAGGTACCGCCAGTTAGGGTCACAGTTTCATCGGACAGACCTTCGTAACCCAGACCAGCTGCTTCCAGCGCCGCCAGCTCCCGTGCCTCTTCCTCTTCAGCCGTGCTGCTGCCGGTACGGGCCAGGGCACGAGCTACCGGCAGGAGCAATCCAAAGATTAGCGCAAGAATGATCACTGCACCGGCAATAGATCTTATGTTGGGGATGATCCAGATTTCCCACCAAGGGACATCAACAGTCGCCATCTCTCCAGCATCGCGCACCTGAAATGGTGTGTTGAGGATATTTACACTGTCACCGCGCACTGCCGAATAGCCTACAGCGTCTCTCACAAGAATGGTCAAACGTTCCAGCTCATTTTCTGTCCAGGGCTGACGTGTCTCTGTGCCATCAGCCGCTTTCACTATCTTGTCATCCACCACCACGGCAACAGTGAGACGCTTGAGTGTGCCCTGCTGATGACGGGTATAGCTGATGGTACGATCCAGCTCGAAGTTGCGCGTTGCCTGCTCACGGGTGTTACGCGGTGGCTGTTGCCCAAGGGGTTGACCGGTTACCGGATCCAGCTGTTCGGGTACCTGAGTGGTTGTTCCCGGCGGCTGATTGGTCAAGGCGCCGGGGATACCACCGGCCAGATCGCCACCGGTGCGCTGCTCATTGACCAGCTGCTCGCTGCGCACAGCCGGCAGATCCGGGTTGAAGGTTTCTGCCGCCTGTTCAACAGCGGTAAAGTCGATATCAGCACTGATTTCCGCACGAAATCTATCTACGCCCACCACTGGCTCGAGAATACCTTGAACACGTTTGACCAGAGCATCTTCCACCTTTCGCGCGTAGTCACGCTGTTTGTTGGCCAGCAGCAGATCCTGACTTTCTTCACCGGTGGACAGCAGATTGCCGCGCTGATCCACCACTGTCACGTCTTTGGGGTCCAGATCGGGAATGCTGGAAGCCACCAGATTGGCAATGGCTTTTACCTGAACCGGATCAACCGATCGACCGGCGTAGACTTCTACAAAAACTGAAGCAGAAGGCTTGCGCGCATCGCGTACAAAAACCGAGCGCTTGGGTAATGCCAGATGCACGCGCGCGCTGCGAATACTGTTGATACTGGTAATGGTGCGTGCCAGTTCACCTTCCAGACCGCGGTGATAGCGAGTGTTCTCAATAAACTGGCTGGTACCCAAGGGCTGTTCCTTGTCCAGCAATTCAAAACCTGTGTCTGTTTTGCCGGGAATACCCACTTCCGCCAGCTTCAGCCGCGCCATATGCACGTCATCGGCCGCTACCAGAATTGCGCCGGTATTGGGGTCCAGTTTGTATTTGATGCGCTGCTGATCCAGCAGATCGACAACCATAGCAGAATCCAGATTGTCCATACGGCCATAGAGCGGACGATACTCATCTCCCACCATCCAGAAGACGACAGCCACGCCTATGGCGACGCTTGCCGCCAGACCCAACATCAATCCGGCCTGACGCAAAAGATTGAGATTGCTCAAACCCTCGATCAGATCACCACCCAGACCACGACGCGTCTCGGTGGATGATGCAGGGGGATTTGCAAGATCAGCAGCGGCCATAACAACACCTGTTGATTATTGGTTAAATGGGCATGTTCATGACATCACGGTAGGCGTCAACCAGCTTGTTGCGTACCTGAACCATGGCTTGAAAAGACACTGACGCTTTTTGCGAGGCGATCATCACATCGGTGATATCCACGCCGGGAACCCCCTGTTCATAGGCCGTAGCCATGGCCGACGAGGTTTTTTGCACGTCATTTACCTTGTTAATGGCCTGGGCCATTACCTCACCAAAACCCGGTACTTTTTTGACGCCTTCAGTAGCCTGGGTAGCCAACCCCGGACCAGCATTGAGTTCTGTGGGTCGCAGTCCCTGGGGACGTTGAAATGCCTGGGTTTGCGCCTTGAGATTGCGCATTTCCACGAGTAACCGATTGATATCGACACGATCTGTCATGGCAGTTATCCCAAATTTTCCAGGAAGCTAGTAATTTTTTCGCCAGCAAAACATGACAATAATTTGGCAGTTTTAATTAAGAAACTGGCGCTAGCTGTAACTTTGCACAAAGCAGGCCAATTTTTGCCGGCGGCAAGCGCTTGCCCTTACAAACTCAATGGACAAGCGCCGCTCCGTGGCTGATGGGGAAAATCGAGAGGGAAAAAACAGAAAGAGATACAGATTAAATGCAGGGAACAGCTATTCGGTAATAGCAAAACCCTCTTCGCGCAAACGGGCGATCTTGTATCTCAGTGTGCGCGGGCTTATACCGAGTTTTTCAGCCGTATTCTTGCGACTGCCCCGCTCCTGACGCAGGGTATTCATGATGATTTCGTATTCCCGCTGCTTGAGATCATTGCCCAGTTGAGCGCCGCCTGGCCCCGGATACTGGGGATTGGCGATCATGATGTTCTCCGGATCGAAGTGGGTAACACTCAAGCCCTGGGGACGCTGCCAATCCATCGTCCGCATTTCAGCGGGGGACGCATCTCTCACCATACCATCCTGAGCTCTTGCAGGCGGCGACATGGATGCGCCGGTCAACGAATGGCCCACTGCCGGAGTATCCGGCTTGTGTCTGAATACCGCATCTGCATCCAGTCCCAGATCCTCGGCACGAATTTCCGAACCGGCTTGAAGAATAAGCGCGCGCTGCATAACGTTATCCAATTCGCGCACGTTTCCCGGCCAGGGATAGGACAAAAGCGCCTGTTGCGCCGACACCGACAGACTCACAGCGCGCCGATTTTGTTTGCGCGTGTGTTTTTGCAGAATCTTTTGCGCCAGAGGAATAATGTCCCCAATGCGCTCCCGCAGAGGTGCCCACTGCAAAGGCAGAACACTCAGGCGATAGTAAAGGTCTTCACGGAATTTGCCTGCGGCCACTTCAGCACGCATATCCCGGTTGGAGGTGGCGATGACACGCACATCCAGCTTGATGGTCTTGCGACCACCGAGCCGTTCCACTTCCCGCTCCTGCAACACCCGTAGCAACTTGGCCTGCAGACCTATATCCATTTCGGAAATTTCATCCAACAGCAGAGTGCCGCCATTGGCTTGTTCGAATTTACCCGGCGCGCTGGTGTGAGCGCCGGTATAGGCGCCCTTCTCGTGACCAAAGAGCATGGCTTCCAGCATATTTTCCGGAATAGCCGCACAGTTGATGGCCACAAACGGCTGATGGCGACGGGAGGAATGATTGTGTACATAGCGTGCCAGCACCTCTTTACCTGTGCCGGATTCACCCATGATCAGAACCGTGGAATCCGATTGCGCCACTCGCTGCGCCAGCACCAGCAGTTGGCGACTGGAAGGTGCTTCGGCCACTGGATCATCTTCGCTGGAGTGGAACATGCCCACATGGCGACCAACGGTTTCCACCAGTGTTCTTGGTGCAAAGGGTTTGACCAGATAATCAACCGCCCCCTGTTTCATCGCCTCTACGGATTCACTGATACTGGCGTAGGCAGTGATCAACAACATGGGAATTTGCGCATGGGATTTTTTCACCTCGCGCAGCAGATCGTGACCACTCATGCCACCCATATTCACATCGGACACAATCATGCGAATGTCAGGATAGCGTCCAATAAGTTCAAGCGCCTCTTCGCCACTGCTGGCTTCCAACACCTGATACGCCGCAAGTTGCAGAGTGTCGCACAGGGCTTCACGCAGATTGTTATCGTCTTCGACAACCAGAATGCGTATACCGTTATCACCAGAATTCAGTTGAGCTGCCAGGGCCATGTTTCCTCCAGATCTCAAAATAATTATTGAGTGAGTTTGGCAAGGGGTAAAAAGATATTGGCGCAGGTACCGCGCCCCACTTCGGATTGCAACAGAAAACGGCCGCCGTGGGCGCGTACAACTGCCTGAACTACCGCCAGCCCCAGACCTGTTCCCTGTGCTTTGGTAGTTACAAATAGATCACCGGCACTTGCAAGAATTTCCGGTGGAATTCCCGGGCCGGCATCGCACACGCGAATCAGCAATTGCTGATCAGCTTTTTTATCTGCCTTGTCGGTCTGCGGCATATTGATCAGCGAAAACTCAATGCGCAGCTGCGCCTGTTTTTCCACTGCCTGAATGGCGTTGTTCACCAGATTCAGAATCGCGCCTATGAGTGCTTCGCGATTGCATTCGATATAGGCTTCGCGCGCCTGATTGACCCAGATACATTCCGAGCGAGTAGTCATCAACGGCACTTCCATGGCTTCTGCCAGTGCTTCCTGCAGCTGCCCCATGCTCACCAGATCGCGCAGCTGCAATTCGCCTTTGACAAACAGCAGCATGTCCTGCACCTGCTGTTCAATGTGGTTGAGGCGGCTGTAGATTTTTTCGGAAAACTGCTGACGTCTGGCTTCGTCCAGATTGCCCTGACACAGATGGCCGGCATAAAGCATGGCCGCTGACAGAGGTGTGCGAATCTGATGCGCCAGCGCCGACATCATTTTTCCCAAAGCGGAAAGTCGTTCGTGCCGGCTCAGTTCACTTTGCAGGCGACGGGTTTCCGTCTGGTCCGTGAGCAGAATGATCTGGCCATCCACACCCAGATTACGGGTGGCAATGCTGATACGACGACCATCGCGCAGGGAAACCTCGTGACCATCGTCCTGACGCGGCGCAAAACTGCGCTGGATCACCTCGCGCCAGATCTCGCCTTCCAGCGGCTCACCCAAAAGGTCGAGCGCCGCGGGATTGGCCTGGGATACACGGCCAGTGGAATCCAGTACCACCACGCCACCTGGCAAAAAATTGATCAGGCTTTCAAGGCGGTTGGCCAGTTGCTCTTTCTCCGCCAGCTCCTGCAGACGCTTATTGGCCACACTACTGAGCTCCTGATTCAGCTCGGCAACACGGTTTTCCAGCGTGGTATAGGACTCCGCCAACTGACGTGACATCTGATTAAACAAATCGAAGGCTTCGCGCAAATCCTGCCCGGCAGCCAAACCCGGCAGGGCCGGATCGGCTTGGCTATTGGCGCGGCTGGAAGTCGCGACTGAGCTGTACTGGGGCATAGGAAAAACCTCGGTCGGCTATCTGCTCTAATCCGTCCCGTCAAACATTCAACGACACGGGAGATTCTGTGAGCAACTTTGCAAAGCCAATGCCAAGAAAATTTATTGTTATTTTTCAATAGGTTACAAGAACACCAAAAGAACGAAGTCAAAAGCTTGGCGATTTTTGGCGAACGCCAAAGGCAAAACAGAAGCCGCCGGAATATCGCCTTAACAAATCATTAGCCAAACCCGGATCAGTCCTGGTCCGGAACTCGCTAGACTGGCGCCTTTTGACCTCAGGAGACTGCCTATGAAAACCCGAATCCTTGGTAAAAGCGGCTATCAGGTATCGGAAATCGGCCTTGGCTGTTGGCAGCTGGGTGGCGACTTCGGCCAGATGGAAGATGAACGCGCCCGGTCCATTCTGGCAGCGGCGGACGATGCCCGGATCAATTTCTGGGATACCGCCGATGTCTACGGCGCCGGGCTCAGCGAAAGCCGCCTGGGCGCCTACTGTCAGGCCCATCCCCGTCCGCGAATCGTCGCCACCAAGGTGGGACGCAACGGCGAGCTTTATCCCAATGGCTACACCAAGGCCAGGGTAAAAGCCTCGCTGCAGGGCTCGGCCCAACGGTTGGGCGTCGAAACCCTGGATCTGGCCCAACTGCACTGCGTACCCACAGAAGTGCTCAT
>ENA-UOVV01000449-UOVV01000449.1-compost-metagenome-genome-assembly--contig:-NODE-449-length-49605-cov-6.541090_pt1 | contig 49605 bp, 53 predicted proteins | sample MGYA00238155_ERZ761577 | MGnify/ENA primary metagenome ERZ761577 (study PRJEB28898, sample SAMN06268775) | compost metagenome | isolation source: Emeryville, CA | place: USA:Emeryville, CA | collected... | reverse complement strand
GGTGCGGGTGGAACGCGTGCTGGGCTCCTCGGAACTGCTGGACCGCACCGACTAGTTCACGGGCACGACCACCAGGTCGTGCGGTCGGTTGTTGACCGGCAGCGCCCCGTCGGCGGTGACGATCACGATGTCCTCGATGCGGGCGCCCCACTCGCCGGGGAAGTAGATGCCGGGTTCGACGGAGAACGCCATGCCCTCTTCGAGCACCAGGTCGTTGCCCGCGACGATGTAGGGCTCCTCGTGCACCGACAACCCGATGCCGTGGCCGGTGCGGTGCACGAAGTAGTCCGCCAGCCCCTCGGCGGCCAACACGTCACGCGCGGCGGCGTCCACCTGCCCGGCGGTCACGCCCGGCCGCACCGCCTCGACCGCGGCCTGCTGTGCGCGTTGCAGCACCGCGTAGCGGCGGGCCACCTCGGGGTCGGGCTCACCGATGCTGTAGGTGCGGGTGGAATCGGAGTTGTAACCGGGCTGGTAGGGGCCGCCGATGTCGACGACGACGATGTCACCGACCCGCAGTTCGCGATCCGAACATTCGTGGTGCGGGTCGGCGCCGTGCGGACCGGACCCCACGATGATGAACGCGACCTCCGAATGCCCTTCGGCCACAATGGCTTCGGCGATATCGGCGGCGACGTCGGCCTCGGTGCGACCGGGCACCAGGAATTCGGGCACCCGGGCGTGCACGCGGTCAATGGCGGCGCCGGCCTTGCGCAGTGCGTCGATCTCCGCGGCATCCTTGATCATCCGCAGCCGCCGCAGCACGTCGGTGGCCAGCACCGGCACGGTCTCGAGCACGCCGGCGAGCGGCAGCAGATGCAGCGCGGGCATCGAATCGGTCACCGCGGTCGCCGCCGGTGCGCCGCCGAGCGCCTCGGCCACCAGCCGGTACGGGTCGTCGCCGTCGACCCAGTCGCGCACGGCCAGGCCGAGTTCGGGGACCGCGGACTCCTTGAGCGCGGCCAGTTCCAGCCGCGGCACGATCACCGTCGCGTCACCGCTGGCGGGCAACACCAGCGCGGTGAGCCGTTCGAAGGTCTGCGCGCGGGAACCCACGAGGTAGCGCAGGTCGTAGCCCGGGGTGATCACGAGCCCGGCCAGGCCCGCGTCGGCGGTGGCGGCCGCGGCGGCCGACAGGCGGCGCGCGTAGACGTCGGTGGCGAAGCGGCTGGCGGTCATGGTCGCAAGACTAATCGCGGCCGGAATGGGTGGCGATCTCGATCATGCCGGCGTCGGGGGCACGGCAGTAGCGCGACGTCACCGGGCCCCGGCGCACCGGTGCCCCATTTCGCCGCGCCGGTGCGCCGCAGGTCGAGCTTATGATCACCGAACCGCGGCGCAATCCGGCCGTCGCCGAACACAACTCGGCGCATGCCCAAGCGCATACCGCACACGCTACTGTCTGTTCATGTCCGCTCCCCTGGTCTTGCTCGACGGCGCCAGCATGTGGTTCCGGTCGTACTTCGGGGTGCCGTCATCGATCACGGCCCCCGACGGTCGGCCCGTCAACGCGGTGCGCGGTTTCCTCGACGCGGTTGCGACGGTGATCACCCGCGAGCGGCCCGCCCGCCTGGTGGTGTGCCGCGATGACGACTGGCGCCCGCAGTGGCGCGTCGATCTGATCCCGTCGTACAAGGCGCACCGCGTGCTCGAGGAGACCCCGGGCGACGACCCCGATGTCGAAGAGGTGCCCGACGACCTCACCCCGCAGGTCGAGATGATCTTCGAGCTCCTCGACGCGTTCGGCATCCCGACCGCCGGCGCCGCCGAGCACGAGGCCGACGACGTGCTGGGCACCCTGGTCGCCAGGGAGACCCGCGACCCGGTGGTCGTGGTCAGCGGCGACCGCGACCTGCTGCAGTTGGTGCGCGACGAGCCGGTCCCGGCGCGGGTGCTGTACCTGGGCAGCGGCCTGGCCAAGGCCGTCAAGTGGGGCCCGGTGGAGGTGGCCGAGAAGTACGGTGTGCCGGTCCACCGGGCCGGGCCCGCCTACGCGGAGTTGGCGCTGCTGCGCGGTGACCCCAGCGACGGGCTGCCCGGCGTGCCCGGCATCGGGGAGAAGACCGCCGCGACGCTGTTGGCGCAGCACGGCTCGCTGGCGGGCATTCTGGCCGCCGCCAACGATCCGAAGTCGAAGATGTCGAAGTCGTACCGCACCAAGCTGCTGGGGGCCGCCGACTACATCGAGAAGGCGGGACCTGTCGTGCGGGTGGCCACCGACGCCGACCTGCGCTGGTCGACGTCCACAGACGAGTTGCCGCTGGCCGCCGAACATCCGCGCAAGGTCGCGACGCTGGTCGAGAAGTACGGCGTGACATCGTCAATCGCCCGCCTGCAGAAGGCGCTGGACGGTTTGTCTCGTATTTGACCGATCAACGATCCCGACCCGGGTACACGCGTGTACTACATCTATCCCTTCCCTATCCCTTCCCCTATCCCTTTCTGACTGTATTGGTGGCGGGATTCGTGGTCGGCTGAACCGTCAATGCGATCAGCGGTAAGAGTCGCCCGCGCGCCTTGATCGGCGCCGCCTACGGCGGCGCGGTCGTGGGGCTGATCGCGTACGTAGCCATCGCCGGCGTGCTCCCAAGCGCGCTCTGGCTCTACGTCACGCTGTGGATCGTGCTGCCGATCGGTGGAGCGGTGCTGGCGGCGTCACTCGCCGGCCGGCTGATCAAACCGGCAACCGACTGACCACCCGGCCTACTTCGGCCTGCCCACCTCGTAGGTGCCGTCGTCGTCCTGGAACGTCACGGTGACCTGGCGTTTGGTGCCGTCGATGCTGACCTCGCAGGTGAAGGTGTTGCCCTTCTTCACCACCGGGTTCTCCCCGTTGTTGCACTTGACGTCCTTGACGTTCTTGGCGCCGTAGCCGTTGGTCTCGTCGGTCAGAATCTGTTGCACGCCGGTCTGCGCGGCCTCGATGTCCAGTTTGGTGGTGACGAAGAAGCCCGGCTTCCAGAAGCCGAGCACCAGCACCACCGCGATGACCAGCACGGCGAACGCGGCGATCACGCCGCCGACCACCGCCAGCGAGCGCTTCGACCCCTCCTCGGTCCCGGGCGTGCCGTACGGCGAGAACTGCCCGTACTGGCCGGGCTGACCGGGTTGTCCCGGCTGGCCGTACTGGCCGGGCGCACCGTATTGACCGGGCTGCCCGTACTGGCCCGGCTGGCCGTACTGCGGCTGGCCGTACTGGCCCGGCGGCGGATAGGCCGGTTGTCCGTACTGCTCCTGCGAATACGGCTGCGGCGGCGGATATGCACCGGGCTGGCCGTACTGCGGATACTGCTGCTGTTGCTGCGTGGGGTCATATGCCGGCGGCTGCCACGCCGGCGCCGCGGTCGTCGGATCCGACCCGGAGACCGGCGGCTGCCACGGCTGGTTGCCCGAAGGGTCGCCAGACGGCTGGTCCGAACCGGACTCCGGCTGCTGGCCGGGGTACGGCTGTGGATCAGGTCCCTGCGGTCCGCTCATCTTTCTCCTTGGTCGAGGATCTGCTGGCCAACACCCTACCGCCGCGTACTTGTCGCGCCACACATTCGCGCTCGTGCGCGTAGGCTGCACGCCGATTGGGTGGAGGCATATGGAGACCGTGTCATCGGCCGACGGCACCCGGATCGGCTTTCGTCGCGACGGATCCGGCGAGGCCACGGTGTTGTTCGTGCACGGCACGATGGCCACCGCCGACGCCTGGGCCCTGGTCGGCAGGTATCTGTCCGACCGCTACCGCGTCGTCGCGATGGACCGCCGCGGGCACGGCATCAGCGAAGCCGGTCCCGCCCACTCGATCGGCCGGGAAGCCGACGACGTTCTCGCCGTGATCGACGCGGTCGGCGAACCCGTCCACCTGGTCGGTCACTCCGCGGGCGCGCGAGTGGCGCTGGCGGCGGCAGCGCGCACCGATCGGTTGCTGTCGCTGACGCTCTACGAACCGCCGATCGCGGTGTCACACGTGCCCGACGACTTCATCGCGCGCGCCGAGGCGTTGATCAGCGCCGGTGACCGGGACAGCGCGGTGCGCGGTTTTCTCACCGAGGCCGCCGCCGCGGCCGATGACGAGATCGCCATCATGGCCGACATACCCAGCGTGTGGGACGGCGCGAAGGCCAACGTGCAGAACGGGCCGCGCGATCTGCGCGCGCTCGCGGCCGAGCCGGTCGACCTGGACAGCCTGCGCGCGATCACCGTGCCGGTGCTGATCCTGGTCGGCGGCGACCAAGACGCGCCCGTGTACCTCGACGGCCTGACCGAGATCGAGCGGGCGCTCCCCCGCGCGCGGCGGGAAGTCCTTGCGGGACAACGCCATTTCGCGACCGCATTCGACGCCGACACGTTCGCGGCGAAGCTGTCCGCGTTCTTCGCCGCCCTGCCCTGACTATCCGGCGTCGACGGCGACGACGCCGCGGCGGATGTCGTCGATCGCGCGTTTGGCCGTCACCCGCAGCGCCGGATCGGGTGCGGCGTTGCGCACCTGGTCGAGCAGGTCCAGCACCTGCCGGCACCACCGCACGAAATCGCCTGCCGACAGCGGGGTTCCGGTGTCGGACGCGTCGGAGGCGGCCAGGGCGCTGCTGAGGTCGCCGGTGACGGCCCAGCGGTAGATCGCCGGGACGAACCCGACGTCGGGTTCGCGGCTGGGCGCCAGGCGGTGGCGTTGCTCGTCGGCGCGCAACTCCGACCACAGCCGGCGGGTCTGGTTGAGGGCCCGGCGCAACTTGCCGGTCGGCACGTCAATGGCGTCGGGTGCGCTCGGGCTGTCGCTGCGCGATTCGTAGAGCACCGACGAAACCACGGCGGCGAGCTCGGCCGCCTCCAGGCCGGACCAGGTGCCCGCGCGCAACGCCTCGGCGACCAGAAGGTCGCTCTCGCTGTAGATCCGGGCCAGCAGCCGACCGTCGTCGGTGACCTTCGGGTCGTCGCCGGACCGGTCGATGAAACCGCGTTCGGTGAGCAGTCCGACGATGCGGTCGAAGGTGCGGGCCAACGAGTTGGTCGCGGCCGCGACCTTCTGCCGGATCTGCTCGTTGTCGCGTTCGATGCGCAGGTAGCGTTCGGCCAGCCGGGCCTTCTCCTCGCGGTCGGGCAACCGGTGTGCGCTGTGCCTGCGCAGTTTCTCGCGCAGCGAAGCCAATTCGGGGTCGATGTCGCGCGGCGCGTCGGCCGCACCGCTGCGCCGACCCTTCGCCGACGGCACCTCGAGGCGCTCGGCCGCCGACCGCAGCGCCGAGGCCACGTCGCGGCGGGTACGCGGGTTGCGATGTTCGACCCGTTTGGGCAGCGACATACTCCCCAGCGGCGGGGGTGATCCCGAATAGTCGGCCGAGGAAATTCGGCCTGCCCAACGGTTTTCGGTCAGCACCAGCGGCCGCGGATCGTCGCTGTCGCGATCCGGCTCCAGCACCACGGCCAGCCCGCCGCGGCGACCGTGGGTGATCGAGATGATGTCTCCGCGGCGCAGCGCGGCCAGCGCATCGTTGGCCGCCTTGCGGCGCTGCAGCCGCGACGCCCGCGACTGTGCGCGTTCGCGTTCGGAGATCTGCAGGCGCAGCCGCACATAGTCGAGAATCGGCGCGTCGTGGCCGCCGAGTTGGGCGGCGATCTCGTCGCGCATCCTCTCGCCGCGCTCGATCCCGCGCCGCAGGCCGACCACCGACCGGTCGGCCTGATACTGCGCGAACGAGGCCTCCAGCAGCTTGTGCGCCTGCTCGGGGCCCATCTGCTGCACCAGGTTGATGGTCATGTTGTAGGACGGCGCGAACGAACTGCGCAGCCGGAAGGTGCGGGTGGAGGCCAGGCCGGCGACTTCGGCGGGATCGACCTCAGGCGTCCACACCACCACCGCGTGACCCTCGATGTCGATACCACGGCGCCCGGCGCGGCCGGTCAACTGGGTGTACTCCCCCGGTGTCAGCGGCATGTGCTGCTCGCCGTTGAACTTCCCCAGCCGCTCCAACACGACCGTCCTGGCGGGCATGTTGATACCCAAGGCCAATGTCTCCGTGGCGAATACGGCCTTGACCAGGCCGGCGGTGAACAGCTCCTCCACGGTGTGCCGAAACACCGGCAACATGCCGGCGTGGTGTGCGGCCAGCCCGCGCAGCAGTCCCTCGCGCCACTCGTGGTAGTCGAGCACGATCAGGTCGGCGTCGGACAGGTCGGCGCAGCGCCGGTCCACCACCTCGGCGATGCGGGCCCGCTCGGAATCGGTGGTCAGCCGCAGCGGCGAGCGCAGGCACTGTTTGACCGCCGCATCGCAGCCTGCCCGCGAGAAGATGAACGTGATCGCGGGCAGCAGGCCCTCGCGGTCCAGGATGCCGATGATGTCGGGTCGGCTCGGTGGCCGAAACAGCGTGGGCCGTCCCCGGTTTCGGCCCCGTCCCCGCGGTTGCCAGTCGGCCAGCCGGTCCGCCTCACGCCGGTGCGCGATGTGCCGCAGCAGCTCGGGGTCGACCAGCAGTTCGCGCCGGTCTCTGCCGGCCTCGACGGCGCGATAGTCGAACAGGTCGAAGATCCGCTTGCCCACCAGCACGTGCTGCCACAGCGGGACGGGTCGGTGTTCGTCGACGACGACGGTGGTGTCGCCGCGCACGGTCTGGATCCAGCCGCCGAACTCCTCGGCGTTGCTCACCGTGGCCGACAGACTGACCAGCAGCACGTCGTCCGGCAGGTGCAGGATCACCTCCTCCCAGACCGCGCCGCGCATCCGGTCGGCGAGGAAGTGCACCTCGTCCATCACCACGTACGAAAGACCGTGCAGTGCATCCGAGTTCGCGTAGAGCATGTTGCGCAGCACTTCGGTGGTCATCACCACCACGTCGGCGTCGCCGTTGATGGACTGGTCGCCGGTGAGCAGGCCGATCTTCTCGGGGCCGTAGCGGCGTACCAGGTCGTTGTGCTTCTGGTTGCTCAGCGCCTTGATCGGGGTGGTGTAGAAGCACTTTCCGCCGGAGGCCAGCGCCAGGTGCACGGCGAACTCGCCGACGACGGTCTTTCCCGCGCCGGTCGGTGCGCACACCAGCACCCCGTGACCGTTCTCCAACGCCTCGCAGGCGGTCTGCTGGAATCCGTCGAGCCGAAACGGCAGCGCCGCGGTGAACGCCGCCAGCTGGCTAGGTGGCGTCGTCATCGATCACGGTGTGCACCGGCTGCTGCGCGGGCACGTCGATCGGCTCGGGCGGCTCGATCGGCGCCGCCTGCTCGTCGGGCACCTCCTCGGCGGCGGCGCGCCGCGCCTTGCGCCGGTCGTGAATGCGGGCCATCTGGATGGACAGCTCGAGCAGCAGCGTCAGCGCCAGCGCCAGCGCCAGCATCGAGAACGGATCCGAGCCCGGGGTGAAGAACGCGGCGAACACGAACAGCGCGAAGATCAGGCCCCGCCGCCACGCCTTGAGCCGCTCGTAGGTCAGCACGCCGACCAGGTTCAGCATCACGATCAGCAGCGGGAACTCGAAGCTGAACCCGAACACCAGCAGCAGGTTGATCAGAAAGCCGAAGTACTGGTCGCCGGACAGCGCGGTGATCTGCACGTCGCTGCCGACGGTGAGCAGGAAGCCCAGCGCGGTGGACAGCACGAAGTACGCCAGCAGCGCGCCGGCGATGAACAGCACCGCGCCCACGCCGACGAACGCGATCGCGAAGCGACGTTCCTTCTTGTACAGGCCCGGCGTGATGAATGCCCAGGTCTGGTAGAGCCACACCGGGCAGGCCAGCACCAGCCCGGCGGTCAACGCCACCTTCAGCCGCAGCATGAACTGGTCGAACGGGGCGGTGGCCAGCAGGCGGCATTCGCCGTCCGGGGCGATGGTCGCCCGCGCCGACTCGGGCAGCGCGCAGTACGGGCCGCGCAGCCAGTCGCCGAGGCTGGGCAGCCCGAACACGCCGTAGCCGTACCAGAGGAAACCGACGATGGTGGCCACCACGACCGCGGCGAGGGCGATCAGCAGCCGGTTGCGCAGTTCCTGCAGGTGCTCGACCAGCGACATGGTGCCGTCGGGATTGGTCCGCGACCGGCGTCGCCGGGGGTCGAGCTTTCGGAGGATTGCGGGGGTCTGCACGGCAGTGCCTAGTGACGCGGCGTCACGCCGCGGTAGCTGGGTCGGGATGCGTCAGGCCGGCCGTTGATCCGATGGTCGCCCGGGCTCCGGGGCGGGCTGCCCGGGGGTGTCGACGCGTTCCGAGGCGATCGGCGTGGCCTGGGGGGCCGCGTCGCCCTTGCCGTCGGCGGAGTCCGCCTGCATCTCCTTGATCTCCGACTTGAAGATCCGCATCGACTTCCCGAGGGAACGCGCTGCGTCAGGGAGCTTCTTCGCCCCGAAGAGCAGGACGAAGACGGCGATGACGATGACCCAGTGCCAGGGTTGTAGTCCGCCCAATTTGGTTACCTCCAGACGTCTCGGCCAGTCTACCCGGCGGCCTCGTACGCGGTCAGCGCCGCGGCGGCCGACTCGCGGACCCGATCGGCGAGGGTCTGCGGTTCCAGCACCCGCACCGCCGAGCCGAAACCGAGCACGAACCGGGCCATCCAGTCGTCGGAGGCGTAGGTCATCTCGGCTTCCCAGGCGCCGTCCGGGCGCTCCCGGATCTCGCGCAGCGGGTAGTAGTCGAACATCCACGCCGCCGAGCGGTCGATCAGCAGCGTGGCCGACGGCAGCGACGGGTCCGCGTCGAACAGCGAGGTGTCCGGTTCCGCCTTGACCGCCGGCGGTGGTGGGGCCGCCTTCTCATCGAGCACCTTGGCGTCGACGATGCGGTCGAACCGGAACAGCCGCACCCCCTCGGCCGACCGGCACCACGCCTCCAGGTAGCTGTGCTCGGCGACCAGCACCACCCGGATCGGGTCGACGACCCGGCTGGTCAGCTGGTCGTGCGAGGCCGAGTAGTACTCCATGGACAGGGCCTTGCCGTCGCGTACCGCCGCCCGCACCGCCGCGGCGGCCGCACTCTCGCTGGGCGCCGGATCGTCGGTCACGGTCTGGGTTCCCTGACCGCGCGCCCCGGCCGCCGACTCGATCTTGGCGATCGCGCTGCGCGCGGCCTCCGGATCGACCATGCCGGGCACCTCGGCCAGTGCGCGCAGCGCCACCAGGATGCCGGTCGCCTCCGGGGAGGTCAGCCGCAGCGGGCGGTCGATACCCGCCGAGAACGTGACTTCGATTGTGTCGTCGGTGAATTCGAAGTCGATCAGGTCGCCGGGCCCGTAGCCGGGCAGCCCGCACATCCACAGTTGGTTGAGGTCGTTGCGCAGCTGCTTCTCACTGACGCCGAGCTCGGCGGCGGCCTCGGCGTAGGTGATCTTGGGGTTGGCCTGGAAGTACGGCACCATGTTCAGCAGCCGCACCAGCCTGGCGGAAACGGCGCTCATGCGCGATCCGCCTTCGCTTCTCGCTTGCAGCTCATGCGCGATCCGCCTTCGCTTCTCGCTTGCAGCTCATGCGCGATCCGCCTTCGCTTCTCGCTGGCAACTCATCCCGTCACCGCCTGCGCCCGCAACCTTTCCAGCACATCCTCGCGCAGCGCCTGCGGTTCCAGCGCGACCGCGTCGGGACCGTAGCTGGCGACCTCGCGGGCCAACCGGTCCAGCATGCCGATCTCCAGCGCGAGTTCGTCGCCCGCACGCCCGCCCAGCGTCCGCGGTCCGATCACGGTGCCCCTGCGGCGCAGCGCGGTGCCGCGGCCCTCGGCGACCCACACACGGGCCTCGCCGGTGCTCGGCCACTCCGCGACCGCCCGCTCGACGATCTCACGCAGGTTGACCCCGTCCGGCCTGGTCACCGCCCCTTTCGGGCCGATGGGCGCGACCTCCGGCCCGATGCGCGACAGCCGGAACGTGCGGGTCGCGTCGCGGTCGCGGTCGTGGCCGACGAGATACCAGCGACCGCGGTGGGTGACCACGCCCCACGGCTCGACGGTGCGCGTGGTGTACGGCTCACCGCGCGACGGCCGGTGCGGGAACTGCACCGCCTGCCCGGAATTGATGGCGGACAACAGGATTCCCAACACATCCTCCGAACCGCGCAGGCCGGGTAACGCGGCCGTCGACGTGATCGCCGGGGCGGAGTCGTCGGATTCGATATCGATGCCGGCGGCGCGCAGCTTCAGCAGCGCGCTCTGGGTGGCGGTGATCAGCTCCGGGGACTCCCACAGTTTGGTGGCCACCGCCACCGCCGCGGCCTCGTCTGCGGTCAGCTCGACAGGCGGCAGCTCGTAGGCCTCGCGATTGATCCGGTACCCCTCGGTGTCCGACATCGACACCTTGCCGGTCTCCAGCGGGATGCCCAGGTCGCGCAGCTCGTTCTTGTCGCGTTCGAACATCCGCGAGAACGCCTCGTCGCTGGCGCAGTCGGAGTAGCCGAGCACGGTCTCGCGGATGCGTTCCGCGGTGATGAAGCTGCGCGTCGACAGCAGGGCGATGACGAGGTTCATCAACCGTTCGACTTTGGAAATCGCCACTCGATCGAGCCTAATGTCACCACCGGCCGCAGGCGCGCAGGCGGGCCCGCGGACTACGGGTCACATGCTGGCGATCAGCCGTTTAACCCGCTCGTCGACCGCCCGGAACGGGTCCTTGCACAGCACCGTGCGCTGCGCCTGGTCGTTGAGCTTGAGGTGCACCCAGTCCACGGTGAAGTCGCGGCCGGCCTCCTGCGCGGCGGCGATGAACTCGCCGCGCAGCTTGGCCCTGGTGGTCTGCGGCGGGGTGTTGACCGCGGCCTCGATCTCCTCGTCGGTGGTGACGCGGGCGGCCAGCCCCTTGCGCTGCAGCAGGTCGAACACGCCGCGACCCCGCTTGATGTCGTGGTAGGCCAGGTCGAGCTGGCTGATCTTGGGATCGGACAGCTCCATGTTGTAGCGGTCCTGGTAGCGCTGGAACAGCTTGCGCTTGATCACCCAGTCGATCTCGGTGTCGACCTTGGCGAAGTCCTGGCTTTCCACGGCGTCGAGCTGGCGGCCCCACAGGTCAACGACCTGCTGGATCTGCGTGTCGGGCTCGCGGTCGGCCAGATACTCCACGGCGCGGGCGAAGTACTCGCGCTGGATGTCCAGCGCGCTGGCCTGCCGGCCCCCGGCCAACCGCACCGGCCGGCGGCCGGTCAGGTCGTGGCTCACCTCGCGGATCGCGCGGATCGGGTTGTCCAGCGAGAAGTCACGGAACGCGACCCCGGCCTCGATCATCTCCAGCACCAGCGACGCCGTGCCCACCTTCAGCATCGTGGTGGCCTCGCACATGTTGGAGTCCCCGACGATCACGTGCAGCCGGCGGTACTTCTCGGCGTCGGCGTGCGGCTCGTCGCGGGTGTTGATGATCGGCCGCGACCGCGTGGTGGCGCTGGAGACGCCCTCCCAGATGTGCTCGGCGCGCTGGCTCAGGCAGAACGTCGCGGCCTTGGGCGTCTGCAGCACCTTGCCCGCGCCGCAGATCAGCTGGCGGGTGACCAGGAACGGCAGCAGCACATCGGAGATCCGGGAGAACTCACCGGCCCGCACGATCAGGTAGTTCTCATGGCAGCCGTAGGAGTTGCCCGCGGAGTCGGTGTTGTTCTTGAACAGGTAGATGTCCCCGCCGATGCCCTCGTCGGCCAGCCGCTGCTCGGCGTCGATCAGCAGGTCCTCGAGCACCCGCTCGCCGGCGCGGTCGTGGGTGACCAGCTGCACCAGGTTGTCGCACTCGGCGGTGGCGTACTCGGGGTGGCTGCCCACGTCCAGGTACAGGCGCGCGCCGTTGCGGAGGAAGACGTTCGAACTGCGGCCCCACGACACCACCCGTCGGAACAGGTAGCGAGCGACCTCGTCGGGGCTCAGCCGGCGATGTCCGTGGAACGTGCAGGTGACACCGAACTCGGTCTCGATGCCCATGATCCGTCGCTGCACCTCATCGAGACTACTGGTTGCTGCACGAACACGGCGGGCAAGCCGCGCCGAAGGTACCGTCGACACCGCCGACGGCCTCGGTCGAAGTCACCGGGTGACCGATCCCCGACCGCCCGCCGAGGGATCCCCGTGGCGCGCCGTTCTGGGTCAAGCGCGGGGCTGTGGATAACTTCAGCGCGGCGGCCCGCTGATTTGTCAGCATGAGGCATGGGGGGAATCGAGCGCGTCGACGCGTTGGCGATGGAGGCGGTGGCGGAGAGCCTGGAGAACGCCGTCTCGGAGATCCTGCTGACCGGCATCAATTGGGTTGAGCCACAACCAGATCCACCGGACGACGACGCGGTTGATCTGCACGGTGAGAGCGCCCGGCTCTGGGTCGAGTCGGTGCTCGAGCGCATGGAGGTGTGGACGATCCGGGCGCGGCGCATCTCCGCGGCGCTGTACCGGCACCAGCTGCGCCGCCCGCAGTGAGCCGGCCGACGGTCACGCAGGCGCTGGCCTGGTCCCCGGCATCGCTGCGGGCGGCCGCCGACGCGTGGGACGCTGCCGCGGCCGATCTGCGCGCCGCCGTCGCCGTCGCGGTCGACGGGGTCACGGGCAGTCGCGAATTCTGGTGGGGTGCAGCGGCCGAGGCCGCGCGGGCCGAGGCGCTTGCCGTCGGCCACGACTCCGACGCGCTGGCCCGCGCCGCGGTGCTGGCCGCGGTCGCCGCGCGCGACGGCGCCGACCAGGTCGCGCTGGCCCAGCGCGAGGTGTCGGAGCTGGTCACCGCGGCGCGCGCCGACGGCTTCGGCGTCGCCGACGACGGCACTGTGACCGCACCCGCCGACCCGTCCGAACTGCTGGTGGCGCTGTCCGGCGGCGACAAGTCCGTGGGCCGTGACCTGCTGGCGCTGCGGGCCGAGGAGCTGACCCGACGGCTGGTCGCGGCGCTGGACCGGTTGGCCGCCGCCGACGCCGACGCCGCGGCCGACATCGACGAGGCCCTGGCGACCGCGACCGTGCGCGCCCCGCAGACCGCGCCCGCCTCGGCGGACCCACAGCTGGCGGCGATGACGCCCGCGCAGCTGGGCAACACCGACGGCGTGCCCTGGCCGGTCCGCATCGCCGCCAACCGCACCAACATCGCCCAGGCCGTCCTCGACGAACCGGATCCGGGTCGCGCCGCGTTCTACCGCTCGCTGCTGGCCGAGGTCGACGACCCCACCGGCCGCGGCGGCCGCATCGACCGGCAGGTCCTCGCATTCGACCCGGCCCGCGACTCCTTCGTCGAGTTGCACGGCGATCTGGCCGCCGCGACCAGCGTCGCGGTGCTGGTGCCCGGCATGAACACCACCCTCGTCGGTTCGCCGGCCAACACCGCGACGGCGCGGCGGTTCGTCGAGGCCGGCCGGGGCGACGTCGCCGTGATCACCTACCTGGGCGGCCCGTTCCCCCGCGGCAACCGGGTCACCGGGCTGCTCGACGCCGCCAGCCCCCGCTACGCCATGGACATGGCGCCCCGGCTGGTGCGGTTCAGCGCGGACGTGGACCGCACGGTGGATGCGATCGCCGCCGAACGTGGGCGACCGATCGCGGTCACCTACATCGGCCACTCCTACGGGGGTGCGATCCTCGGCACCGCCGAGGCGCTGGGGCTGACGGCGGATCGCACCCTCTACGTCGCCGCCGCCGGTGCGGGCTTCGGCGTCGACGACCCCGGCGACTGGCACAACCGCAACCCGCACGTGGTGCGGTACTCGATGACCGCGCCGGGCGACTTCATCCAGGCGGTGCAGGGCATCCCGAACGGACCGCACGGCGCCGACCCGGACACCATGCCCGGGGTAATCCCGCTTCCCACAGGAAATTACGACGACGGACGGCCGATGGCCGGCTGGCAGGCGCACACCGACGTGCTCAACGCCCCGTCGGACGCTTGGCGCAACATCCTGGCGGTGATCACCGGCGACGTCGCGGTGGATTCCCCAACTCTGCACAAAGCCGGCTGAACAGCGCCCAGAATAGGCCCATGTCGACGCGGAAATGGTCGCGCAGCGCCCCCGTGGACGGCTTCCGGTTGGCATTCGAGCGCTTCGGCACCACAGGCGCACCCGCGGTGGTGATGCTGCACGGCTGGCCGGGCAACCGGCACGACTACCGCCATGTGGTGCCGTTGGTCAGCGACGCCGCCGACGTGGTCGTGCCCGACCTGCGCGGCTTCGGCGGTTCCGACAAACACGCGGTGGCGGTGCGGCACTTCTACAGCGCGACCGCGCAGGCCGCCAGCATCATCGGGCTGATCAAGGAACTCGAACTGACCAACGTGGTGCTAGTCGGCTACGACGTCGGCAGCCGGGTGGCCCAGAGCGTGGCCCGCATGGCACCCGATCTCGTGTCCGCACTGGTGCTGTCTCCCCCGCTGCCGGGCGCCGGCGACCGGGTGCTGAGCCCACAGACGCAGGGCGAGTTCTGGTATCAGGCGTTCCACCAGTTGCCGCTGGCCGCGCAGTTGATCGACGGAAACCCCGACGCGGTGCGAGAGTACTTGCGGCACTTCTGGGTTCACTGGTCTGGCCCGAACTTCACGTTGGCCGAGGAGGATTTGGACCGGCTGGTGGGCGACTACGCGCTGCCGGGGGCGTTCACCGCGTCGATCGCGTGGTACCGCGCGGGCGCCGGAATGATCGCGCAGTCACTGAGCGAACTTCCGCCGGAGCGCGCCGTCAAGATCACGGTGCCCACCGATGTGCTGTGGCCGCAACGCGATCCGCTGTTCCCGCGCGAGTGGTCCGACCGGCTGGAGTACTACTTCTCGGACGTACAGCTGTACTTCGCCTTCGACAGCGGCCACTTCACCCCGCTGGAGTGCCCCGAGCAGCTGGCCGAGCTGATCCTGATCCGGGCCCGGCCCTCCGACGCCTGACTACTCGGTGCGTTCGGCGGGGATCAGCGACTTCAGCGCGGCGCCGGTGATCCGCCGGAACGCCCGGCGCGGCCGGTTCGCGTCGAGGATCGCCACCTCGAGCGTCTCGGGACCCAGCGTGCGCGGCTCCCCGTTGCCGCCGGCCTTCAGCGCCTCGATCGCGACCTTGGCCGCGTCGGCCAGGCTGGCGTTCTCGGTGTAGGACTCGTTGAGCTTCTCGCTGATCGGCTCCGTCGTGCCGCCCATCACCACGAAGTGCGGTTCATCGGCGATCGACCCGTCGTAGGTGATGCGGTACAGCTCCGGGGGCTTGGACTCGCCGTGATGGGCGACCTCGGCCACGCACAGCTCCACCTCGTACGGCTTGGCCTGCTCGGTGAAGATCGTGCCCAGGGTCTGGGCGTAGACGTTGGCCAGCTGGCGGCCGGTCACGTCCCGGCGGGCATAGGCGTAGCCGCGGGTGTCGGCGAACTGGATCCCGCCCCGGCGCAGGTTGTCGAACTCGTTGAACCGGCCCACCGCGGCGAAGCCGACGCGGTCGTAGAGCTCACTGACCTTCTGCAGCGACCGCGACGGGTTCTCGGCGACGAACAGCACACCGTCGGCGTAGGCGAGCACCACGACGCTGCGTCCGCGGGCGATGCCTTTGCGGGCGAGCTCGGAGCGCTCGCGCATCGCCTGTTCGGGCGAGATGAAATATGGGAAGCTCACGGTTCTCCCCGCACGTCGGTGGAGCGGTGCACGGCATCGGGACCGAAGGTGTCTGCCCGCGAACGACTCTCGATGACCTGTTGGGCCAGCTCCGCAATGCGCTGCTCGCTGACCTCCTCCGCGCCGTCGGCGCCGATCACCACGGCCGTCGGATAGATGCCGCGGACCAGGTCCGGTCCGCCGGTCGCCGAGTCGTCGTCGGCGGCGTCGTAGAGCGCCTCGATGGCCACCTTCAGCGCCGAATCAGCGTCGGTCACTTGCGAATACAGCTTCTTCATCGACGACTTGGCGAAGATCGAGCCCGAGCCCACCGACTGGTAGCCCTCTTCCTCGTAGTTCCAGCCGCCCGCGGCGTCGAACGACACGATGCGCCCCGCGGCCTGCGGATTGGGGTCGTCGAGGTCGTAGCCGGCCAGCAGCGGCAGCGCGACGAAGCCCTGCAGCGCGGCGCCCAGGTTGCCGCGCACCATGGTGGCCAGCCGGTTGACCTTGCCCGCGAACGTCAGCGGGACGCCCTCGAGTTTCTCGTAGTGCTCGAGCTCCACGGCGTAGAGCCGGGCGAACTCGACCGCGATCGCCGCGGTGCCCGCGATGCCGGTCGCGGTGTAGTCGTCGGTGATGTACACCTTCTGCACATCGCGCCCGGCGATCATGTTGCCCTGCGTGGAGCGCCGGTCGCCGGCCATCACGACGCCGCCGGGGTACTTCAGCGCGACGATCGTGGTGCCGTGCGGCACCGCGTCCGTCGGCGTGACGGGGTACCGGTTCACCGGCAGCAGTTCCGGTGCCTGCCGGCGCAGCAACTCAGCGAACGATGAGAGGTGAACAGGAACGGCGGGCGCTCCGGGTAGTGGTGACGGGAAGGACAACTGATCGCGGTGGGGCCAGGTCACTGGCCGCCCTTCTGGACATACGCGCGCACGAAGTCCTCAGCGTTCTCCTCCAGCACGTCGTCGATCTCGTCGAGCAGGTCGTCGGTCTCCTCGGCGAGCTTCTCGCGACGCTCCTGGCCCGCGGCCGTGCTACCGGTGAGGTCGTCGTCCTCGCCGCCACCACCGCCTCGTTTGGTCTGCTCCTGCGCCATCGCCGCCTCCTGCTTGGTCCATTCAGCTCGCGGGCGGGCCGCTGCGGCCCGCCGTTACTCCACACTACCGTTCGCCGGGCGAATTGCCTGCGATAGCGCGCGGCGCGCGGGCCCGCCTGCGGGGTCAGTTGGTGAGCTGTTCGACCAGCTCGACGGCGCTGTCCACCGAATCCAGCAGCTCTCCGACGTGCGCTTTGCTGCCCCGCAGCGGCTCCAGGGTTGGAATCCGCACGAGCGAATCACCACCCAGGTCGAAGATCACCGAGTCCCAGCTGGCGGCCGCGATGTCGGCGCCGAACCGGCGCAGGCACTCCCCGCGGAAGTACGCCCGGGTGTCGGTCGGCGGGTTCTCCACGGCGTCGAGCACCTGCTGCTCGGTGACCAGCCGCTTCATCGAGCCGCGGGCCACCAGCCGGTTGTAGAGGCCCTTGTCCAGCCGCACATCGGAGTACTGCAGGTCGACCAGGTGCAGCCGCGGCGCCGACCAGGCCAGGTTCTCGCGCTGGCGGAAACCCTCCAGCAGCCGCAGCTTGGCCGGCCAGTCCAGGATCTCGGCGCACTCCATCGGGTCGCGCTCGAGCAGGTCGAGCACCTCGGCCCAGGTCTCGACGATGTGGCTGGCGCGCGGATCGGGATCGCGGCTGTCCACCAGCTTGGCCACCCGATCGAGGTAGATCCGTTGCAGCGCAAGACCGGTCAGCTCGCGACCGTCGGCCAGCGCGACCGTCGCGCGCAGCGTCGGGTCGCGGCTGATCACATGCACGGCGTGCACCGGACGGGCCAGCGCCAGATCGGAGAGGTCCAGCCCGTACTGGGGGCCCTCCTCGATCAGGTCGAGCACCAGCGCCGTGGTGCCCAGCTTCAGGTACGTCGACGTCTCCGACAGGTTGGCGTCACCGATGATGACGTGCAGCCGCCGGTACTTGTCGGCGTCGGCGTGCGGCTCGTCGCGGGTGTTGATGATGCCGCGCTTGAGCGTGGTCTCCAGGCCGACCTCGACCTCGATGTAGTCCGAGCGCTGCGACAGCTGGAAGCCGGGCTCGTCACCCGAGGGGCCGATCCCGACCCGGCCCGAGCCGACCACGACCTGGCGCGACACCAGAAACGGCGTCAGCCCGGCGATCACCGCGGAAAACGGCGTCTGGCGGCTCATCAGGTAGTTCTCGTGCGAGCCGTAGGACGCGCCCTTGCCGTCCACGTTGTTCTTGTAGAGCTGCAGCTTCGCCGCGCCGGGCACGCTGGCCACGTGGCGGGCGGCGGCCTCCATCACCCGCTCGCCGGCCTTGTCCCAGATCACCGCGTCCAGCGGGTCGGTGGTCTCCGGCGCGGAGTACTCGGGGTGGGCGTGGTCGACGTACAGCCGCGCCCCGTTGGTGAGGATCATGTTCGCCGCGCCGACCTCATCGGCGTCCACCACCGGCGGCGGACCCGCCGACCGGCTCAGGTCGAACCCGCGGGCGTCGCGCAGCGGCGACTCGACCTCGTAGTCCCAGCGGGTCCGCTTGGCCCGCTGGATCCCGGCGGCCGCCGCGTAGGCCAGCACCGCCTGGGTGGACGTCAGTATCGGATTCGCGGTCGGGTCGGACGGCGAGGAGATGCCGTACTCGACCTCGGTTCCGATAATCCGTTGCATGTTGCCCAGCCTAGGTGACGGGCCGCAGTAGCCTGCGAGCGTGCCGTCTTGCGCTGTCCGACCCCGGTGCCGGGGAGCGTTGCGGTGATGGACACCTACACCCGTCGGGCCGCCGACCACTGGTTCCTGCAGAACGGGTTGCCCGCGGTGTTGCGGCCGGGCGCGCTGGTGCGTCGGGTGTGGCCGCGGTCGGCGCCGGCGTTCGCGGCGTTCGCGGTCTTCATGGCCAACTCGGCGGCCGTGGTGACCGTCACCGGCAAGCACACCATCGACATCAACGGCCAGCCGACCCGAGCGGAGTGGTTCGTGCTCGGGCTCGTGGTGATCGTGGCACCGGTCGCGGCGTTGCTCGGCTGGCTGGTGTCGCGCATCGCGGGGGTGCGGGCCCGGACGGTGGCCGCGACGGTGGCGGTGGTGGCCGCGATCGGGTTCGGGATCATCGGTGGGCCGAGTCCGCGGGTGTTGGTGGATCTGGTGTTCGAGGCCGTCGTGATCGCGATTGTGCTGGCGTTGACGGCATCTGGGCTGGGCTCGATCCTGGGCTGGGCCGCGCGCACGACGCTGTCGCGGCTGGCCGCGGCGGGCTCGTTGCTGCTGCGGGCGCTGCCGGTGCTGATGCTGACGATCCTGGTGTTCTTCAATTCACCGGTCTGGCTGATGGCCTCGATCGTCTCGCGGCCCCGGCTGTGGGTGGCGGTGCTGTTTCTGGCCGCGATCGCGGCGACCTTCGTCGTGGTGGTCACCGTGGACCGGTTCGGCCCGACGATCACCGCACCCGAGCAGCCGATCGAGCGGGATCCGCGGCTGGCCGACACCCCGTTCGGGGACCTGCCCGACCCGACGCGGCCCTACCCGCTACGCCGGCCCGAACGGGTGAATGTGATGTTCGTGCTGGCGGTCTCGCAACTGACCCACATCCTGGTGGTGGCCGTGGTCACCGCGCTGATCTTCTTCGTGCTGGGACTGATCCTGCTGTCCCCGGAACTGCTGGCGGCGTGGACGCACAACGGCGCGTCCGACGGAACGTTTCTCGGCATGACCGTCCCGGTGCCGCAGGCGCTGATCCAGATCACCCTGTTCCTCGGCGCCTTGACGTTCATGTACGTCAGCGCCCGCGCCGCCGGGGACGGCGACTACCGCGCCCAGTTCCTCGACCCGGTGGTCGACGATCTGCGCCTGACCCTGGTTGCGCGGGCACGCTACCGCGAGGCACTCGCATTGCCCGCGTAGCAGGGCCGATTACCGCACAATGGTGCGGATGTCCGACATGCGCGAGGTCCACGAGTGGTTTCTGCGCCGTGGGCTGCCGTTGGTGTTGACCCGACGGGTGCGCTCCCGGGCCCTGGTCGAACGCTCGGCGCCGGTGGTCGCCGGCATCGGCGCGATCATCGCGGTGACCTTCCTGCTGGCCGAACTGACCGCGGGCAGTGCCGATTTCGGCCTGCTTGTGCGGCTCGGGGTACTGGCGCTGCTGCTCGTCGCGGCGCCGTTCGCGCTGTACCTGTTGCACCGCACCGGCACCACGCTCGGCGAGGCGGGTCGCACATCGGCGGCGCTGGCCGTGATGGCGTTGTTCGTCGTCGGGCTGCCGTTCGCCGACGGCGGATTCTCGGGTCTCGCCTTGGCCGAGACGGCCGGATTCGCCGCCGTCGCGCTGTTGGCGATCTGGCTGACCTATCTCGGCATCGGATCAATTGTGTTGTGGGCGTTCCGATTCGCGTGGGTTCAGCTCGGCGCGTTGGGCACGTTGATGAGCCGTGCGCTGCCGCTGCTGATGCTGACGGTGGTCGTCTACTTCACCGGTGAACTGTGGCAGTTGGCGGCGCGCATGACCCGCCAGCGGCTCTGGCAGACCATCGGATTCCTTGCGCTCGTGGCGATCGTCTTCGTGGTCACCACGATTCGTGACGAGATCCAGGCGCTGCGCGACGACCGCGCCGAACAGACCGACCCTGCGAAGCTTCTCGACGGCACCCCGCTGGCGCCCGCCGCCGGCCACACCCCCGCCCGTACCCCGCTGTCGCGCCCCGAACGATTCAACGTCGTCGCGGTGATGGTGGTCGCGCAGGCGATCCAGGTGGTGTTGTTCACCGCGGGGTTGTTCGTCTTCTTCCTGGCGCTGGGCATCGTCGCCATCCCCGACGATGTGGCGGTGCTGTGGTCGTCGGAATCCGCCTGCCAGGCGGGTGAGCCGCCCTGTCCCGGTACCTGGTTCGGGGTGCACGTGCCGGTCCCCCAGACCATCGTGCATGTCTCGCTGTTCGTGGCGGTGTTGTCCGGGCTCTACTTCACGGTGAGCACCAGCGTGGACCCGCTGTACCGGGAGCGGTTCTTCGACCCGCTCATCGCCGACGTGGCGGTCAGCCTGGCCGGCCGCGACGCCTACCTGGAGCTCGAGCACAGGTCGTAGCGCCGATTCGGCGCGCGACATGACGTTGCCGGACACGATCGGTGGTGCCCGCCATCGCTGTCTGGCGTCGGTCATGGCCGTGGCGACCGCGGCACCGGCGCTGGCCGACGATCCGCGACGGCCAGGACATCTACGAGGCCGCGATCATCCACCTCTGCTGAGGCTCACGCCAGCAGCGAATAGCTGTTGGCCAGATCGTCCTGCAGGACGCTGGCCATCGCCTCGGCGGTGTCGACCCGAACCGGCGCCGCCGGCGTGCGCGCCCGGTAGGTCCATCCGGCGGGCAGCGACAGTCGAGCGGATAGCCGGGGCAGGTCGTCGAGGGTGAGCGCCGGGTCGACGGTCTGGCTGTAGGTCTGCATGATCCAGCAGCGGCCGTCCGGGTCAACGAGCTCGTAGACCTGATGATCGGTGCCGAAGATGAACACCGCCTTGCGGTCCACCCGGTTCGGTTGATAGGGAGCGGGATTCATCGAGGTCAGCTCGACGGTTGCCTGTCGGTACATCTCCAATCCGCCGAAACATGCACGTTCCGACGTGTTTCGATCACGCTTGCCGATGCTGCTCATCAACCAGTACCGCGGCCCGTTCAGCAACGCGGCGACGGCCCCGCGATCGGCGGCGATCGCCCGCGGGTCCAGCCTGCGCCAAAGTTCGTCCGGACAGTCGTTGAGCGGAAAGGTGTTGAACACGGTGGCCACCGGCCCCGACGGCGTGGACTCAACCAGCAGCACCTCCCCGTACCGCTTGCCGAACACGTCATCGGTGAAGGTCAGCTCGTCGTCGGGCGGCATGCACTCGACAGTAACCGCCGGACCGCTGGCGCGGCACCAGCTTCGGAACATCACTGTCTCCCAACGCAACTCGGCCGCCCCAGCGGGGCGGCCGAGTGCGAACATTCCAGGGGCTACAGGTACTGGCCGAGGTTGCTCTCGGTGTCGATCGCCCGCGAAGCGCTCGACGTCTTGCCGGTGACCAGCGTGCGGATGTAGACGATCCGCTCGCCCTTCTTGCCCGAGATCCGCGCCCAGTCATCGGGATTGGTGGTGTTGGGCAGGTCCTCGTTCTCGGCGAACTCATCGACGATCGAGTCGAGCAGGTGCTGGATGCGCAGACCCGGCTGACCCGTCTCGAGCACCGACTTGATCGCGTACTTCTTGGCCCGGTCGACGACGTTCTGGATCATCGCGCCGGAGTTGAAGTCCTTGAAGTACATCACCTCTTTGTCGCCGTTGGCGTAGGTCACCTCGAGGAACCGGTTGTCGTCGATCTCGGCGTACATCCGCTCGACGACCTTCTCGATCATGCCCTTGACGCAGGCCTCCCGGTCGCCGCCGAACTCGGCGAGGTCGTCGGCGTGCACCGGCAGATCCGGCGTCAGGTACTTGCTGAAGATGTCCTGCGCCGCTTCGGCATCCGGCCGCTCGATCTTGATCTTGACGTCCAGGCGGCCGGGCCGCAGGATCGCCGGGTCGATCATGTCCTCGCGGTTGGAGGCGCCGATGACGATGACGTTCTCCAGCCCCTCGACACCGTCGATCTCGCTCAGCAGCTGCGGCACGACCGTCGTCTCCACGTCCGAGCTGACACCGGTGCCGCGGGTGCGGAAGATCGAGTCCATCTCGTCGAAGAACACGATCACCGGGGTGCCCTCGGACGCCTTCTCGCGCGCCCGCTGGAAGATCAGCCGGATGTGCCGCTCGGTCTCGCCGACGAACTTGTTCAGCAGCTCGGGGCCCTTGATGTTGAGGAAGTACGACTTCGCCTCCTTGGCGTTGTCGCCCCGCACCTCAGCCATCTTCTTGGCCAGCGAGTTGGCCACCGCCTTGGCGATCAGCGTCTTACCGCAGCCGGGCGGACCGTAGAGCAGCACACCCTTGGGCGGGCGCAGCGAGTACTCGCGGTAGAGCTCCTTGTGTAGGAAGGGCAGTTCGACCGCGTCGCGGATCTGCTCGATCTGCCTGCCGAGGCCGCCGATGTCGTTGTAGCTGACGTCGGGCACCTCCTCGAGGACCAGATCCTCGACCTCGGCCTTGGGGATGCGCTCGAACGCGTACCCGGCCTTGGTGTCGACCAGCAGCGAGTCGCCCGGGCGCAGCTTGCGCGGGCGACTGTCGTCGCCGTCGCCCTCGCCGTCGGGCAACTCACTGGCCGCCACCAGCGGCTCGGCCAGCCACACGATGCGCTCCTCGTCGGCGTGGCCCACCACCAGCGCGCGGTGCCCGTCGGCCAGGATCTCGCGCAGCGTGCTGATCTCGCCGACGGCCTCGAAGTTGCCGGCCTCGACCACGGTCAGGGCCTCGTTCAGCCGCACCGTCTGGCCCTGCTTGAGGGTCTTGACGTCGATGTTCGGCGACACGGTCAGCCGCATCTTGCGGCCCGAGGTGAACACGTCGACGGTGTCGTCGTCCTGAACCGCCAGCAGCACGCCGTAACCGCTCGGCGGCTGCCCCAGCCGGTCGACCTCCTCGCGCAGCGCGAGCAACTGCTGGCGCGCCTCCTTGAGGGTCTCCATCAGCTTGGCGTTACGGGCGGCAAGCGAATCAATCCTGGCCTCGAGCTGTTGCACATCGCGCGCACTGCGCAGGCCGCTCTGCGGGCCGACCGCGTTCTCCAACTGCTCACGCAGCATGGCGGCCTCTCGACGCAGCGCCTCCAACTCGGCCGCATCGTCGCTGGACAAGTCCGATCCGTGCGGATCGAACGCCTCAGAACGCTCTGACTCACTCATGTTGCGCCCCTTCCCGCACCGCAAGTTGGTGCAGTAACAACTTCAACGCTACCGGCGATTCAGGCTTTGTGTGCGCTCTAGGAATCCGACACACCAGCACCACTTGTTAACCTCGTTGATGAATTGGGCCGACTGAAAGGACAACCGTGACCCTGAAATCCCTCGTTACCGGTGTAGCAGCAGCTGCTCTCGTCGCCGGTGCCGCGGCAGGTGTGACTTCCATTGCATCCCCTTCTGTGCCCGATTCTGCGACGCCCAGCGCCGTGTCCGTCACCCCGGTCGCGTGGGAGATTCCGATGCCGCAGGCGCCCGCACCTGAGCTGGAGGGGGCGCTGCTGCAGGTCCTCAACGTGCTCGCCGGCCCTGGCACGTTCGGTCCGAAGGGCAACAAGGCCGCCTACATCCAGGGTGGCACCGGCCGCATCGAGGGCATCACCGCCGACCGTGCGTACAACAACGCGGTCCAGGAAGGGAAATTCCCGCTCAGCTTCACCATCACCAACATCAACCAGGAGGGCGGTCTGGTCACCGCCGACGTGACCGCGACGTCGGCCACCGGCGGTACCGCCACCCAGACCATCCAGTTCGTGGCCGGGCCCAGCCCGACCGGCTGGCAGATCTCCAAGGCGTCGGCGCTGTCTTTGCTGTCCGCTGTCGGCTAACCTCGACCGGTGCATCGCAGCGCCTCGTTGACCCTCCTGAGCGCCGTCGCGATCGCGGCGGCGCTCGGGCTATCCGGATGTAGCCACGACGTCGAGATTCCGCCCACCACACCGGTGACGCTGACCCCGGTCGCCCCACCCCCGACGGCTGCCGATATCCCACTGCCGCCGCCCGAGGCGCTGGTCGACGTGATGACCCGGCTGACCGACCCGAACGTCGGCGGCGCCGACAAGCTGCTGCTCGTGCAGTACGCGACCCCCGCCGACGTGGAGGCCATCGACCGGTTCAACAAGGCCGTCGACGACGGCGGCTACCGCCCGCTGTCGTTCGAGGCCCGCGACGTGGCCTGGGCGGCCAAGGAGGGCGGCAACGTCGTGGTCACGATGATCATCCGGACCAACAACCCGGCGGCCGGTGAGGGCGGGGACTTCACGTTCCCGATGGAGTTCGCCTACGACCAGGGCGGCTGGCAGCTCACCCGGGACAGCGCCGACATGTTGCTGCAGTACGCCGAACCGGCACCGTCGTCGACGACCGAACCCCCGCCCCCGGCGCCGGGGCCGCCCGCGCCGCCGCCGTCACCCGGGTCGTAGATTCGACCGGGTGTGGATCGGCTGGCTCGAGTTCGATCTTCTCCTCGGTGACGTGCGCTCGTTGAAACAGAAGCGTTCGGTGGTGCGGCCCCTCGTCGCCGAGTTGCGCCGCCGCTTCGAGGTCTCGGCCGCCGAGACCGGCGCCCAGGATTTGTACCGGCGCGCCGAGGTCGGCGTGGCGCTGGTGTCGGCCGACCGGGCGCACGTGGTGACGGTGCTCGACGCCGCCGAGCGGCTGGTCGCGGCGCGTCCCGAGCTGGAGCTGCTGGCGGCCCGGCGCGGGCTGCGCCGCAGCACCGACGACTAGACCCGGCCGGCGGTCAACTGTCGATGCCGAGCTGGCGCTTGCGGCGCAGCGGCATCGGCGCGACGGCACCCGGCGCCAATTTGCGCGCGCTGATCAGAAACGCGGTGTGGCCGCGCATCGTGTGTTGCGGGCGCACCGCCAACCCGACGACGTGCCAGCCACGCTGCAGGCTCTCCCAGGCCCGCGGTTCGGTCCAGCACTGCTGTTCGCGCAGCGCCTCGACGGTGCGTGACAGCTGGGTGACCGTGGCGACGTAGATCATCAGCACCCCGCCGGCGACCAGCGCGCGCGCCACCGTGCCGAGCACGTCCCACGGCGCGAGCATGTCGAGCACCACCCGATCGACCTCACCGCCGGCGTAGTCGGCGAGGTCGGCGGTCACCAGCTCCCAATTCGCCGGGCGCTCACCGAAGAACGTCGTCACGTTGCGCACGGCGTGTTCGGCGTGGTCCTCGCGGATCTCGTAGGACGTCACCTTGCCCTGCGGGCCCACCGCGCGCAGCAGCGAGCACGTCAGCGCGCCGGATCCGGCGCCGGCCTCCAACACCCGCGCGCCCGGGAAGATGTCGCCCTCGTGCACGATCTGCGCCGCGTCCTTCGGGTAGACGACCTGCGCGCCGCGCGGCATCGACATCACGTAGTCGACGAGCAGCGGGCGCAGCACCAGAAACTGATCGCCGTTGCTCGACTTGACCACGCTGCCCTCCGGCAGCCCGATCACCGAGTCGAGGGCGATCACTCCGCGATGCGTGTGAAACTCGCCGCCGGGGGTCAGCACCATCGTGTAGTGCCGGCCCTTGGCGTCGGTCAGCTGCACCCGATCGCCGACGGCGAATGGCCCCGTCCTCTGCACAGCTGATCAGCCTGCCAGTCGGCACGCCGTCGCCGGTGGCCGGGGTTGTCACACGACGGTTCTACGCTGACCCCATGACCGAACCGCTGCGCCGCCCGGCCTTGTCGCCGTCGCGGGCCAGCGATTTCAAGCAGTGTCCGCTGCTGTATCGGTTCCGCGCCATCGACCGGCTGCCGGAGCCGTCGTCGACGGCGCAGGTGCGCGGTTCGGTGGTGCACATCGCGCTCGAAGAGCTCTACGCGCTCCCCGCGCCCCAGCGCGGGCTGGAAACCGCGATCGCGCTGCTCGACCCGGCGTGGGAGCGGCTGCTCGCCGAACACCCCGACCTGGCCGCCGGGTTGGCGCCCGCACTGCGCGCCGAACTGCTCGACGAGGCCCGCGCGCTGCTGTCGGGCTACTACCGGCTGGAGGACCCCACCCGGTTCGAGCCGCAGAGCCGCGAACAGCTCGTCGAGGTGGAGCTCGCCGACGGCACGCTGCTGCGCGGGTACGTCGACCGCATCGACGTCGCACCCACCGGCGAGCTGCGCATCGTCGACTACAAGACCGGCAAGGCGCCGCCAGAGGCCGTGGCCATGGCCGAGTACAAGGCGATGTTCCAGATGAAGTTCTACGCGGTGGCGTTGTTGCGATCACGCAACGTGCTGCCCGCCCGGCTGCGGCTGCTCTATCTCGCCGACGGCCAGGTGCTGGACTACACACCGGATCTCGACGAGCTGCTGCGCTTCGAGAAGACCCTGATGGCGATCTGGCAGGCCATCCAGTCCGCCGGTGTCACAGGCGATTTCCGGCCGCGGCCGTCGCGGATGTGCGACTGGTGCGCCCACCAGGCGCACTGCCCCGAGTTCGGCGGCACCCCGCCGCCCTATCCGGGCTGGCCGCAGTTCCCCGACGAGGGGTCGGACACCGCCGAGGAACCGACGCTGCGGTCGGGAATGCCCGCCGCATGAGCGACTGTCGGTACCGGCGCGCGCAGGCTCTGCGGGCGCGACGGCGTTAGCTCCATTTATTCGATTGCATCTATATAGACATTATGCAATACTGAGCGCATGGACGTGTTCGAGGCGGTCGCCGAGCCGAACCGGCGAGCCCTGCTCGACGCGCTCATCGACGGTGAGCGCACCGCCGGTGAGCTCGTCGCCACGCTGCCGGGGCTGACCCAGCCGACGGTGTCGCGGCACCTCAAGATCCTGCGCGAGGTGGGGCTGGTCGAGGTGCGCCCCGACGCTCAGCGGCGCATCTACGCGCTGCGCGCCGACGGGCTGGTCGCGATCGACGACTGGATCAGCCGCTACCGCCGCCTGTGGACCGACCACCTCGACGCCCTGGAACGTCATCTGGCCAACAAACACGGGAGCCCCGATGAGTGACCGCGACGGCAAGCTGACCATTGACGGCGACCTCGCCGTATTGACCTTCGAACGCCAACTGCCCTATCCCATCGAGGCCGTCTGGTCGGCCATCACCGACCCCGACGAACGCCGAGAATGGTTCGGCGCCACCACCGTCGACGCCCGACCCGGCGGCCGCATCGAGATGGACCCGATCTCCCCGGACGTCCCGGCCGACGCCAAACGCATGACCGGCCGGATCACCGTCTGGGATCCGCCGCACGTATTCGAGCACGAATGGAACCAGAGCGTCGTCGAGCCCAGCGTCGTGCGGTACGAGCTGCGACGTGAAAACGGCGGCACCCGACTGACTTTCACCCATCGCGGACTCGGCGTGTCCAACGCGCACGGCTTCCGCCCAGGCACCCACGCCTACCTCGACCGCCTCGAAGCACACCTCGCGGGCGCACCCCTGCCCGACTGGGACACCCGGTATCGCGAGGTCGCCGAATCCCTCGCCACGAGAAAGGCATAACTATGTCGAATCCGCTGCATATCTGTGTCGCCTTCCACTCCGGATTTGGCCACACCGCCCAGCTCGCCGACGCGGTGGCCGCCGGCGCACGGTCCATGGGCGCTAACGTGCAACTCATCCCGGTCGAGACCCTCACCGACGAGCAGTGGCACGCCCTGGACACCGCCGACGCGATCATCTTCGGCTCGGCCACCTACATGGGCAATATCGCCGCGGCCTTCCAGGCGTTCGCCGAGAAGACCGGACGCCGCTGTGTGGAAGGCACATGGCGTGACAAAGTGGCCGCCGGGTTCACCAACTCGGGCGCCAAGGCCGGCGACAAACAGTCGACGTTGATCAGCCTCGCGGTGTTCGCCGCCCAGCACCACATGCACTGGGTGAACCTCGGTTTGCCGCCCGGCTGGAACAGCAGCGCCGGCACCGAGGCCGATCTCAACCGGCTCGGATTCTGGATGGGTGCGGGTGCGGCGACCAACGTCGACGCCGGCCCGGACCAGGTGCATCCGTCCGACGTCGAGACCTGCCGGCACCTCGGTGCGCGGGTGGCCCTCGTGACCGCGCAACTGCACGCCGGCCGAAAGGTCACTGAAGCGGCGTGAGGTCCTGCAGCAGCGTCGGCACCAGTTCGCTGACGGTCGGGTGGATGTGCATGGTCCGCGATATCGCGGTGTAGGGCTTCTTGGCGGTCATGATGTCGAGGATGGCGTGCACGACCTCGTCACCCCCGACGCCGAGGATGGCGGCGCCGAGAATCTCCTCGGTCTCGGCGTCGACCACCACCTTCATGAAGCCCTGCGTCTCACCCTTTTCGACGGCGCGGCCGACCCGCGTCATCGGACGCTTGGCCACCAACGCTTTTCGGCCCGACTGGCGCACCTGGGAGACGGTCAAACCGGCTCGACCCAATGGTGGGTCGATGTACAGCGCGTAGGTCGGCACCCGGTCGCTGACCTTGCGTCGGACGCCGTCGAACACACCGAGATTGGCCGCGACGATCTCGAAGTCGTTGTACGACGTGTGCGTGAACGCGCCGCGGCCGTTGCAGTCCCCCATCGCCCAGATGTGGGGGACGTTGGTGCGCAACTCGTCGTCGACGACGATGTAGCCGCGCTCGTCGGTCCCGACGCCGGCGGCGTCCAGGCCGAGGTCGTCGGTGTTGGGCCGTCGCCCCGTCGCGACCAGCAGATGCGTGCCCGCGATGGCCGGCGCCCCGGCACGCGGTGTCACCTCGAATCCGCTGTTCGTCTTGGCGAATCGGATGTCCTCGGCGCCGACGACGACGTCGATACCCTCGCCCGCCAGGATCTCCTTGATGGCCGCGGAGACGTCCTCGTCCTCCCGCGGGGTCAATCGAGGTCCCCGTTCGATCACCGTGACCGCGGCGCCGAACCGGCGGTACATCTGCGCGAACTCCAACCCGATGTAGCTGCCGCCGATGATGACGAGGTGCTCGGGCACGATGTCGAGGTCGAGGATGCCGACATTCGTCAGGTAGTCGATATCGGACAGGCCCGGCAGATCAGGCACGACGGCGCGGCCCCCGACGTTGAGGAAGATCCGCTCCGCCTTGAGTATTCGTCCGTCGACATCGACCTCGTGCGGACCGACGAACCGGGCATGGCCGCGGATCAGGGTGCAGCCGGTCATGTTCTGCAACCACGACTCCAGGCCGCGGCGGTCGTCACCGGAGATTTTGTCCTTGCGCGCCTTGACCTTTGCCATGTCGACGGTGACATCGCCGGTGCCGATGCCGAAATCCGCGCCGCGGCGCGCCAGATGGGCCGCATGTGCGCTCGCCACCAGGGTCTTGGTCGGAATGCATCCGTAGTTGACGCAGGTGCCCCCGACGAGCTTGCGCTCGACCAACGCGACGGTGTGCCCGGCGTCGGTCAGCCTGCCGGCCAGAAACGGTCCCGCCTGACCCGCGCCGATGATGACGGCGTCGAACTCCTCTGCCACGGGCCGGGTTCAGCCGACCAGGCTGACGAGGTAGGCGATCAGAAAGGCGCCGCCGACGGCGATCACGTCCTCGAGGATCGCGCCGGGCCGGTCGCGCCGGCCGTTGCGGTCGTACAGCCGCTCGCGGGCGGCCGCACCGGCCATGGTGCCGAGCACCGCGCCGATCATCCCGGCCCCCATCGCGCTGAAGGTGTGGAAGAACGCACTGCCGATCACCGCACCCGCGAAAGCGCCCATGATCAGCCGGGTGAGGAACTGCGGTGCGGTCTTGCGACTCGGCGTCTTCGGCAGCTGATCGGTGACCAACTCCACCAGCAGCAGGATGGTCAGCACGGTGACGGTGATCGGGTGCGCCATCCACTCCGACCACTTGCCATCGAGGTCGATCCAGCCCAGTACCGCGCCCCACGCCACCACGGCGGGCGCGGTGAACGCCCGCAGGCCGGCGATCACGCCGATCAGAATGGCAAGCCCGATTACCAACATCTGCGTCATCCGCACCTCCGGCCGGCGATGAACCCCGTTGCCCGGACGCTAGCACGCAGAAGTGCCTGGTTCGCCGCGATCCCGCGGACGCTTTGGGCGCTTAGAAGCGGCAGAACCGGATGTCGGAGGCCAGAATCGCCTTGGCGCCGATGGCGGCGAGCCGATCCATGATCGCGTTGACATCGCGGCGCGGCACCAGCGCGCGCACCGCCACCCAGTCCGGGTCCGCCAGCGGGGCGATGGTGGGCGACTCCAGGCCCGGGGTGACCGCGGTTGCGGCGTCGAGCACGCTGCGCGGGCAGTCGTAGTCGAGCATCAGGTACTGCTGGCCGAACACCACACCCTGTACCCGGGCCGCCAACTGGTCGCGGGCCTCGGCGTTCTCGTCACCGGCGCCCTCCCGTTCGATGAGCACGGCCTCCGAATCGCACAGGGGCTCGCCGAACGCCGCCAGGTTGTGTAGGCCGAGCGTGCGGCCGGAGCCCACCACGTCGGCGATCGCGTCGGCGACACCAAGCTGCACCGAGATCTCCACCGCCCCGTCGAGCCGGATGACGGTCGCCTCGATTCCCCTGGCCGCCAAGTCTTTTCGCACCAGATTCGGAAACGCTGTGGCGATGCGCTTGCCCGCGAGATCCTCGACCCGCCATTGGCGGTCGGCCGGTGCCGCGTAGCGGAACGTCGAGGACCCGAAGCCCAAGGCAAGCCGTTCGCGCACCGGCGCGTCGGACTCGCGGGCCAGATCGCGGCCGGTGATCCCGAAATCGAGCTGACCGGACCCCACGTAGATGGCGATGTCCTTGGGCCGCAGGAAGAAGAACTCGACATTGTTCACCGGGTCGAGGACGGTGAGGTCCTTGGGGTCGGTGCGCCGCCGGTAGCCGGCCTCGGCCAGGATCTCCGCGGCCGGTTCGGACAGCGTGCCCTTGTTGGGTACGGCGACGCGCAGCATCCCGTTCACAGCTTCGCGTACACGTCGTCGAGGGTCAGCCCACGCGAGATCATCAGCACCTGGGTCCAGTAGAGCAACTGGCTGATCTCCTCGGCCAGTGCCTCGTCGCCCTCGTGCTCGGCGGCCAGCCACACCTCCCCGGCTTCCTCGAGGATCTTCTTACCGAGGCCGTGGACGCCGCCGTCGAGCGCCGCCACGGTGCCACTGCCCTGCGGCCGGGTGCGCGCGCGTTCGCTGAGTTCGGCGAACAACGCGTCGAAGGTCTTCACGGCACCCGATTCTCCCACGTGGCGGAAAATTACCGCGACGGGCCGCCACCTGGCCACGGATTTTCCGTCGCGGGCGGCGCGGTCAGCCGCGATCTGCGGTGGACAGCCCGGCGGCGGCGATGTCGCGGTGGATGCGCCGCAGGTCGCCCACGCCGAGGTCGACCAGCGATTTCGCGTGCCGGCGACGCGGCCCGCCGGGCACCGGAACGTCGTTGGGCACCACCAGCACCGCACAGCCCGCGGCCTCCGCGGCCGCGGCCCCGGTCACCGAGTCCTCAATCGCCAGGCACTCGCCCGGCGCCAGCCCGAGTAACCGCGCGGCCCGCAGATACGGGTCGGGCGCGGGCTTGCCGACGGGCACCTCGTCACCGCACACGGTCACCGAGAAATAGTGGCGGCCAATGGAATCCAGCGCCCGCTCGGTGAGCACCCGGCGGGTGTTGGTGACCAACGCCATCGGTGTGCCGTCGGCGGCCAGCGCGTCGAGGATCTCGCGCGCGCCGTCGCACCACGGCAGGCCGGCCGCGAACAGTTCGCCGGTGTAGTCGTGCAACCAGTCGGCGGATTCGGCCATCGCCTCCGGATGCGGGTCCAGCCCGAGGTCTTCGTAGACGATGCCGATCACGGTCTCCGACGAGCCGCCGACGGTGCTGGCGCGCACCTCGGGAGTCAGTTCCCCGCCCAGGCGGCGGTACAACTCCTGCAGGGAGATGTCCCACAGCTTTTCGGAGTCGACGAGCGTGCCGTCCATGTCCCACAGCACCGCTCGCATGACCGCAATTGTGTCACGACCCCGACGGCGGCCAGGTCCGGCGAACTCGTCGGCCCAGGGAGCTGTCGGTGGCTGTGACTACCTGCGGTTATGACCGTCCTTGTGACCAGCGCCACCGGCAACATCGGCAGATGTGTCGTCGACGAACTGATTGCCCTGGGCGCGAAGGATATTCGCGCCCTGACCAAGATCCGGCCCGCGCCAGGCCCGCGCCGACGCGGTCGCCGCGTCCGGGCCGTCGCACACGCAGCCGGGCCCCGGCGAGTTCTGTGAGAACTTCGCGATCTGGTCGGAGCAGATCAAGGCGACCGGGACCGTACGCGAGCCCTACCCCGACGTCGACGAGGCGCACCCGGACCCCCGGCGATGACGGTCGCCGAGTGGGCCGCCCGCAACGCCGGGTTGTTCCGCGAGGGCGCTCAGTCCTCGGGGTTGTAGCCCAGGTTGGGCGCCAGCCAGCGTTCGGCCTCCTTCAGGGTCCAGCCCTTGCGCCGCGCGTAGTCGGCGACCTGGTCCTGGGCCAGCCGGCCGACGACGAAGTACTGCGACTGCGGGTGCGAGAAGTACCACCCGCTGACCGCGGCGCCGGGCCACATGGCCATCGAATCGGTCAGTTCGATGCCGGTCCGCTCGGTGACGTCGAGCAGGCCGAACAGCGTGACCTTCTCGGTGTGCTCCGGGCAGGCCGGATAGCCGGGTGCGGGCCGGATGCCCACGTAGCGCTCGGCGATCAGCGCCTCGTTGTCCAGCTGCTCGTCGGGCTGATAGCCCCAGAACTCGGTGCGCACCCGCTGGTGCATCCGCTCGGCGAACGCCTCGGCGAGCCGGTCGGCCAGCGACTCCAGCAGGATCGCGCTGTAGTCGTCGTTGGCGGCCTTGAACTCCTTGATCTTCTCGACACTGCCCAGCCCCGCGGTGACGGCGAACGCGCCGATGTAGTCGGCCAGCCCCGTTTCCTTGGGCGCGACGAAGTCACCCAGGGACCGGTTCGGGATGCCCTCGCGGTGCTCGCCCTGCTGGCGCAGGTTGTGCAGCACCGTGCGCACCTCGGTACGGGACTCGTCGGTGTAGACCTCGATGTCGTCACCGACGGAGTTGGCACAGAAGAAGCCGATGACCCCGTTGGCGGTCAGCCACTTCTCCTTGATCAGGGTGTCGAGCATCTCCTGTGCGTCCTCGTACAGCTTGCGCGCGGCCTCGCCGGACGCCGGGTTGTTGAGGATGTCGGGGAAGCGGCCCTTCATCTCCCAGGCGTTGAAGAACGGCTGCCAGTCGATGTACTCGCGCAGCTCGGCGAGGTCATAGTCGCGAAACTCCTTGACCCCCAAGCCTTGTGCGGGCACCGGTGGGGTGTAGGCAGACCAGTCGATCGGCGTCCGGTTGGCGCGCGCCTTCTCCAGTGGCACCATCGGGCGCTCGTTCTTCTGGGCGTGCCGTTCGCGCAGCGCGGCGTAGTCCTTCTCGGTCTCCTCGAGCAGCGCGGGCCGCTGTCGCTCGTCGAGCAGGGCGGCGGCCACCGGCACCGAGCGCGATGCGTCCTTCACCCAGATCGTCGGGCCGGACCGGCGTGGCGCGATCTTGACCGCGGTGTGCGCACGCGACGTCGTCGCGCCGCCGATCAGCAGCGGGATGTCCATGCCCTCGCGCTCCATCTCGGCGGCGAAGTTGGACATCTCGTCCAACGACGGGGTGATCAGCCCGGACAGGCCGATGATGTCGGCGTTGTGCTCCTTGGCGGCGTCCAGGATCTTCTGCGCGGGCACCATCACACCGAGGTCGATGACGGTGTAGTTGTTGCACTGCAGCACCACGCCGACGATGTTCTTGCCGATGTCGTGCACGTCACCCTTGACCGTCGCCATGATGATCGTGCCGTTGCTCTTCTCGGCATCGCCCGGCTTCTTCTCCGCCTCGATGAACGGAAGCAGGTACGCCACCGCCTTTTTCATGACGCGCGCGGACTTCACCACCTGCGGCAGGAACATCTTGCCCGAGCCGAACAGGTCGCCGACGACGTTCATGCCGTCCATCAGCGGACCCTCGATCACCTCGATGGGCCGCCCGCCGGCCGCGGCGATCTCGGCGCGCAGTTCCTCGGTGTCCTCGTCGACGTGGGCGTCGATGCCCTTCACCAGCGCGTGCGTGATGCGTTCGCGGACAGGCAGATTCCGCCACTCCGCGGCGGCTGGGTCTTCGCCCTTGTCTTTGGTGTTGTACCGCTCCGCGATCTCCAGCAGCCGCTCGGCGGCGTCCTCGCGACGGTTGAGCACGACGTCCTCGATGCGGTCGCGCAGCTCGGGGTCGATGGAGTCGTACGGCACCAGCGCACCGGCGTTGACGATGCCCATGTCCAGACCCGCCTCGATGGCGTGGTACAGGAACACCGCGTGGATCGCCTCGCGCACCGGGTTGTTGCCGCGGAACGAGAACGACACGTTGGAGATGCCGCCGGAGATGTGCACCCCGGGCAGGTTCTCCTTGATCCAGCGGCAGGCCTCGATGAAGTCGACGCCGTAGGACGCGTGCTCCTCGATACCCGTGGCCAGCGCGAAGCAGTTCGGGTCGAAGATGATGTCCTCGGGCGGGAAGCCGACCTCCTCGGTCAGGATCCGGTAGGCGCGTCCACAGATCTGCTTGCGCCGCTCCAGGTTGTCGGCCTGGCCCTCCTCGTCGAACGCCATCACCACCACGGCGGCGCCGAACTTGCGGCACAGCCGTGCCTCGCGGATGAACTTCTCCTCGCCCTCTTTCAGCGAGATCGAGTTGACGATCGGCTTGCCCTGCACGTTCTTCAGGCCGGCCTCGATGACCTCCCACTTGGAGGAGTCGATCATCACCGGGACGCGGCTGATGTCCGGCTCGGATGCGATGAGCTTGGTGAACCGGTCCATCGCGGCGACGCCGTCGATCATGCCCTCGTCCATGTTGATGTCGATGACCTGCGCGCCGTTCTCCACCTGCTGCAGGGCCACCGACAGGGCGGTGTCGTAGTCCTCGGCCTTGATCAGGTTGCGGAACCGGGCCGACCCGGTGATGTTGGTGCGCTCACCGATGTTGACGAACAGCGAGTCGTCATCGATGTTGAGCGGTTCCAGCCCCGCCAGCCGGGTGGCCACCGAGATCTCGGGCACCTGGCGCGGTGGCTTACCCTCCACCGCCTTGGCGATCTCGGCGATGTGGGCGGGCGTCGTCCCGCAGCAGCCGCCGACCAAATTGACGAAACCGGCCTCGGCGAACTCGGCGACGTAGCCGGCCTGCCGCTGCGGCGACTCGTCGTACTCGCCGAACGCGTTGGGCAGCCCGGCATTCGGATAGCAGGACACGAAAGTGTCGGCGATTCGCGACATCTCGGCGATGTAGGGCCGCATCTCCGGTGCGCCCAGTGCGCAGTTGAGCCCGACGGCCAGCGGCCGCGCGTGCCGGACCGAGTTCCAGAACGCCTCGGTCACCTGACCGGACAGCGTGCGCCCGGAGGCGTCGGTGATGGTGCCGGAGATGATCACCGGCCAGCGCCGACCGCGTTCCTCGAACAGCGTCTCGATGGCGAAGATCGCGGCCTTGGCGTTGAGCGTGTCGAAGATGGTTTCGACGATCAGGATGTCGGCGCCACCGTCGACCAGACCGCACGCGGCCGTGTGGTAGGCGTCGACCAACTGGTCATAGCTGACGTTGCGGGCACCCGGGTCGTTGACGTCCGGCGAGATCGACGCGGTCCGCGTCGTCGGGCCCAGCGCGCCGGCGACGTAGCGGGGGTTGTCGGGAGTGCTGAACTCGTCGGCGGCCTTGCGGGCCAGCGCGGCGCCGGCGTAGTTGAGCTCGTAGGCCAGCTCCTCCATGCCGTAGTCCGACAGCGAGACCGCGTTGGCGTTGAACGTGTTGGTCTCGATGATGTCGGCGCCCGCCTCGAGGTACTCGCGGTGGATGCCCTCGATGATGTGCGGCTGGGTGAGCGTGAGCAGGTCGTTGTTGCCGACGACGTCGGTCGGCCAGTCCTTGAAACGCTCACCCCGGTAGCCCGCCTCGTCCGGGCGGTCGCGCTGGATCGCGGTGCCCATCGCCCCGTCGATCACCACGATGCGCTGCCGCAGGGTTGCCGACAGTTCGTCGGTGCAGTCCGGGCGGGGATTCGGCACGAACGTGTCCGACGCAGAGGTGGTCGACTCTGGGACGTTCACGGTGCACTCCTTCCAGTTAAGTGGAAGGCGTCCTTGACTTCGCCGAGCGTGGCGGATGCCGGCCGGGACCGGGATCCGTTGCAACGCCTCTCGACCAGGCAAGTCTACGACGCCCGGCACTGGACGTTCTTACCAAGGTTAACCAGAGTGTCGCCATCCGATATTCGCCGGGCGTCACCTCGACTTGATCGCCCTGTTCTGCGCCGGGTTTGGACAATTTGCGCAATCAGAACCGCCCGAGAGTCGATGCCCGTCGCCGGACCCGCGCAGGGCTTACGCTGGCGTTGTGACACCGTCTGCCGACCTCCCCGAACTGCACGACACGATCGTCGTTGCGGCATTCGAAGGCTGGAATGACGCCGGTGACGCGGCCAGCGACGCGCTGGAGCACCTGGACGCGATCTGGGAGGCCGAGCCCATCATCGAGATCGATGACGAGGCGTACTACGACTACCAGGTCAACCGGCCGGTGATTCGGCAGGTCGACGGCGTCACCCGCGAGTTGGTGTGGCCGTCGATGCAGATCTCGCACTGCCGCCCGCCCGGCTCCACCCGCGACATCGTGCTGATGCACGGCGTCGAGCCCAACATGCGGTGGCGCACGTTCTGCGCCGAACTGCTGGCCATCGCCGACAAGCTCAACGTGCAGACCGTCGTCATCCTGGGCGCGCTGCTGGCCGACACGCCGCACACCCGGCCGGTGCCGGTGTCCGGGGCGGCCTACTCGCCGGACTCGGCCAAGGCGTTCGGCCTGGAGGAGACCCGCTACGAAGGTCCGACCGGCATCGCGGGCGTGTTCCAGGACGCCTGCGTGCAGGCCGGCATCCCCGCGGTGACGTTCTGGGCGGCCGTACCGCACTACGTGTCGCAGCCGCCGAACCCGAAGGCCACCGTCGCGTTGCTGCGTCGCGTCGAGGAGGTGCTCGACATCGAGGTGCCGCTAGCCGACCTGCCCGCGGCCGCCGAGGAGTGGGAGCAGGCCGTCACCGAGATGACCGCCGAGGACGACGAGATCGCCGAGTACGTCCACGCGCTCGAGGAACGCGGCGACGCCGAGGTCGACATGCACGAGGTGCTCGGCAAGATCGACGGCGACGCGCTGGCCGCCGAGTTCGAGCGCTACCTGCGCCGTCGCGGCCCCGGTTTCCGGGGCTAGCTGTAGCTCGCCCCTGATTGCGCGCGGCCGACCGCTACTTCTTCTTCTCCAGTGCCTCGGTGCGCGCGCTCAGCGACCGGCCCAGCGCGGCGACCTCGGCGTCCATCTTCGGCAGCAGCTCGGCGACCTGCCTGCCCGACGCCAGATCCCCGAGCCGCGACGCCAGCAGCGGCTTGAGCCAGCGCATCAGGCCGACGAACCGCGGGCAGTTGACCTGCCGCTTGCGCTTCTCGATGCCCTCGACGAACAGCTTGCCGCACTCCTGCACCGACGTGGTCTTGCCCAGCGGGCCGGGCAGCGAGTCGAGCATCCTGCGGGTGCTCGGCAGATCGGACTTGCTCTCCTGCACCAGCGGCGTGTCGATCCACAACATGTGCGCCGATCCGACGTCGACGCCGCGGTGGGCGACCTCCAGCCGCAGCGCGTTGGCGAAATGCTCGACCGCGGCCTTGGAGGCGTCGTAGGGCGCCATCCCGGCCGCCGCCGCGTAGGCGGCCGCCGACGACACGATCAGCACGTAGCCGCGCCGCTCGAGCACCGACGGCAGCGCCGCCCGCACCGTATGGAACACGCCGACGACGTTGACGTCGATCAGCGTCTTGAACGCCTGCGGATCGACCGCCAGCACCGACCCGTAGGTCGCGATCCCGGCGTTGGCCATCACGATGTCGATCCCGCCGAAGCGCTCGACTCCGGCCGCCGCGGCCGCCTCCATATCGGCCAGCTCACGCACGTCGGCGACGGCCGTCACCACCCGGTCGTCTCCGAGGCCGGCGGCGACCTTCGCCAGCCGGTCGCCGTCGACGTCGGCCAGCACCAACTTCGCACCCTTGGCGTGCAGCCGCCGCGCCACCTCTTCGCCGATGCCGTTCGCCGCGCCCGTGATCAGGGCGACTTTGCCGTTCACAGAAGCCATGGCGCTCAACGTACTCCACGCGCCGCAGGTGCTAGAGCTTCACACCCAACAGAGCGTCGACGGCCGTCGCCACCAACGCGCCGGCCTCCGCATCGTGGCCGCCGTACTCCAGCGCGTCGGTACACCAACCGTCAACGGCGGCCAGCGCTTTCGGCGTGTCCAGATCGTCGGCCAGATATCGGCGCACCCGCGCCACCACGTCGGTGGCGTCCGGGCCGGCGGGCAGGCTGGTGGCCGTGCGCCACCGGTGCAGGCGGGCGTTGGCCTCCTCGAGCACCGCGTCGCTCCAGAACCTGTCCTCGCGGTAGTGCCCGGCGAACAGCCCGAGTCGGATCGCGGCGGGATCGACGCCGTCGGCGCGCAACCGGGAGACCAGCACCAGGTTGCCGCGGCTCTTACTCATCTTGTGGCCGTCCCAGCCGATCATCCCGGCGTGCACATAGTGGCGGGCGAATCGCCGCTCCCCCGTGACCGATTCGGCGTGGGCGGCGGAGAACTCATGGTGCGGGAAGATCAGATCGCTGCCGCCGCCCTGGATGTCGAGGCCGGTGCCGATGCGGCTCAACGCGATCGCCGCGCACTCCACGTGCCAGCCGGGGCGACCGGGCCCGAACGGCGCCGGCCAACTGGGCTCACCGGGCCGCTGCGCCCGCCACATCAACGCGTCGAGTTCGTCGCCCTTTCCCGCGCGGTCCGGGTCGCCGCCGCGCTCGGCGAACAGCCGCAGCATGGTGTCGCGGTCGTAGCCGGACTCGTAGCCGAACTGCGGGGTGGCGTCGGCGCGGAAGTAGACGTCGGGGTACTCGGCGTCGTCGACGATGTAGGCCGCCCCGGAGGCCAGCAGCTTCTCGGTGACCTCGATGACCTCGGCGATGGCGTCGGTGGCCGCGACATAGTCGTGCGGCGGCAGCACCCGCAGCGCGGTCATGTCCTCGCGGAACAGGTCGGTCTCGCGGTCGGCCAGCGCCCGCCAGTCCACGCCGTCGCGCTCGGCGCGCTCGAACAACGGATCGTCGACGTCGGTGACGTTCTGCACGTAGTGCACGTCGTGGCCGGCGTCCAGCCAGATTCGGTGCACCAGGTCGAACGCCAGGTACGTCGCGGCGTGGCCCAAGTGGGTGGCGTCGTACGGGGTGATTCCGCAGACGTACATGGTGGCGGTCTGGCCGGCCGTCACGGGGCGGACCTGACGATCCGCGCTGTCGTAGAGCCGCAACTGCGGGCCGCGGCCCGGCAGCGCCGGTACGGTCGGGGCCGGCCAAGATCGCATAGCGTCGACTTTAGGCATCGAGGTGAGCGACAACGCGCGGGGCTGTTTAATTCCCGGCCCCCGCCGCCGGCCCTAACGCCAGCGCCGCCCGCCGTAGGCCGCCCGAATGCCGTCCAGCAGCGCGTCGGCCACCTCCGGCCGGCACATCAGCAGGTCGGGCAGGTACGGGTCGCGCCGGTTGTAGATCAACGGCGACCCGTCCAACCGCGACGCGTGCAGCCCGGCGGCCTGCACCACGCCCGCGGGTGCCGCCGAGTCCCACTCCCACTGCCCGCCGTCGTGCAGGTACGCATCGACGTCGCCGCGCACCACCGCCATCGCCTTGGCCCCCGCCGAGCCGATCCGCACCAGCCGGATGTCCATCTGGTCGCGCAGCCACCACAGCACCGGCGGCGGCCGGTTGGAACTGGCGGTGATCAGGATCGGGCCCTCCTCGCGCGGCGGCGGTGCGGTGACGGTGTCGGTGCGGTACACCTCACCGCGGGCCGGGAGCGCGACCGCCGCATCGGTGATGCGCCCGCCGCTGGGCCCGCCGTCGCGCTGCCACAGCGCGATGTGCACGGCCCAGTCGGTGCGCCGCGGCATGGAGTACTCGTGAGTGCCGTCGACGGGGTCGACGATCCAGACCCGGTCGGCGTCCACTCGCGACAGGTCGTCGACGGCCTCCTCCGACAGCACCGCGTCGTCGGGCCGCTCCTCCTTCAACCGGTCCAGGATCAGCGCGTTCGCCCGCTTATCGCCCGCGTCGCCGAGGTCGTAGGGGTCGTAGTAGCCCAACTCCTCGCGCATGGCCAGCAGCAGGTCACCGGCCTCGGCGGCCACCCGCGCGGCCAGCTCGGCGTCGGTAAGGCTCACCAGGTCAGTAGACCATGACGACCGCGAAGCCGGGATTCGGCGGTTAGCCGGCTGAGGCGGCTCAGAACGCCGGCCACGGGATCGGCCGCCGCCGGTCCGGGCTGGGCATCACCGGATTATCAAGCAGTTCAACAATTCTGGCGTGCAGCGCGTCAATCTCGCGGCCGGTGATGTGCTCGCACAGCTGCTCGCGCAACCCGTTTCGGAGTTGGTCGCGCAGGGCCGCGACGGCCTCCAGCGTCTCGTCGTCGACGGGCTTGCCCGCCCATCCCCACAGCACGGTGCGCAGCTTGTCCTCGGAGTGCAGGCTCACGCCGTGGTCGACGCCGTAGACGTTGCCGTCCACCCCGGCGAGGATGTGCCCACCCTTGCGGTCGGCGTTGTTGATCAGCACGTCGAACACGGCCATCCGGCGCAACCGGTGATCGTCGGCATGGACCAGCGTGACCTCGGCGCCGGAGTAGTCGTAGGCCTGCAGCACCGGCAGATATCCGGGCGGGATGTCGCCCGCGGGCATCAGGTCGACCAGGTCGGGTCCGGACGGTGCCTCGTCGCCGACGTCGCCGAGGCTCTCCCCCGGCTGGTCCACCCAGCGCTGCAGCATGCCGCGGCCGGCGGGGCCGTCGCGAATGATGGTGTAGGGCACGATGTTCCAACCCAGCGCTGCCGACACGAGGTACGCGCCGTACTCGCGGCCGGCCAGCGTACCGTCCGGGAAGTCCCACAGCGGCGCCTCCCCCGCGACCGGCTTGTACACACAATGCGCCTGCCGCTCACCGAGGTGCGCCTCGCACAGGAAGGTGGCATTGCTCGCCGAGCGGATGCGGCCGATGACGGTCAGCTCGCCGCGCCGCAGGACCTCTTCGACGTCCTCAGCCCCACCGCTAAATGTCGGCGTCATCGTCGGACCCGGCGATCGCGCCACGCAGGTAGCCGTTGGTGCGCACGCAGATGTGCCCCCCGGGGTCCAGCGGTTCGTCACACAGCGGGCACGGCGGCCGACCGGCCGAGATGACCCGGGCGGAGCGCGTCGCGAACTCGCGGGCCGACTCCGGGGTGAGGAACACCCGGACCGCGTCGGGGCCCTCCTCGGAATCGTCGAGCACCACCGACGCGTCGAACTCGCTATCGGACACCGCGAGCAGTTCGACCACCACCGTCTGCGCCTCGGAGTCCCAGCCGAGCCCCATCGTGCCGACCCGGAACTCCGCGTCCACGGGCGTGATCAGCGGGCTGAGGTCCTCGACCTCGCCGGTGTCCGGCGGGATCGGGGTGCCGAACCGCCGGTTGATCTCGAGCAGCAGCGCGGCGATGCGCTCGGCGAGCACGGCCACCTGTTGCTTTTCCAGCACCACCGACACCACCCGCTTGTCGTGCACCGCCTGCAGGTAGAACGTCCGGTTGCCGGGCTGCCCGACCGTCCCCGCCACGAAGCGGTCGGGTGTGCGGAATACGTGAATTGCGCGGGCCATGGCACCTTCCAAAATACCGGCAACGCCGGGGTCAACCGCAATTCGAGAGTTAGCCGGTCGACCCACCCACCACGGCATCGTCGGGGGGCACCTCGGGCTTGGCGAGCAGGCCGGCGGTCAACTGATCGCCAGTGTGATTGACGTGGATGACGAACGGACGCAACGACGTGTAACGAATCACACTCATCGACGCCGGGTCGGCGGTGATCCGCTGGAAGCTGTCCAGATGGGTGCCCAGCGCGTCGGCGACGATGGCCTTGATCACGTCGCCGTGCGTACAGGCGAGCCACAGCGCGTCGCCCTCGTGTTGTTCGGCCAGCCGACGGTCGTGTTCGCGGATGGCCGCGACGGCGCGGGCCTGCACGGCGGCCAGCCCCTCGCCGCCGGGGAACACCGCGGCGCTGGGCTGCTGCTGGACGACCGCCCACAGCGGTTCCTTGACCAACTCGGCGATCTTGCGGCCGGTCCACTCGCCGTAGTCGACCTCGGAGATCCGCTCGTCGACGACGGGTTCCAGCCCCAGCGCGGCGGCCAGCGGTTCCACGGTCTTCGCGCAGCGCAGCAGCGGTGAACGCACGATCGCGCGGATCGGCAGCGAACCGATCCGGTCGACCAGCGCCAGGGCCTGTTCGCGGCCCTTGTCGTCGAGGTCGACGCCCTCGCTGCGGCCGGCCAGCGTGCGGGCGGTGTTGGAGGTGGACCGGCCGTGCCGGAGCAGGATCACGGTCACGTCGCCGCCACCGTCCCGGTGCCCAGCAGGATCAGCACGACGGTGCCGAGCAGCACCCGGTAGCCGACGAACCAGTACATGCTGTGCCGGACCAGAAAGCGCAGGAACCAGGACACCGCGGCGAAGCCGACGACGAACGCGATCACCGTCGCCACCAACAGCTGCGGTCCGGTGGCGCTCATGCCTTCGCCGACCGGGTGGAACGCGTCGGGCAGCGAGAACAGTCCGGACGCGAACACCGCGGGGATGGCCAGCAGGAAGCCGAACCGGGCCGCCAGTTCACGGTCCAGACCCGCGAACAACCCGGCGCTGATCGTCGCGCCCGACCGTGACACCCCGGGCACCAGCGCCAGGCACTGCGCCAGGCCGACGACGATGCTGTCCTTCCAGGTGAGCTGATCGATGTGACGCACCTGGCGACCGAAGTACTCGGCGGCCGCGATGACCAGAGCGAACACGATCAGCGCGGTGGCGATCAGCCACAGATTGCGTGCGCCCGTTCGGATTTCGTCCTTGAACAGCAACCCGGTGACGCCGATCGGGATGGTGCCGATGATCACGTACCAGCCCAGCCGGTAGTCCGCGCCGCGGTGCGCCTTGACGAGCAACCCGTTGAACCACGCCTTGACGATGCGGCCGATGTCGCGCGCGAAGTACAGCAGCACCGCCAACTCGGTGCCGAGCTGGCTGACCGCCGTGAACGACGCGCCGGCGTCGTCGGCGAAGAACACCCGCGACACGATCGCCAGGTGTCCGGACGACGAGACCGGCAGGAACTCGGTCAGCCCCTGGACGATCGAGAGAACGACGACCTGGATCCACGACATCGCCGCCACGTCCGTCACGACGACGACCGTACCGTGGGTTGACTCAGCGGGTTTGCCGGGACACCGGCTGCGCGGTGGCGACCGCGTCGCGCACGGCCGCGACCACGCTGCGCTCGTCGGCCAGATCGATGTGGGTCAGCCCGCGGGTGGCGACCGCGACGATGTCCTCCTCGACCGGCACCGGGCCCGCCAGCCGGGGCCGGTAGATCTCCACCACCAGCCGCTGCTTTTCGACGTGGAAGGAGAAGCTGCGGCCGTCACCCACCTGGCCAAACCCGCTGGCGTGCAGACCAGTGATGATGTCCTCGACAGCAAACCCCGGACCAACCAACTCCCGATCCGCCGCGAGGGTCATGTTCGCACCATACCGCTGCCGGGCCCGGCGGCCGAGAGGGCGCGACGGAGCGCTTGCATACACTGGCTGCTCGTCAGAACTTTCGATCACAGCCCGAGAGCCACCCGTTGCCCTGCCGCCTGAACGACTCACGCCGGTTCGTGCGCACAATGGCCCGGCTCGTGGCGTCGGCGCTGGTCATCGCCGCTCTGGCGGGCTGCTCGTCGAATCCGGCCGAGGAACCGCCGCCGACGATCGAGCCGGCCCAGGCTGCGGTGTCGCCGCCGTCCGGGCGTGATCTGCCCGGGACGGTGCGCCCGCTGGCAGCCGACGCGCAGGCGGCGTTGTTCGACGCGATGACCGCCACGCTGGCCGTGTTGGCGCCCGGTCCCGCGGGCCAGTCCACGATCACGGCGCTGACCAGCACCGATGCTCGACCGATCCCGCTGGCGGGACCCGCCACCGCAATCGTCGGCGACGGGGCCGGGCTGGTCTACGCCGCGGGGCGTGGCGGCTACTACCGGGTGGAGCTGGCCGCGGGCACCGCCACCAAGGTCGACATCGAGGGCGAGCGGGACACCGAGTTCACCGCGATCACCCGGCGCGCCGACGGCAGGCTGGTGCTCGGCAGCGCCGACGGCGCGGTGTACACGCTAGGTTCGGACGACACCGTCGACGCCCGGCTGAAGCAATTCGCCCGCGTCGACGCCCTGGTGGCACAGGGAAACACCGTTGTCGTGCTGGACCGCGGGCAGACGTCGGTCACCACGATTGACGAAAGCGGCAAAGACGCGGACTACTCGCTGCGGGCCGGCGCGGGCGCGACCACCATCGCGGCCGACCCCGTCGGCCGGGTGCTGGTGGCCGACACCCGTGGCGGGGCGCTGCTGGTGTTCTTGGCCGACCCGCTGATGCTGCGCCAGCGCTACCCGGTGCGCGACGCCCCGTACGGGCTGGCCGGGTCGTCGACGTTGGCGTGGGTGTCGCAGACCGCCAGCAACACCGTGATTGGCTACGATCTGGCCAGCGGAATCCCCGTCGAGAAGGTGCGCTATCGAACCGTGCAGCAACCGAACTCCCTGGTATACGACGAGCGTTCTGGCACCCTGTATGTGGTGTCGGCGACGGGAGCGGGCGTGCAGGTGATCACGGATGCGGCAGGTGTCCCGTGACCGCGATGCACAAGGGGCGCATGCCGCCGGGTTGGGACAAGGACCTCTCCGACGATTACGAATGGATACCGCTGCGGCTGCCGCCGGACCTCACCCGCATCAGCGCCTCGGTCCGGCTGTCCATCGAGGCCGAGTACCGAGGCTGGGAGCTGACCCGGGTCCGGCTCTACAACGACGGATCTCGACGAGTTCTGTTGCGGCGCAAGAAGACTCCTGCGGATCGGGTGGGCGTACCGGAGCAGCCTGCGCTGTGAGCCGCTGATGTACCGCGCGCTGAGGTGGGCGCTGTTCCGATTCGCGCCCGAACGCATCCACACGTGGGTGTTCGCGGTGCTGCGCGCGGTCACCGCGACGCGCGTCAGTCGGCGGCTGCTGGCCCGGTGGCTGGCACCGACCGATCCCGTGCTGGCCAGCACGGTGTTCGGGGTGCGGTTCCCGGGCCCGATGGGGCTGGCCGCCGGCTTCGACAAGGACGGCCGCGGCCTGGCTACCTGGGGGGCGCTGGGCTTCGGTTTCGCCGAGATCGGCACCGTGACCGCGCAGGCGCAGCCGGGCAACCCGAAACCGCGGCTGTTCCGGCTGCCGGACGACCGTGCGCTGCTCAACCGGATGGGGTTCAACAACGACGGGGCGGCCGCGCTGGCCATCCGGTTGGCGCGCCATGTTCCCGACGTGCCGGTCGGGGTGAACATCGGCAAGACCAAGGCGACCCCGCCGGAGGACGCGGTGGCCGACTACGCCGAGAGCGCCCGGCTGGTGGGGCCGTTGGCGTCGTACCTGGTGGTCAATGTCAGCTCACCGAACACCCCCGGGCTGCGCGATCTGCAGGCCGTGGCCGCACTGCGGCCGATCCTCGAAGCGGTGCGCGCGGAGTCGACGACACCGGTGCTGGTGAAGATCGCCCCGGATCTGGACGATGAGTCGATCGACGAGATCGCGGACCTGGCAGTCGAATTGGGGCTGGCCGGCATCGTCGCCACCAACACGACGATATCGCGGGACGGGTTGGCCACCCCGGGCGTCGATGAACTCGGAGCCGGTGGCGTGTCCGGGCCGCCGGTGGCGCACCGCTCGCTGGAGGTGTTGCGGCGGTTGTATCGCCGGGTGGGCGACCGCCTGGCCCTCATCAGCGTCGGCGGTATCGAAACCGCCGACGACGCGTGGGAGCGGATCGTTCACGGCGCGTCGCTGCTGCAGGGTTACACCGGGTTCATCTACGGCGGTGGCCTGTGGGCCAAGCACATTCACGACGGCATCGCCCGCAAGCTGCACGACAGCGGCTTCTCCTCGCTGTCGGAGGCCGTCGGGTCGGCGGTGCGTTAGCGCTTGCGCCTGCGCGCCAGCGCGCCCGTCTCCATCTCGCGCTGGCGCTTCTCGGCGCGCCGCTCCTTGATCGACCGTTCCGGCTTCTTCAGGGTCTTGCCGGGTCGCTTGTCAGCCATCGTCGCTCCTTGCACAGAAGTGGCAATCACTCAGCCGCGACCATACGCAAGTTCCTGGGAAAAGCCAGTTTCGCTGGTAATCGACTCGGCGAGACCAGATTTCGCTACGTCTCCAGATGCAACCTCAGCATCGGCAGGTGCAGATCGGGAGAGCCCGTCGCCTCGGTCATAGCGTTCTTCAACGTCTGCCAGGTGCGCGGATGTTCTGCGGTATAGCGATCGAGGGTGGCGTCGACCTCCGCTTCGGTCAGCGGGGTGGCGGTCGCGGGCACGAGGTGACGCCATCCGACGCTGACGCGCACCGCAGGATTGGCGATGACGTTGCGGTACCACTGCGCCCGCTCGCCGAATCCGGAGACGACCACGAAGTCGTCGGGGGCGGGACGGTCGACGACCTCCAGGACGGCGTAGCGGCGCGCGCCGGTCTTGCGCCCGATGTGCTCGAGCAGCAGCATGCGGTGTCCGAACAGCGCACCGAGGCGCAGTTTGTACGCATAGACCGGCGCGCGGACCAGCCAGCGCGTCCTCAGTAGCGAGCCGAGCAGCTCGCTACGCCTGCTCATTCCTACGTCTGCTCATACGTGCCGTAGATGACGACGCGGGCAATCGCCTGCATGAACAGGTTGAAGCCCAGGTATGCGGGGGTGGCGTCCGCGGTGATGTCGAGCTTCTCCACCGGCAGCGCGTGCACGGCGACGAAGTAGCGGTGGAAGCCGTGTCCCGCGGGCGGGGCGGCGCCGATGTAGCGGGCGGATCCGGCGTCGTTGCGCAGCGTGATCGCGCCCCCGGGCAGCGGGCTGCCGTCACCGGCACCGGCGGGCAGCTCGGTCACGTCCGCGGGCAGATTGGCCACCGCCCAGTGCCAGAAGCCCGAGGCGGTAGGGGCGTCCGGGTCGTAGACGGTCACCGCGAAGCTGCGGGTCTCGGCCGGGAAACCCGACCAGGACAGCTGCGGGGAGATGTCCTTGCCGCCGGCGCCCATGATCCCGCTGACCTGGTCGTTGCCGAGCGGCTGGCCGTCGGTGATGGACTCCGAGGTCAGCGTGAACGACGGCAGCTTCGGCAGGAAGTCGTACGGGTTGTAGTCAAACGCCATGGCGTGTCCTTTCTCGTATCAGCAGTGTCTGAGGAAATGTTCGAGGACCTGGGTGCCGAACTTCAACGCGTCGACGGGTACCCGTTCGTCGACGCCGTGGAACAGCGAGGCGAAATCCAGATCGGGCGGCAGCTTCAGCGGCGCGAACCCGAAGCAGCGAATCCCCAACCGCGAGAAGTGCTTTGCGTCGGTGCCCCCGGAGAGCATGTACGGCACCGTGCGGGCTTCGGGGTCGGCGGCCAGGATGGCGTTGTTCATGGCCTCGAGCAGGTCGCCGTCGAAGCTGGTCTCGTACGAGGGCAGGTCGGTGATCCACTCGCGGGCGACGTCGGGCCCGATGAGCTCGTCGACCTCGCGTTCGAACGCGGCGAGCCGGCCGGGCAGCACGCGGCAGTCCACCACCGCCTCGGCGGTCGCCGGGATGACGTTGGCCTTGTAGCCGGCCCGCAGCATCGTCGGGTTGGCGGTGTCGCGCAGGGTGGCGCCGACGATCTTGGCGATCGGCCCGAGCTTGGCGATCGTGCCCTCGAGGTCCGGCGAGGTGGGGTCGAAGGAGTGGCCGGTCTCCTCGGCGACGGCGGTGAGGAACTGCTCGACGGTTTCGGTCAGCACGATCGGGAACTGGTGCCGGCCCAGCTTGGCGGTCGCCTCGGCGACCGCGGTGACGGCGTTGTCGTCGTGGACCATCGAGCCGTGGCCGGCGCGGCCGCGGGCCGTCAGGCGCATCCACATCATCGCCTTCTCGGCGGTTTCGATCAGGTAGAGCGTGCGCTCGCCGCCGTCGCGCTTGGGGATGGTCAGCGAGAAGCCGCCTACCTCACCGATCGCCTCGGTGACCCCTTCGAACAGGTCGGGCCGGTTGTCGACCAGCCACTGACAGCCGTACTTGCCGCCGGCCTCCTCGTCGGAGACGAAGGCGAAGACCAGGTCACGCGGGGGGACGATGCCCGCCCGCTTGAAGTGCCGGGCGACCGCGATCGTCATCCCGACCATGTCCTTCATGTCGACGGCGCCGCGGCCCCACACGTAACCGTCCTCGACGGCCCCGGAGAACGGATGCACGCTCCAGTCCGAGGCCTCGGCGGGCACCACGTCGAGGTGACCGTGCACCATCAGGGCGCCCCGGCTGCGGTCGGCGCCCTCCAGCCGGGCGAACACGTTGGCCCGGCCCGGGGCCCCGGCCTCGACATATTCGGTGGTGTAGCCCGCTTCCTCGAGCTTCTCGGCCACCCAGCGGGCGCATTCGGCCTCACCCTTGGTGGTCTCGGGCTCGCCGGTGTTGGAGGTGTCGAAGCGGATGAGCGCGCTGACGAGATCGACCACCTCGGCGTCGGCTGCGGACTGGGGGCTCACAGTCCCCTTTCCTACCATTGACTGACGCGCTGGGTTTGGGTCCGGCCTCGGTGATCCGATAGCCTAAGCTGCCCAGACAGGTCCGAGTGGCGGAATGGCAGACGCGCTAGCTTGAGGTGCTAGTGCCCTATTAACGGGCGTGGGGGTTCAAGTCCCCCCTCGGACACTCATCAGCAAATCGCCCCTTCTGGTCCGGCCGAAGGTGGGTGGCCCGACATGCACATCCCGGGATTCCACCGCATCGGCGACGACCAGCGAATTCGCCGGTTCGTGGCCGAGGTGGGCTCCGCCGAGTTCGTCACGGTCGGGCCCGACGGCTTCCCGGTCGCGGCGCTGCTGATCTGCACCGGCCCCGAGGCCTACCTCGGCCCGTCGTGGTACGCCGCGAAAACCGAACGCGGGCCGCGTGGTGCCGACGTGGAACGACGTCACGGTGCACCGGAGCGGGACGGTGCGGGTGCACGAGGACCGAGACTGGTTGTACGACGCCGTTTCCCGGTTGACCGCGGCGCACGAAGAGACCCGCGATGCACCGTGGCGACCGACCGATGCGCCGAAACCCGTTATCGAGGGCCGACTTCGCGGCATCGTCGGGCTGGAGATCACCGTCACGCGCGTCGAGGGCAAGACGAAACTGAGCCAGAACCGCTCCGAGGCCGACCACCGCGGCGTGACCACCGGTCTGGCCGCCGAAGCGTCCGTCTGACTTGGGTTTTCCTCAGCTTGTCGGACCTTGTTGGCA
>ENA-UOVV01000448-UOVV01000448.1-compost-metagenome-genome-assembly--contig:-NODE-448-length-49703-cov-19.551845_pt1 | contig 49703 bp, 40 predicted proteins | sample MGYA00238155_ERZ761577 | MGnify/ENA primary metagenome ERZ761577 (study PRJEB28898, sample SAMN06268775) | compost metagenome | isolation source: Emeryville, CA | place: USA:Emeryville, CA | collected... | reverse complement strand
GGGCGATGGCGCGGGTTAAATAAAAAAAAGTCACGGAGCGGGAGCTCCGCGACAGTGTAAGTTTGCTGCGAACCGAACGATGAACGGTCCAACGTAAGACACGATGGGCAGCGGTATGCTGCGGGTTTCCAAATTAGACGCTTTTCATCATCGGCCGACAGGCCCCATTTGGAAAAATCCGGCTTTTTTTGTATCTTTTAAGTTAGGACCGGGGGATTTTATGGACCCAGCCGCAGTACAAATCCCGGCACCGGTTGCGTCGCCCCCTTCAGGGTCCGGTTCCCCGATCAACATTATCCCCTATTTTCGCCCCGCCGAACGCATTTTGCTTTTTTTCATACGACAAATATACCGGCGGTCCATCCTGAGCAGAGGGCCTAATAAATTCAGCGCCGGACATACCGGTTTCGTCATTTTCATGTAATTTCGAGCCGCCGAAAGTTCGGATTCGTTCGGATCCAGGTTTTGGTGACAACAAAACATAGCAATCGTAACATTTAAACCGATAATCTTTTTATGGCTGAAGTGATACTCATGCCCCGTTTGAGCGACACCATGACCGAAGGTGTGATCGCCGCCTGGCACAAAAAGGTAGGAGATACCGTTAAGAAAGGAGATTTGCTGGCAGAAGTGGAAACGGACAAGGCCACCATGGAGCTCGAAAGCTATCAGGATGGTACACTGCTGTATGTTGGTGCGCAGAAAGGGGAAAAGGTAGACGTGAACGCGTTACTCGCCATCCTGGGTAAACCCGGGGAAAATATCGACGACCTCATTAAGGGACAAACTGGCGCAGCTCCTTCAGCAGCCCCCGCCGCAGCGGAACCCGCACCCGGAGAGGCACCCAAAGCCGAAGCCCCGCAGGCCGCAGCAGCCGGCATCGATCTGAGCAAAACAGAAGAAGCCATTCTGATGCCCCGCCTCAGCGATACCATGACCGAAGGCGTAATTGCCGCATGGCATAAAAAAGTTGGCGACACGGTTAAAAAAGGTGAATTGCTGGCCGAAGTGGAAACCGATAAGGCGACCATGGATCTGGAAAGCTATAAAGATGGTACACTCCTCTATATTGGTGCAGAAAAAGGCGAAAAAGTGCCCGTTAACGCACTGCTCTGCATCATCGGTAACGACAAAACCGATGTAAACGCCATCGTTGCCGCAGCCAAAGGCGGTGGTACCGCTCCTGCTTCCGCAGCCGCCGCTGCACCTGCCACAGCCGCAGCCCCTGCACAACAGGCTTCTGCTGCAGCGCCCGCACCGTCGACCGACGGACGTGTGAAAGCTTCTCCCCTCGCCCGCAAACTGGCCGCAGAAAAAGGCATCGACCTTTCTCAGGTGCCCGGTTCCGGCGATAACGGAAGAATCATCAAGGCCGATGTCGACAACTTCAGCCCCGCCGCTGCCCAGGCTCAACCCGCCGCCGCTTCAAAAGCACCGGTTGCCGCTGCTCCGGCCGGACAGGTGAGCTTCGACGAGGTTCCGGTTTCGCAAATGCGTAAGGTGATCGCCAAGCGCCTCAGCGAAAGCCTGTTCACGGCGCCGCATTTCTACCTGACCATGACCATCGACATGGACAATGCCGTGGCCAGCCGCGCAAAAATCAACGAAACGTCTCCGGTTAAGATATCTTTCAACGACTTCGTGGTAAAAGCCGTTTCCATCGCCCTGAAACAGCATCCCGCCATCAACAGCAGCTGGCTCGGTGATAAGATCCGCGTTAACCACCACATCAATATCGGCGTTGCCGTTGCGGTTGAAGATGGTCTGCTCGTTCCCGTCGTTCGCTACGCCGACGGCAAATCGCTCAGCCAGATCGCAACCGAAGTGAAAGAGTTCGCGAAGAAAGCGAAAGACAAAAAACTCCAGCCCTCCGATTGGGAAGGAAGCACCTTCACCATCTCCAACCTGGGTATGTTCGGAATTGATGAGTTCACCGCCATCATCAACCCACCCGATGCCTGTATCCTTGCTGTCGGTGGCATTTCCCAGGTTCCCGTTGTGAAAAACGGAGCTGTGGTTCCCGGCAATATCATGAAGGTTACCCTCAGCTGCGACCACCGCGTGGTGGACGGCGCTACCGGTGCAGCCTTCCTGCAAACACTGAAAGGCCTTCTCGAAGAGCCGCTCAGAATGCTGGTTTAACAAAATAGCAAACAGATTCACATACAAGAAAGGCCGTTTCCATGGAAACGGCCTTTTACATTCTTTTCATTTTCAGGTCCACTCTAGTTCGTCCGGCGCTGCAGGAACCACACTTCCTTCGCCGAGAGTGCACGGTTATAAATACGGATCTCATCGATCGCCCCCTTAAACCAGAAGGGATAATCAAGGTTGTTCATACGACCGATATAGAGATCGTTGTCGTTGGCCCCAAATCCCTCTGCTACGTTGGCATTGGAATCCGTCAGTTCACCGTTTACATAGAAACGGGAACCTTTTCCATCGTAGGTAAGCACCAACGTAACCCACTCGCCTTTTACCGCAAACTGATTGGCCGTGCCGCCGGCAAAGGTTTGGGGATACGACCCCAAAAATCCGAAGCCTTCCCGCATGGTTTCATCGAGAGGGGCATAACAATCGGTAACCGATTTTTTGTTGAAACGCATACAACACACGCCGGATTACTGATCACTATCTCCTTTCTGCAAAATATTGGTTGAACGGCAGAGCCCGCCGTAAAAGCCGTCGACCTTGACGGTAGCCATCAACGTCATTTTCGCAGGTGTAAGCGAGGCGCTGTTGGCCACCCGCATAAAATGGCCGGAACCGTTGAAATAGAATGCGTTCCCGGACCTTCCAAACCTGTCGGCAACCGGTGTAGCATTATTGAATACAATATGGTTGTTCAGTCCGCGTGAATCCTCCAATGTGCCGTCGTTGAAATTGTAGTAGGCAACAAGACCGTTACGGAGATCGGAAACCCGCTTACCCTTAATAAACACGGTATCGTTTACATAAACGGTATCGATCCGGAAACTACCGGTATCGCTGCCGGAGCCTTTTGAACAGGAGAAATTGGTTTGGGTTGAAAAGATGAGAATCAGGGCACAGAATCCCAGAAAGGGGCTAAGTTTTTTCATTTAGCAATGGTTTAATAACACACAAGGTCTATAAAAAACCGGAAGTTTTCGCTTCCCCTCAAAAAACACCCGGCACGGGATTTTAAGAACAATATGGCCGAACACACGTTTGAATACAGGGTTGCACAAAAGCCTCTGCATCAAATTCCTGAAAATCAGAATAAAACGGAATCCCATGTTTCAGAACATCGAAAATTTTCTCGACGGACTCTCCCCGATGGTAGCCAATCTGCTGATTGCCGGAACCGCCATACTTACCGGCATATTGCTGAAATGGATTTTAACGCTGGTTCTCCGCGGGTACAGCCGAAAACAGAAAAACGGATTCTCCCTGTTCCGCTCCTTTATTACGAGGGCCGGAAAGGCACTTACCGTATTTATTCCGCTGCTTCTGCTGAACGCGTCGCTCGGTTTGATGGAACTGCCGCCGCGCTTTTTCAATGCGTTCAGCACCCTGCTCGAAATATTGATCATTCTTTCTTTTGCCGCTATCCTTATGGGAATCATCCGCGTTGGGGAAGACTATGTAAACTTTTTTTACAATGTCAACAAACCCGATAATATACGCGAGCGTAAGGTCCGCACACAATTGCAGTATCTCCGGAAGATCGCGATGGTAGTCATTGCCCTGCTGACGGTCTGCGCCATCCTGCTCAATTTCGAAGGGCTTCGGAAGGTTGGTGCGGGTTTGCTTACCGGTGTGGGCGTGGGTGGTATCATCGTCGGTTTTGCGGCCCAAAAATCACTGGGCAATCTGCTGGCGGGTCTTCAGATCGCCTTTACCCAGCCCATACGCATCGACGATGTACTTGTGGTGGAAGGCGAATGGGGCCGTGTGGAAGAAATTACGCTCACCTATGTGGTGGTGGGGATCTGGGACCAGCGTCGGCTGATTCTCCCGATTAACTACTTCATCGAAAAACCCTTTCAGAACTGGACGCGTACGGGTTCGGAAATTCTGGGAACAGCATTTCTTTATCTCGATTATACCGCACCGATAGACGAAATCCGTAAAGCGTTCATGAAAATAATCGAGGAATCAGAACTATGGGACAAACGGGTGGGGGTAATGCATGTCACCAATCTTACCCCCGAAACGCTGGAACTGAGAGGGTTGATCAGTGCCAACACGTCCGGCAAAGCCTTTGATCTCCGTTGTATCGTTCGTGAAAAGCTGATCAGCTTTATCCAGGAAAATCATCCCTACTGCCTGCCCAAAAACCGATTGGAGATTAACCGATTTCCGGGAAAAGTCGACTAGGGAAGGCCAAAAAAGCCGGCACAAGGCCGGCTTCGTCAATCTATAAACACAATTTTTTTATCTACGCTTATTCGTTTGTTCAATTTCGCGGTTGATCTCCGTAACGTCAACGGGCTGGGAGAAATCGCCGAGCAGATGTTTGCAGAAATAATCGCCCATCATCCAGAAGAAATATTCGGTCATGTCCCCGAAAGCATGACGCTGTCCGGGCATGATCATAAAGTCGAAGCGTTTGTTGGCGCGGATCAACGCATTGGCCATGCGGATCGTATTGCCGGGGTGAACGTTGTTATCGATATCACCGGTAACCAGAAGGAGTTTACCCTTCAGGTTTTTCGCCAACTCGGAGTTTTTGTCGATGGCGTACTGGAAGGTAGTATCCCCTGTGGCGGAGATCACTTCCTTAACCCCATGGTGTTTTTCGCTCCACCAGCGGTTATAGATATTGTTTTCGTGGTTGCCCGCTCCCGAAACCGCTACCTTAAAGAAGTCGGGATATACGAGCATGGCGGCTGTCGACATGAATCCACCACCCGAATGGCCCGTGATGCCTACACGGTCAATATCGATGAATGGATGTCGGGCGGCCAGCTGTTCAACCGTTGCTTTTTTATCGGCCAGGCCGTAGTCGCGCAGGTTTCCGTAACCGTAGTTGTGGTACCATTTGGAACGAGCCGGATGACCACCACGATTTCCTACCGTTACCACGATAAACCCAAACTGGGCGAGCCGGTCGATACGATCCATACTCCTTCCGAAAGCTTTGTTAACCGCTTCGGTTTGCGGTCCGGGATATACATACTCAATGATCGGGTATTTTTTGGTGGAGTCGAAATCGAAAGGCTTGTACATCACACCGTAGAGATCGGTGATGCCATCATCGGCCTTGACCTTAAAGGTCTCGGGGAACTTGTATCCCGCGGCAAAGAGTTGGGAAAGATCAGCCTTTTCCAGCTCCATTACTTTTTTGCCGTTATTGTCGTACAGTTCGGACACCGGAACAGTATTTACCCGGGACTTGTTGTTCACAAAATAGGTATAGCTGTCGTTCATGCTGATGGCATGATCGAAGTTACCGGCATTGAGCAGCTTCAATCCGGATCCGTCGAAGTTCACGCGATAGAGGTGCAGATAGTAGGGATCCTCGTTGGGTTCACGGCCGTTGGCTGTGAAGTAGAGCACACGGTTTTTCTCATCGATCTTTACGATTTCCTCGCAATGGAAGGAGCCGGATGTAATTTGATTTTTAAGGTTTCCGTTTTCATCGTAGAGATAAAAATGCGCCCATCCGTCGCGCTCCGACCAGTGGATGATTTCCTTACCGTTGGCCACCAGACCGGGCAGACGGAGTTCGAGATAGGTATTCATTCTTTCCTCAATAACCGGGCGGATGCTGTCGCCGTCGACGTCGGCCACGCAAACATCAATGCTTTTGAGGTCGCGGCTGGTTCTGTGGAGATAGAACCGGGAGTTGGTTCCCAACCAAATGGCGGGTTTGAAATCATCGTCCCTTTCCTTCGAAAGTTTCGGTGCCGTCCAAACGCCCAGGGTTTGATCCTTGAAACGATTTACCCGCAGTTCCTTTACCTTCCCGGCTTTGGGATTCACCAACACCAGATGTTCAACCGGCGCATCCTTTTCCCCGGGCATATGGTATTTGTAGGATTCCAGTGTCGGACGGGGTTCAGCCAAACTGTTGATCACCCACAGACTCTTCACCTTACGGGTATCAGTAAGCGTAGTCACGAAATGTTTGGAATCGGGCGACCAGATAACATAAACGCCCCTCCGTTTTTTCTTCTCCTTTTCCGATTCGTCGTTCGAAGAACTGTAGCCGCGGCCATAGCCAAAATCTTCGATGCCGTTGGAAGTCAGGCGGTGTTCAACGATGGTTGAATCATCTTCGTTCTTCATGGCTTTATAGAAGTTCTCCTTATCCATCCAATACAGGTTGTATTCTCTTGCAAACACCACGCATGAACTGTCGGGCGCAATATTGGCCCAAACCGGCCGGCTTTTCGGCTTCTCATAATCCACCAGTTCCTTCAGTTCGCCGGTTTGAAGATTGTATTCCAGATAGAAGACTTTCTTTTCTTTCTGCGATTGCTGCGCCATGGCTCCTCTCCTTCCTCCATCACGGCGTGTGCTGTCTTTGGACGTAGAGGCTGAATCGGTTTTCTTTTTTTCCACTTCAAGTGTACTCCTGACTTCGAAGCGAAGAAATTTATCTTCCTTAATAAATTCGAGATTTTCGATTTCGAGATGTTGGGCATCGAAGGGATCCCGTACAATTCGGGTGATGGCAGCAGCCATCTTTTCGTTATCGAACAATTCCTTTTTTGACTTTTTTGCCGGATCAACGATATACCATTTCTTTCCCTCGGTGGTTTCGTACACATACCAGAAACGGTCGGAATGTTTCAGCCAGTGCGGATCAACGGCTGTTGAAAAAATCAGCTTGCTGAGCTTTTTGGGTGAAAATTTTGACGCAAGATGGTAATTTCCTTTGGTTACAGGGGGCTGCGCTTGGGCATGGCAGATAGGACTTAGGAGGATCGCCAGCACAAGCAGCTGAAAACAGCGCTTTTTCATTTGTTAGCATTTAATTTTTTCCGAAGAGGCAAGTTACAGAATTAGCGCGGTTTCCGACATTCGTTTAAACAGAGATTTGAAACCGTGTTTTTCCGGAACAAAAACGTTTTTTTCCGTCCTTACTTCCTCGATGAAAATCCGTATCTTACCGAAATACCACCCTCAATGCTCAAATTATGCTACTCGACCTCAATTCCTGGTGGCAGGGCCACGACTCCTTCGAAAAAATCCTTTGGGGAATTGCCATTCTCTTCACGCTGCTGTTTATCGTACAAAGTGTACTTTCCCTGATTGTTGGGGATGCCGATACAGCAAGCGGTGATGCCGACGATTATATCGATGCCGACGATGGAATAGGGAATCAATATTTTACCATCAAGAACCTCATCACCTTTTTTACCATATTCGGCTGGACGGGCGTTGCCTGTATTCAGAACGGTCTGGGCCGTGTGGGCGCCATCGCCATTGCGCTGGTAGCCGGGATACTCGCGGTGGGCCTCATGATAATTCTACTGCAAAGCGCATCAAAATTACGTTACAGCGGCACGCTCGAAATCAAGAACGCCATTAACCGTCAGGGCGAAGTCTACCTTACCATACCGGGCAGCCGGGGCGGAACGGGGAAGATCCATATTCTGGTTCAGGGCTCCTACCGCGAAATGGATGCCATGACCGACGAGCCGGATAGTATCGCCACCGGCAAGATGGTTAAGGTGACCGACGTGATCAACGATCGCATTCTTCTTGTTCAATCTGCATATTCTGCTTAACCCTTATAATTTTCATTGATTATGGAAAACGTTCTTGTGCTGATTGCAGCCGTAGTGGTCTTTTTTGTCATTACCCTCTATTCGCTGTTCCGGAGGTACAAGCGTTGTCCTTCCGACCGAATCCTGGTGGTGTACGGTAAAGTAGGCAGTACCGCCGAAGGTTCGCGCTCCGCCAAATGTATTCACGGTGGGGCAGCCTTTATCTGGCCGATCATTCAGGATTATGCGTTTATGGACCTCACGCCGATTTCTATTGAAGTCGGACTGGCGAACGCGCTCAGCAAGCAGAATATCCGCGTTGACGTTCCCTCCCGCTTTACCGTGGCCATATCAACGGAGCCGGGCGTGATGAACAACGCTGCCGAACGGCTGCTCGGCCTCCAACGTCAGCAGATTCAGGATCTGGCAAAAGACATCATCTTTGGTCAGCTGCGTCTGGTGGTGGCAACCATGGATATTGAAGAAATCAACAGCAATCGTGATAAGTTTCTGGCCAATGTTGCTTCCAATGTAGAATCAGAGCTGAAAAAAATCGGTTTGAAGCTCATCAACGTAAACGTAACCGATATCAAGGATGAAAGTGGCTATATCGAAGCGCTCGGTAAGGAAGCCGCAGCCAAAGCGATCAACGAAGCGAAGGTGCGTGTAGCCGATCAGGAAAGACTTGGAGATATCGGTAAAACCGAAGCGGAGAAAGAAAGGGATATCAAGGTTTCCGAAATGATCCGGGATCGCGATACCCTGGTTGCCGTTGCCAACAAGGAAAAGGAAATTCTTATTGCCGGTGCCAAACGGGATGAAAGTATCGGCAAGGTGGAAGCCGAACGTGATACCCGGATCAAAACAGCAGAAGCCAATGCTTCTGCCGTTCAGGGCGAAAACATTTCCCGCGTAACCATCGCCGCTTCCGATGCCGAACGCCGCGAACGGGAAGCCGAAGCCAACCGACGGGCGTTGGCCGCCGAAAGGGTACAGGCCGCAAAGGCACAGGAAGAAGCCTACCTGGCCGAACAGAAAGCGGAACAGGCAAGGGCTGAACGCGAAAGAGCCGCACAAAACGCCACCATCGTAATCTCCGCCGAAATCAATAAACAAAAAGCCATTATCGAAGCCCAGGCGGAGGCAGAAAAAATCAGGGAAAAAGCCAAGGGTGAGGCCGACGCGATCTACGCCAAAATGGAAGCCGAAGCCCGCGGTATGCTGGAATTGCTGACCAAACAGGCGGAAGGTCTCGACCGCATTGTAAAAGCAGCCGGCAACAATCCCAAAGATGCGGTGCTGCTGCTTGTGGCCGACAAACTGCCCGAACTTGTTCGCTTGCAAACCGAAGCCATCAGCAACATCAAGATCGATAAGATTACCGTTTGGGATGGCGGTCAGCAGTCCGACGGCAAAAACGGTACCGCCAATTTTGTTTCAGGGCTCTACAAATCCGTTCCGCCACTGAAAGATATTTTTGATATGGCAGGAATGGATCTCCCCACCTATCTCGGACAGAAGAAAGCCGATGAAGGAGCCGTAGAGTCGGAAGAAGTTAAATAGACCCAAAAATTTTAACAAAACAGCCTCTGTCCCCAACTAAGGGGTCCGGGGCTGTTTCGTATATTTGGTAAGATCCAGACAAACGAACATCATTGAAAACTACGGCCTTATTATTTCCCGTTTTGGCATTGATACTGGGTTGGACAAGTTCTTCCGCTCAATCCTACAAAGCATTGCACGGCTCTGTTTACGGAGGCGGGCTGGCCGTTTACAACAATCCCGCGTCCATCATCAATCAGGAAAATCCCTGGGACCTCACCATTCTGGGCACCCAACACAAGGCGGTAACCAATCTGCTCTACATAAAAAATTATAATCTACTCAAATCGGCAGACGAGGGTGAATTCATAACCAGACCCGGATACTACGGCAGATCCGCACATTATCAGTCTGATGTACGACTGCTCAACCTTCGTTTTACACTAAAAAGGAAACATGCTTTTGGGGCCGGCATCAATATCCGGAACTACCTGCACCTGAAGACTTCCCCCTACCTGTACATGGACAGTATCCAGACCACCAGGGATTTTCTGCTGCTCAACGAGATCGTTCGTTCTCCGATGTCGGTCAGGGCCACACAGGCTTCCTGGGGGGAATTTTATTTCGCTTACGCACGACCGTTATACGAAGATGAAATGATGCGGTGGACGGCAGGGGCGACCGTCAAAATACAGCGCGGACTTTCGGGAGCCTTCGTGCGGCTTTCCGATGGTCTTATTGAACCGAGGCACGATGGTATCCGTCCATATACGGTGGTTACCAACGCCGGCGGCTCCTACTCCTATTCCTCCAACTACGATCGTGTAAACGATGAAAAGGAAAGCATGCAGAATGTCCAGGATTTTATGGGGCACACCCTGTTTTCCGGAAGCGTCGATCTGGGCACGGAACTGATCATTCGTTACACCAATCTGGCCTTCGAAAAGGACGCGCCCGTGTATAACTGGAAAATGGGGATATCCCTCCTCGATATCGGCCAAAACCGCTATATGCCCGGCCGCGAAGGCCGAAGTTTTGCCGGGCTGGCCAACGAGGTGGTGGATACTGTTCTTCATAACAAATTTGAATCGGTAGGCAGCCTGGCCGATTTCAACGATTCGCTGGCCACGATTGCCCGGGGAATTCGCAGATACAACCGAAATTTCAGTGTCTGGCAACCGACACGCCTGGTGGTTAATGTCGATAAGCACATCCACCAGCATTTCTACGTCAACGGCGAATTCAGCGGCAATCTCAGTTCCGCATTTTCGGACAAGTATTACGCTGTACGGGAAATGGAACTGCTGACAGTGACGCCCCGCTGGGAAAAAAAGACATTGGGTGCCTATCTTCCCGTTCAATATACTACAGACGGTAAGTTTTGGGTTGGCCTCGCCGGCAAGGCAGGACCCGTACTGCTGGGCTTTCACCACCTGGGATGGCTGTTTGGAAAAAACTCGATGCCGAACGGGGGATTTTATCTGGCCTTCACCGTTAAGGGATGGAAATTCCGCCCCAACGATGGCATCTACGCCTGCCCACCCCCTTTATGAAAAAGGGCGTAACTTGGGGTATGAATAAGAAAACACTCATTCTGGGAGCTTCGGACAACCCACGGCGTTACAGCTTCCTGGCGTTGCAGCGGCTGAGAGCATACGGGCATCCGGTGGAGGGAATCGGGAAAACGGAGGGGAAAGTGAATGATGTGGTCATCGGAAAAGAAAAAAAGGCTTTCACCGATATCGATACGGTTACCCTGTATCTCAATCCTACCCATCAGAAAGAATACTACGACTATATCCTTTCGCTTAAACCTAAGCGATTGATATTCAATCCGGGCACGGAAAACCCCGAGCTGTATGCGCTGGCGGAGAAAAACGGGATTGTTCCGTTGGAAGCCTGTACCCTGGTTTTGCTGAGCACCCACCAGTATTAGAATAACAAAACATTAATTGGCCGGGGTCGGAACACTTCATATTTTTTCTTTATATTAGGAAAACATTTTCCTATGCAATGGAAAAAATTTAACGGAGATCCTATCAAGCTTCCGATCAAAAAAGCTGTAGAATCGGCCATCAAACGCGAAACGGAAAAGGGCTATCGGCTGAAAGTCTGCATCGGAACCGATTCACAGGTTAAAGGTTTGGAAACAGAGTTCGCAACGGTGATCGTATTTCTTAGAGAAGGTCACGGTGGATTTATGTTTATCCACAACGAAAAAACCAAACATAATTACTCCATCAAAGAACGAATGTTGGTGGAAGTGGCCAAATCCATTGAAATCGCCTACGAACTCTGCGATCTGTTCACCACCTACGATGTGGATATGGAAGTGCATGCCGACATCAACACCAATCCGCATTTCAAGAGCAACGAGGCCCTGCGGGAAGCGATGGGCTATATACTGGGTATGGGGTTTGCGTTCAAGGCCAAGCCCGAAGCCTTCGCAAGCAGCAGCTGTGCGAACAAAGTCGTGAATTAGGAGCTATCTTTGCTCTATGATTATCCGACATGCCAAATATGTTATCAGCAGCCCGTCGTACACAGGCTGTCCTAAACCCGACCGCCCTGAATTTGCCTTCATCGGCCGGAGTAATGTAGGAAAGTCCTCCCTTATCAATCTTCTCGCCAACAACGATAAACTGGCAAAAACCAGTGCCAGCCCGGGTAAAACCCAATTGATCAACCATTTTGACATCAACGGCGAATGGTACCTGGTGGATCTTCCCGGTTACGGATACGCCAAGGTTTCGCAAAACCAGCGGAAAAGCTGGACCAAAATGATCGAAGATTACCTGCGCAAACGCGAGAATCTGGTTAACGTATTTGTGTTGATCGATAGCCGGCACAGCCCGCAGAAAATCGATCTGGAATTTGTTCATCAGCTTGGCCTCTGGGAGATCCCCTTCGCCATCATTTTCACCAAATCGGATAAAAGCTCCCAGCGGGAAACGGCTAAAAACGTTAACCTTTTTAAGGCTGAAATGCTGAAGGAATGGGAAGCGCTCCCCCCGGCATTTATCACTTCGGCCGTCAAGAAAACCGGCAGAACCCAGGTTCTTGACTTTATCGACGATGTGATTGCGTTTCATCGGCAGAAAGGGAAAGCCTGACACCTCTTATCTTTAAAAGTATGGCGTACCTTTGCGGCCTATGAGCGAAAAACTTCCGCACGACAATATCGTTCCGTTCAGGGATTCAGAGCAGAACAAGAAGGAGCAGGTGGCTGAAATGTTTGACCAGATCGCATTTCGCTACGATTTTCTGAACCGCTTTCTGTCGATGGGTATCGATAGGGGCTGGCGGAAAAAAGCCATTAATACATTGAAGGGCGCTCAGCCAAAAAAAGTTCTGGATGTGGCAACGGGCACCGGCGACCTCGCACTGATGATATATAAAATGTTAAAACCTGAGCAAATCATCGGTATAGACATATCCGAGGGTATGCTGGAATTCGGCCGTAAAAAGGTGAAAGACAAGGGTTTAGAAAAATTCATCAGGTTGGAGAAGGGCGACAGCGAAACAATAAACTATCCGGACAACTCGTTTGATGCAGTGACGGTTTCGTTCGGTGTCCGCAACTTTGAGCATCTGGAGAAAGGACTCTCCGAAATGTACCGCGTACTTCGGCCCGGTGGCCAGCTCGTGGTGCTTGAGTTTTCCCGCCCCAAAACCGGCGGCTTCCGCAACCTCTACAATATGTACATGGGGTTTGTGGCGCCCCAGTTTGGCAAGCTTTTTTCGAAGAACAAAGACGCATATCAATACCTGAACGACTCTGTTAAGGCATTCCCCGAAGGCCCGGATTTTATTAACATTTTAAACAGAACCGGTTATTGCGGCACCGCAATGAGACCGTTGAGCCTTGGTATATGTACTATCTACAGCGGAAAAAAGCCTTCCTGACACTGGTATTCGCAAGCTTGTTTTCGGCGCTTAATGCGCAGATCCGGGATTTGAATCTGGAAGACCACGATCTGAAAAAATACTATTTCGGCATCAGTCTTTCCTATAATTCCAGCCGGTTCCAAATGTCGCACCATCCCCGTTTCCTGGAACAGGGCGATACCGTACTGGTAGCCGAACCGTTGAACCGGGGCGGCGTCGGCCTGGGTTTCACCGCTACCCTGGGTTTATCAAAACGATTTGAAGCGCGGCTGAACCCGCAGCTGATATTTTCGTCGCGTGCACTTACCTATAATCTCTCCTACCCCGACGCTATCCGAGAGGAGACCCCGCAGATGATCAAATCCGTGGAATCGTTGGTCACCTCCTTTCCCCTTCAGGTTAAATTCAATTCCGATCGTATCGGCAATTTCCGGGTGTATATGATGGGAGGGGCAAAATTTGATTACGATCTGGCTTCCAATGCCGGATCCCGCCAAGCCGAAGATCTGGTTAAGCTGAAGAAAAGCTATTATGGAATTGAAGCGGGTATGGGATTCAACTTCTATTTTCCCAGCTTCATTTTGTCGCCGGAGCTGAAGATTTCAAACGGCATCAGCAATGTGCACGCCCGAGATGAAGCTTTGAAATTCTCCAACGTAATCGACAAACTCCAGTCGCGAATGCTGGTTTTCACCCTCCATATCGAAGGGTAGGGAATTTTGAAATATCCGGAAATTTTCGTAACTTTTAAGATAGGGTTGCGGGTTATGGTCGTTCCCAACGCCCCATTCCCAAATGTAAACCTACGCGCTAATAGTCGTATTCCCGTTTGAAGATGTTCATCCGGAATCCTGCTCCGATCATCACAACCGACTCGCGCAGCCCCGCGCTGGAAGCTGCCGCCTTGTTCAGTTTTCGGATGGTGCCGGTGACGTCAATAAACACATTTTCCCTCAATTCATAGGTCAGGGCCAGATTGGCGTTTAAAACCGTCCCCTTCTTCGCGTCAAAAAAGGTGACGCCGTAGTCTTTTTCACGGGTATCGTTGAGCTTGAAAATACTGTTTCCGAAGTTTTTCCCCGCCGTGTCGAGACCAAAACGAGCGTTGATGATTCTTCCCTCGATGGTCAATCGTGGAACGGGCTGATAGCGGGCAATTGCGATCAGCTCCTGAAAATTTGTACCGAGCGGATGCGCCAGGGGCTGATTGTAGTGATCGTAGCTGGAAACGGAATCGTAGTGTGAGTAGGTATAGGGTCTTACGATATTGGTTTCGGCCTGGAGATCCAGGTTGGGAACCCCAAAGGCATCAACATATTTCGCTCCGAATTGTACGCCCCATTTGTTGGCCCACCATCCCTGGTTGTGGGTTATTTCGGAAACCTTAAACTCATCCAGCATCAACTGGCCGTAAGCCTGAAAATGTTTGGCAATATTGGCCTTGAAATCGAAACCGGCTACCGCGTTGTCCGGACTTCCGTTCTGATGTTCCGCCGCCCTCAGGTAAATGATGGGATTCAGATAGGTGAAATCGAAATGATCTTTCCGTCCGAAGATAATCGACTCAAATAAACCCAGATTAAGCCAGGGCGTTACCTGCAGATCCAGGTGATGCATGGAGGCGTATTTCTTTGGGAGAAGGATGTCACCGGGATTGGAAATAAACTGGGGAGTCAGTTCCATCCAAAGGTTCTGGTAGTTCAGCTTCCAGACCCTGAGGTTCATTTTCAGAAACAGGGAACTGTTGGCATAATCGCTTAAAAACAGGCTTCTGTAGCCATTTCCGATAAAGTTTTTATCGTAGCCGAACTGAAAATCAAAGAATTTGGCAGCGGAAAAACTAAAGCTGCCCCGTGCGTCGAAATAGTCGAGCCCGGTGGTGTTATAATCCTTGAAAAAACCGACGCCCGGAACGGCATTTCTGTCGCGCACCCGCTCCATCATATAGGCCGGCCCTCTTTCCTGGTTTTCGGTTATAGATGCCTGGAAGGAGACCTTTTTGGCGATCAGCCCCCGTACGAAAATGCCGCGGGTATTCAAAAACAGGCTTTCGTTGTTGCCCTGCTCCTTCATGACCCGAAAGTGAAAAGCCGGATTTACCACCAGAAAAAAGTCGGGACTGTTAACCTCAAAGAAATTGCTTTTTGTTTTATAGAAGGTATTGAACCAGGGTTTTTTGGAGACGGCATATTCAGGCACTTCGTCCAGCCATTCGCTGTTGCTCATCAGGGCAGACTGCATATTAAAACGGTCGACCGGGGTAAGCACGCCCAGGCTGTCTGCATCTTCCAGTCCATATACAAGCCATTTTCCCGGAAATGCCCGATCTTTGTTGAATCGGAGCCATTTATTCTGCTGCATTTTTATATCCATTCTATCCAGAAGAATATAATCCTTGGTCCCCTGGTACATCCAGTTGGTTTGAGCAGACACTGCAGCAGGAATACAAAGGACGAGGAAGCTAAATGCGCTTTTAATAACTTGTATCATATATTAAATTCAAGATTCTGAGCCTGAAAGTATAGAAACTATGCAAAACTATCTCATCAAAAATATACAGATCGTCAACGAAGGCCATATTTACACCAGCGATGTATTGATCGCCTCCGGTCGTATCGAAAAAATCGCGCCACAAATTTCCTCTTCGGTCGCCAGGGAAATCAACGGGGAAGGAAAATTCCTTATCCCCGGAGTGATCGACGATCAGGTGCATTTCCGTGAACCCGGACTCACCCACAAAGCAACCATCTATTCTGAGGCAAAAGCTGCCGTTGCGGGTGGTGTCACCTCCTTTATGGAAATGCCCAATACCGTTCCCAACGCCCTGACCATCGACCTGCTCGAAGATAAATACCGGATCGCGTCCCAAAGTTCACTGGCCAACTACTCCTTTTTTATGGGTACCGGCAATGATAACGCGGACGAGGTTCTGAAGGTTAACGACAGAAAGAACGAAATCTGCGGCATCAAGATATTTATGGGATCCAGCACCGGCAATATGCTGGTAGACAATTCCCTGACGCTCGACAAAATTTTCCGGGAAGCAGAAGTGCTTATTGCCACCCATTGTGAAGACGAAAAGATTATCCGCGAAAATTATACCCGTCGTAAGGCTGAAAAACCTGATCTGGAGGCTTCCGACCATCCGATCATCCGCTCCGAGGAAGCCTGTTTTGAGTCTTCCTTCCGGGCCATCCAGTTTGCAAAAAAGTACAATTCACGTCTGCATATCCTGCACATCAGCACCGAAAAGGAACTCGCCCTCTTCGGCAATATGCTGCCGCTCACCGAAAAGCGCATAACCGCCGAGGTTTGTGTGCATCACCTGCACTTTACCGCCGACGACTATGCGAAGCTGGGTTACTTCATCAAATGCAATCCCGCGATCAAAGCGGCATATAACAAAGACGCGTTGTGGTCGGCCCTTTTGGACGACCGGTTGGATATTATTGCCACCGACCATGCCCCGCACACACTGGAAGAGAAAAAAGGACCTTACGAACACGCACATTCCGGACTTCCCCTGGTACAGCATTCCCTTCAGATGATGCTGCAGTATGTTCAGGAAGGGAAAATCAGTATGGAGACCGTAGTTCGGAAAATGAGCCACGCCGTGGCCGACTGCTTCCAGATCAAGGAGAGAGGCTATATCCGCGAGGGATACCATGCCGACCTGGCCATCATCGACATGAATCAACCGCAGACAGTCGGAAAGGAAAACATTCTCTACAAATGCGGATGGAGCCCGCTTGAGGGTGTGCAGTTCGGCAGCTCAGTTACCCATACTTTTGTAAACGGACATCTGGTTTATGGAAATGGGGTCTGGGACGAATCTCATTTAGGACAACGATTGTTGTTTGAACGATAAAATGATCCCATGCAGATAGATAAAGTTACCCTGTACGACTTGTCCATTTTCAATCACGAAGAAGCATCTTCGGTATTCCATCATTTCAATTATACGCGAACCGCGGGTGGAAGGGAATGGCTGCGCAGGATTTTTCTATCTCCGCATACCGAGATCAGTCAGATCGTCGCCACCCAACAGCTGCTGAAACGAATAATCGAGAAGGAAGAAGAATGGCCGGCCCAGATCACCAACGGCACGGTCATCATGATCCATAAGTTTTTTGATACGGCGATTGATGACGTACCGAAGTCGCCCAACCCGATTCAGACAATGACGTATCGGTTCCTTCATGGTCCTGACTATTCACTGATTAAATTTTCGATTCCGCATTTTATCGACTTTTTTCAGGGGATGCATCAATTGCTGGGAATCATTAATGGAAACGACGAGTTGCCGCGGACCTTGAAATCCGCTGTGGACAGGGCCAATGCCTTGATGGAAAGGGTCAGCATCAAAAAGATCATTCAAAAGAATAGGAAGGAAGTGTTGTCCGACAGGGAACTTCTGCAGTGGGCGCACTTCTTTTACTATCATTATAAAACGCATAGCATTGAGTTAATCGAGATCTATGCGCGGCTGGACGCCTATTTCAGCATGGCGGTAGCCGCCAAAAAACATTCCCTGTTTTTTCCATCCTTTGTGGATCAGGAAGATCCCCTGTTAAAGATTGACGGATTATACCACCCCCTGCTTCCGACACCGGTTGCATACGATGCCCGTCTCGACGGCCAACATAATTTTCTTTTTCTTACAGGAGCCAATATGGCTGGCAAAAGCACGTTCATCAAGTCGGTGGGAATAGCGGTGTTCCTGGCACATATCGGAATGGGGGTGCCTGCGCGCTTTATGCAGCTCAGCCTGTTTTCGGGTCTTCTCTCCAATATTCAGGTGATGGATAATATCATGAAGGGGGAGAGTTATTTTTTCAATGAAGTTCAGCGGATCAAAAACACGATATTAACCATCAACGATAGCCGAAAATGGTTGATTCTGATTGATGAGCTCTTTAAGGGAACGAATGTTCAGGACGCCATGAAATGTTCACTCACGGTGATTCAGGGCCTGATACGCATCCGCCATTCCCTCTTCATTTTATCGACGCATCTTTATGAAATCGGTGAGGAACTGAAAGTGAATCCCAATATCATCTTCCGCTATTTTGAAACCAGGGTTGCCGATGATCAGCTGGTGTTCAGTTATCAGCTGAAGGAAGGAATCAGCAACGACAGGCTTGGTTATCTGATCCTGAAGCGTGAAAAAGTGGTGGATCTGTTGAATCAACTCCAGTAAAAAAGCCTGGGAATCTCCGTCAAAACACCCTGCGGCAAATCCGTAGCGGCCATTAGATTGCGCTAAAAAATGCAGGTAAAAGTGTACGGTAGCGCGGTTTATGGAGTCGAAGCCATTCCCATCACGGTAGAAGTCGGTATTTCCTCCGGCACGCACATCCATATCGTTGGTCTTCCCGACAATGCGGTCAAGGAGAGCATTCAACGCGTGGAGTCGGCGATTCTCTCGAATGGATTCTCGATGCCCAGAACAAAAGTGGTTATCAATCTTGCCCCTGCGGATATTCGTAAAAGCGGCTCCGCCTTTGATCTGGCGATAGCCATGGGGATATTGGGTGCTTCCGAACAATTGGCGGATGTAGAGAAGCTGAGCCAAACGGTCATCATGGGAGAGCTGGGTCTGGACGGGACGATTCATCCGATCAAAGGCGCACTGCCCATCTCGCTTCAGGCTGCCCGGGACGGATTTGAACGATTGGTTGTACCCATTCAGAATGCCCGGGAGGCCGGGATGGCCAGAAATATCCGGGTTTATGGGTTAAGCAATATTGTTGAAGTGACCCGATTGTTTGAAGATGAATCGCAGTTTCAGCCGGTTGAATCGGATGTGGATGAAATTTTCCGCCGCAGTCAGGAAGCAGAGGGACCGGATTTCACGGATGTTAAGGGCCAACAGAATATCAAGCGTGCGCTGGAAATTGCCGCTGCGGGAAGTCATAATGCCCTGCTCATCGGACCGCCGGGGGCAGGGAAAACCATGCTGGCCCGACGATTACCGGGCATATTGCCGCCGCTCACGCTTGAAGAAGCACTGGAAACCACACGCATTCACAGTGTTGCCGGAAAGCTGCCTGGCGGCACCGCGCTTGTTGCCCAACGTCCTTTTAGATCTCCCCACCATACCGTAAGTTCAACGGCACTGGCCGGAGGGGGAAGTATTCCACAACCGGGAGAAATTTCGCTGGCACATAATGGCGTACTGTTTCTTGATGAACTTCCCGAATATCAGCGACAGGTATTGGAAATCATGCGGCAACCGATGGAAGAGCGAAAGGTGACCATCAGCCGTGCGAAGATGGCTGTGGAATTTCCTGCAGGCTTTATGTTGCTTGCTTCGATGAACCCCTGTCCATGTGGTTATTTCAACCATCCGGAAAAAGCCTGCTCCTGTCCCCCCGTTGCGGTTCAGAAATACCTTAATAAGATCTCCGGTCCACTGCTCGATCGGATTGATCTGCATGTGGAGGTGACGCCAGTGGGTTATGCCGAGTTGACGTCCAATGCGCAGGCCGAAACGTCGCAGGAGATCCGCGCAAGGGTCATCCGGGCACGAATGATTCAACAGGAAAGATTTGCCGGCATGAAGCATATACATGCCAATTCCTGGATGACGGTACAACAGCTGCGAAAGTTCTGCATACTTCCCCGCGATGCGCATCAGCTGATGCAACACGCGATTGAAAAACTCAATCTGAGTGCCCGGGCCTACGATCGGATCTTAAAGGTCGCCCGGACGATAGCCGATCTCGATAACGCAATGGAAATCCGAACAGAACATGTGGCTGAAGCCATTCAATACCGGAGTCTGGACAAATCGGGATGGGGAGAAGCAAAATAAAAGCCCCGCGATGCGGGGCTTTGGATATGATCAGTTTAACATTTGCTTTACACTAAGCGAGAGTTTTCTGTACACCTTTTTCTCGCGGACATAGTCCTGAAAATTGTCTTTACCAACCGTCTTACCGATAATATAAAACACGGTTTGTGCAACGGTTTGTCGGATGATTCTCAGATCGAGCCAGAAATTGATATTCCGGATATAAAATGCATCGAACTGATAACGGTGGAAGATCTGATCAAAATTTTCCACAGGTCCACGGAAGCCCTTTACCTGCGCAAGTCCGGTAATACCCGGTCGAACAAGATTGCGGAATTTATAATTGGGGATCAGATTGGAAAACTTTGCACAGTCGGCATACATGTGCGGACGCGGCCCAACAATGCTCATATGTCCGAGGAACACATTGATGAATTGGGGAAGTTCGTCCAGATTTGATTTGCGGAGGAATTGGCCCACGCGGGTTATGCGTTTATCGTTGTGACGGGCAGCCATGGTGTCCGCCATTTTATTTACCCGCATCGTACGGAACTTGTAACAGGTGAAACTCTTTCCAAGAAAACCCACACGCTTCTGGGCAAAGAATATCGGTCCTTTCGAAGACAATTTGATCAGTAAGCCGATTACCGGCATCAACCAACTCAGCAAAAACACAATCACGAAAGAGGAGAAAACAATATCAAACGCCCGCTTTGCAATGAAAAAGTGACGACGATTGTGGAGAAACTTTCTGTAGTTCCGCGCGCCCCGACTGTATGATACCGTTTTTACAAACCTCGACTTCTCGTCTCCTACGTACATAACTTCTGTTCTAAATTAATTTACGATTCAAATAAAGCCTATACAATCATTAGAAAACCGTGCCACGAATGCGCCACAAGTTGCCTGAATTACTGGTAAAGCGAGTACCAGAATTATTTTCAGGAGTTATGACAAGAGTAAGTGCCGAAACGTTGCAAAAGAACTTAAAATATCCTCTTTGTGAGCAGAACATCAACAATACGCTCTGCCGTTTTGCCATCCCACAAAGGAGGGATACTTCCCTTTTTCCAGTTTCCGGAAAGCATCTTCTGCAGATAGGGTTTGATATTCACCGGATTAGTACCAATCAGCTCATTCGTGCCAAGCGTAACCGTTTCGGGCCTTTCGGTGTTATCCCTGAGTGTCATGCAGGGGATTCCCATTACCGTGGTCTCCTCTGTAATGCCACCGCTGTCGGTGATGACGCCCTTAGAACGACTAATGAGGTAATTAAATTGCAGATAGCTCATTGGATCATTTAGATGTATGTTGGGATATTTTACACCGATCTTCTCGAGCATCTTGCGTGTACGCGGATGCACGGGGAAAATAATCGGTGTACCCTCAGAGCCATCCACAATGGCATTCAGCATAGCCTTCAGCTGTGTCTCACTGTCTACATTGGCCGGACGGTGCAGGGTAAGCACCAGATACCCGCCGTCTTTAAGATCCAGTTCGTTTGAAATTGAAGGTCTTACAAACCGATCACGATTTTTCAGCAAGGTGTCGATCATGGTATTTCCAACGAAGAAAATACGGTCGGACGACACACCTTGTTTTAACAAATTTTTATCCGCCGTTTCGGAAGTCGTGAAAAAAATATCGGTGATCGAGTCCGTGACAATGCGATTGATTTCCTCCGGCATGGTCATATCTCCGGAGCGAATCCCCCCTTCGACATGGGCAACTGCCGTATTCAGTTTTTTGGCAACGATGGAGCAGGCCAGTGTTGATGTCACATCTCCAACCACAATTACCAGATCCGCAGGATTTTCGCTCAGATATTTTTCAAATCTTATCATGATACCTGCGGTCTGTTCGGCCTGAGAGCCGCCACCCGCCTCCAGATTGACATCGGGCTCCGGAATATTCAGCTCCTCAAAGAAGCTGGTACTCATATTCTTATCGTAGTGTTGACCTGTGTGAACCAGTTTATAACTGATCTCCTTCCCCCGCTCTTGTGCCGCTCTGATCGAATCAATTATTGGCGCAATCTTCATAAAATTCGGTCTGGCGCCGGCTATCAATATTACCTTCATAGGCATTGTTCGGTTACATCAGGTTTTTATAAAGCTGCAAAACTAGCACATCTCACGAAAACCATTCTAATTTCTTCGCTTCCCCACCTTATATTATTTTCGTGGAAAGTATGGGAATAAATGCTTGGCAGAATATTTAAAGACCTGAATAACAGACAGAAATGGGATATATTCTGGATTGGCATCATTCAGGTGGCAAATTATATGTTCCCATTCGTGACCACCGGGTATCTGCTCCGCACCCTCGGGCTCGAATATCTTGGACGTCTGGAGTTTGCGACCTATCTGATTCTCTACTTTGTAACCCTGGTGAACTACGAGTATCACATCTCGGGCACACGCGACCTGAGCCGTATCAAACACAACCATAATGAAGTATCCCATGAAGTAAGCGTACTGATTACTACGAAGTCGTACCTGTTTGTACTGTCAACGATTCTATTCCTGGTTATTCAACTCCTATGGCCCGACAGATTCCGAAACGCGCTCTTCAACGCGTCCTATCTGATTGTAGTCGGTCATTTGCTTTATCAGCCCTATGTCTTCCTCAGTTTAAATAAGGTCAGGGTACTGGCTGTTCTTAATTTCCTTCTGAAAGCCTTATCCACCCTGCTCATTTTCGTATCCGTAAAAAGTCCGGAATCCTATGTTTCCGTAAACCTGAACTATTCCATCAGTCAGATCCTGATTGGCATCCTGAGCATGGTACTGATACAGCATTATTTCAAACTGAAACTTTGCTGGAAACCGTTTGGGGAGGTATGGAAAAGTCTGAAAAGAGGGCTCTATATCTTTCTCACCAACGGTGTGATGGCCCAGCTCTCGCTGAATCTGATCCAGCTCCTGATGGGGCTTTATCTTTTGCCGGAGATTCTTGGAAGTTATACTTCGGTCCTAAAAGTTGTGATCGCGATTCACGTCCTTTCGATGATGCCACTGAAGCAGGTATTTTTCCCGGAACTGGCATCATTATGGGCTAAAAACAGGAAAGATTACTTAAAAAAGTTCAAAACTTACACTACTCTCCTTCTGGCTGGCAATATATTGGCAGCGGCGACCCTTTTCATCTTTGCACCGACCATTATCCGGATTTATGCAGGCGATTATATTGAACCGATGATTGAAATCCTTCGTTGGCTGGCCTATGTCCCTTTGGTTATGGGGTTGACCAATGCGTATATCTTTGACGGACTGATTGCGATGGGCAAGGACAAGCTGGTGTTTCGTCTTCAGGTTGGCATAACCATTCCCTATATCGTTTTGCTGATGCTGTTGGTTCCCCGATACGGACTAATTGCAGCGCTTGTCATACGGTTGAGTGTTGAAGTATTAAATCTGATAATTGGCATGATTTATTATTACAGAAATCTACGAAAAGTGCCTCTTGAATAGTTCACATCAAAAAGATTACCCGCTGCAACGTTTTTTGATCCCAATCGGTCAGATGGTCGGAAACCTTGTGAAAAGAACAGAACATGCAAAGGAGTATCAAAAAATTCAAGTCCCTTACAGAACCCGCCGCGATCAACGGCGCAATTTTGATTAAATATCTTTCCGGTATCGGCACATCTCTTCGATTTCTCTCGCCCCTGGCCAGTTTTCTTTTTATTATCCTGAATCTTAACAGGCTGCTGAAATCCAAATCCGCCATTATTACCCTCGCATTTTTTGCGCCGGCGCTGATACTCACTCCTGGTATGGATATTTTCAGAATTATTACGTCGGTGGCGGTGATGTGGATTTTCTTCAGTTATTTTTCGGAACCTGTTCCATCCTTTTATCCGTTTGTAACAATATTTGTGTTGGCGTATGCGGTAGCTATGTTTGCCGGAATTTTCGATCCGGACAACTATTTCGTAATGGGTAATGGAGACATGCGCTATAAGTTCAATCTCGAAACACATAACGCATTGTGTATCGTAGCGCTACTATCTTTTATATATCTAACCGATGCCTTGAATAATCTATCAAATACGGGCACGTACAAGATTTTGAAAATAGCCTCCTTTATCGGACTCATTCTTTTAAGCTTTACGTTTTTGGCGATCAAGAGTCGTTTGTACATCGGCCTTTCCCTGACAGCTTTGGTATTTGTGGCAGTTCTGACCTGGAAAAAAAACAAATTTCCCGCCATACTCTGTGCCGTTTATATTGTACTCTTTTTCGGGTTCAACTGGGTTAATGAAAAGGCGGATATTCAGGAAGCCTCGGCCGGCATGGAGCGCCTTATCAGTACCAACGCCACCGGACGCGAAAAACTAACAGGTGCTTTCTGGCAACTTATCAAAGAAAAGGGCTGGCAAAACTTCATCTATCAAAACAACGTGGCCGCCTACTACGAAAAGAAACGCACCATACCCGATATTGACATGGCTGCCTCCACTTTAACCGAAAACGCCTATTTTATTACGATCCTGAATACCGGCATTCTCGGTTTAACTGTATTATTAGTGATATGTGCCGTATTTTTGCTGAGGTTCCTGAAACGGAAAGAACTGTTTTCCCTGATATATATGCTGTTGATTATGGGTGTTTGGTACTTTGAGGAAACAATCATGTACCCGCTCAGCATGATTGCTCAGTTTTTTGCGCTGGCAACCGTTAACCGATTGGAAAGAAACGCGAATGAAAGTAGCACTGGTGACTAATATACCCGCTCCTTACCGGGTTCCAACCTGGAACCTGGTGGGGAATCAATTGGGGAATGATTTTCTTGTAATTTTTTGCAGCCGTACCGAACCCAACCGCAAATGGGACACCGAGCCCCTGACATTTAACCATGTTTTTCTGAAGGAAAATACCCGGGCAAAAACGGATGGAACTACTTTCGTGCATAACAATCCGGATGTGTGGAAGCAACTACGCCAATTTAATCCCGACGTGGTGATTACCGGAGGCTTTAATCCGACAATGCTGTATGCATTCCTGTACACGGTAATTTTTCGGAAAAAGCATATTGCTGTTTCCGATGCCTGGGAAATGTCGGAACGACATCTTTCATTTGCACACCGGATGGTTCGAAAACTGGTTTTCAGCGGTACCGGTGCCTTTCTACCCTGCTCAGAAAAAGGTAAAGCCTATTATCAAAAATACGGAGCCGCAGAAGAGCGTATTTTTATCAGCCACTACTCCATCGACACAAAAAAATTTACCGGCTCAAAGCCTTTCGCAGAAAGGAAATATGATCTTCTTTTTGCCGGCCAGCTGGTTGCCAGAAAAAATCCTCAGTTTTTTGTAGACCTCGCCGTGAAGCTGCGCTCCAGGGTAGATAACCTGCGTGTACTGGTATTAGGCGATGGGCCACTCAAAGCAGAAATACTGGATCAACTCACCAAAAATCAAATCCCATTCAGTTTTCCGGGGCACGCGTCTCAGGCAGAACTTCCGGGATATTACGCCGACTCCAAAATATTTATCTTTCCAACAGAGTACGATGCCTGGGGCGTGGTAGCGCAAGAGGCACTGGCTTCGGGGACCCCGGTTATCGTCACCAACAACGCAGGTTGTGCCGATGAGTTGGTTGTCAACGGGAAAAATGGGTATGTCGTGCCATTGACCGATGCTGAAAACTGGTTGGCATCGTGCAGCAAGCTCCTGAACCAACAGGAGCTCTGGAATTCCTTTTCGGAGAATGCTGTATCTGCCGCTGCGAAAATTTCATCTGAGCGCTCTGCAAAAGCCATCATCGAAGCCTGCCGCTTTGTTATTAATCGATAAACCTGTATGAACAACGAAAAAAAAATTCTCTTTCTGGTTCATTTGCCTCCCCCCATTCATGGCGCTGCCATCATGAATAGCAGCCTGGTGGAAAGTAAAAAAATCAGGACCGAATTTGATACCCACACCATCAATATTACCGCGGCGAGGAGCATTGCCGATATTGGCAGGTTTTCGGTAGGAAAGTTTACCAATTCGATACGCCAGGCTCTGGCGATCCGAAGCGCACTAAAAAAATTCCGGCCTTCCATAGTTTATCTGACACTCTCTCCAACCGGGTTTGCATTTTTCCGGGATGCTTTTTTTGTTTATCTGGCTGTGCAGAGAGATACTCGGATTGTTCTTCATTTGCATGGAAAAGGCATCTCCTCTTCCGCAGCTGAGAGCAGCCTGTTTCGGAAGATAGCCGCATACGTTTTCCGTAAATCAACCGTTATTTTCCTTTCCGAACATCTGGTTTACGATGTCCGCGAATTTCTCGTTCGTCCGTATTTTGTGGTACCCAATGGAATTGCATTGGTATCTGCAATTGAAGAGAAAAAATGGAAACAGGAAAAGCCGACTCTACTTTTCCTTTCAAATTATGTTGAATCCAAAGGAATATTGGTGCTGATTGATGCCGTCGAGAAAATTGCTGAACATAACCGGAGCTTTTCGGTCAAACTTGTCGGAAATTCCTTCGATCTAACGAAAGAGGAAATCATAGATATCGTAAACAGGAAAACGCTTCAGGACATTATTGAAGTTACAGGTCCAAAATATGGTGAAGAAAAATACGAGGTACTGAAGAATGCAGACCTTCTGGTTTTTCCCACGTTCTATTCGAATGAAGCTTTTCCCCTCGTAATCCTTGAAGCCATGCAGTTTGCTCTACCGGTTATCAGTACACCCGAGGGCGGTATTCCCGATATGGTTTCCGATGGCGAAACCGGTTATCTGGTTCCCCAACGCGACCCGGAGGCATTGGCCGAAAAAATTGAACTACTGCTTTCCAATCCGGAGCTGAGAGTACAGATGGGACGCAGGGGAAGAGAGAAATTTCTGGAAAAATTCTCCCTTCCTGTTTTCGAACAGAATATGCTGGATGTGTTTAACAAGGTGATCACCCAAAAACAGTCTTAAGATGTGTGGAATTGCAGGCTTTATTAATTTCCCGGACAACAGCACCTTAGCTGCCCAAACAGCAAAAATCCAGCAGCACCGTGGCCCCGATGATCAAAGCAATGTTCAGCAAAACAACCTACTTTTCTGTCATCAGCGCCTGTCTATCATCGATCTGGAATCCAGAGCCAACCAGCCTTTTGTTAAGGACGGTTTGACGATGATCTTCAACGGTGAAATATATAATTACAAGGAACTGAAAGCATCACTGCAGGCCGCCAACCCTTCGCTGACCTTTTCAACGACCTCCGATACCGAAGTACTGCTCGAGCTCTACAGAGCGAAGAAAGAAGCCTGCCTCAATGAACTGATCGGCATGTTTGCCTTTGCGATATACGAACAGGAAACCGGAAAGCTGTTTATTGCCCGCGACCATTTCGGCATCAAACCCATCTTCTATACACAGATCAACAACCGATTCGCGTTCTCGTCCGAATTAAAAACGCTGACCGCCGTTCCGGGTTTTCAAAAAAAGATCAACACCACGGCACTGGCCGGCGCGCTCAACTATCTCTGGGTTCCCGGTCATCAAACCATGTTTGAAAACTGCTTCAAGCTTCCACCTGCCTCGTACATGATCATTGACACCAGGGCTGAAGTCCTCAAACCCGAAATCAAAACCTACTGGAAGTTGGATGGAAAAGCCTCGGTGTGCAACGAAGAAGAAGCCATCGCGCTTGTTCGAAAAGAAATTGAAGAATCGGTAAGCCGGCATATGGTGGCCGATGTACCGGTAAGCAGTTTTCTCAGCGGAGGCCTCGACTCTTCCTTGATTTCCGTTCTTGCCGCCCGATCCAATTCCCGGCTTTCTACCTATACCATCGGTACTTCACCGGAGGATAAAAAAATCGAGCAAATGCCGGAGGATGAAAAATATGCACGCCATCTCGCGGATCTTAACGGCTTTGATCACCATGAAATAATCATCAGCTCGGATATCGTAAAAGCATTACCCGAAATGGTGGTTACGCTCGATGAACCCATCGGCGATCCGGCCGCCATCAATACCTTTCTCATCTGCAAAGCGGCACGGGAAAAGGGCGTCAAGGTTTTGCTGTCGGGAATGGGAGCCGATGAAATCTTTTGTGGTTATCGTCGGCAACAGGCAACTCTGCTCGCGATGCGTTACCGGAAACTGCCCGGCCTGCTGAGAAAAGCCATCCGAGGCATTGTAAACATTCTGCCCGTAAAGCTGGCGGGAAAGGGATTAAAGCTCTCCCGTTGGGCCAAACGGTATCTTTCCTTTGCCGATCTTCCTACCGAAGAAGCCTATATGCAAAGCTATTCCTACTATACCGGCAGCGAATTGCAACAACTGCTGAAAAAAGATTGCACCAGCGAATATGCGGCCCTCCGCAAACAACATGCTGATCTTTTTAACCGGCACTATCAGCAGGATCCGGTAAACCAAATGTGCTTCACCGATATCAGCATGTTTATGCTCGGCCTGAATCTTACCTATACCGATAGGGCTTCGATGGCGGCTTCCGTGGAAGTAAGGGTTCCCTTTATCGATAAAAAAGTGGTCGAAATGGCCATGTCGGTATGCGGTGATCTGAAATACCGGCGGAATCAATCCAAATACATTCTGAAGAAAGCGGCTGAAAAATACCTGCCGCACGATATCATCTATCGCCCCAAGGCTTCATTCGGCGCACCGATCCGCTCCTGGATCAGCAAGGATCTGAAGCCGATGGTCGACGAACTCCTTTCTACAGAAAACATCCGGCGTCGGGGTTTGTTTAACCCCGATTATGTGCGGAAGCTGATCGAAGATGACCGTTCGGGTGCTGCCGACAACGCCTACCGGATTTACCAGCTGCTGACGATTGAACTCTGGCTGCGTCATTACGCCGACGACAGGGCCCAATCCTAAATCATTTACTAACTTTGCGTCTTATCATTATTTCAATGAAACAGGTTATCCAGAATTTCAAAAGTGGTGAATTATATGTTGATGAGGTGCCGGTGCCCGCCCTATCCGAGGGTATGGTACTGGTTGAGAACCGATGCTCGCTGATCAGTGCGGGAACGGAACGGAGCACCGTTAAGGTTGCACAGGCCAACCTGCTTGGCAAAGCACGTCAACGCCCGGAACTGGTAGCCCAGGTTCTTCAGAACATCAAAAAGGAAGGTCTGAAGGCCACATTGGAAAAGGTAAGAACGAAACTCGATGCACTTAAAGCTCTCGGATACAGCTCCGCAGGTACCGTCCTCGCTTCCCTGGATACCGACAGCCGGTTTAAGCCCGGCGACCGCGTCGCCTGTGCGGGTCAGGACTATGCCTCCCATGCCGAACTGGTTTGTATTCCGCAAAATCTCGTCGTTCGCATTCCCGACAACGTATCTTTTGAAGAAGCCAGCTTCACCACCCTCGGCGCGATTGCCATGCAGGGGGTACGTCAGGCCGATCCCAAACTGGGTGAAAACATCTGTGTAATCGGGCTCGGTCTCCTCGGACAGATCACCGCGCAACTACTGAAAGCCAACGGATGCCGCGTTCTGGGCATCGATCTTTCCGACCAACTGCTTGAACTCGCCCGCACCAACGGCATCGACGAAGCCGTTAAAAGAAACGAATCCAATATTCTGAGCCGTGTCCAGAATTTCACGAATGGCTACGGTTTCGACGCCATCATTATTACCGCTGCAACCAGTTCAAACGACCCCATTGAGCTCTCAGCGGAAATCGCCCGGAAAAAGGGAAAGGTGGTTGTGGTCGGCGCCGTTAATATGGATATTCCCCGTGATCCGCACTTCTACCGAAAGGAACTGTCGTTGCTGATGTCCTGCTCCTATGGACCCGGCCGTTACGATACCGAATATGAACTGCACGGAACCGACTATCCGTATGCCTACGTGCGCTGGACCGAACAGCGCAATATGGAAGCCTTTCTCCAACTCATCGCTCAAAAAAGAATCCATATATCTTCTCTCATAACCCATCGCTTCGAAATTGACCAGGCAACCGATGCCTACGACATCGTGATGGGCAAGAAAAAAGAACACCATATCGGTATCGTTCTCAATTATCCCGAACGTGACGAAAAGATGCTGCCGCTCATCCCTTCTGGAAGGGAAGCCCGGGGAGGCGACATCCGCGTTGGATTTATCGGAGCGGGAAGTTTCGCACAGAGCTACCTCATTCCCCATCTGAAAGACCCTTCCGTGGCGCTGGACACGGTGGTCACTACCAGAGGGATTACTGCCAAAAACGTTTCCGACAAATTCGGGTTCGCGCATTCTGCAACCGATCCGGAGGTTATTCTCGGCAACACATCCATCAATACAGTATTTATTGCTACGCCCCATAATTCGCACGGTCGCTTTGTGCTCGACGCGTTGAATGCGGGCAAAAATGTTTTTGTAGAAAAGCCGCTGGCACTGACCTACGGGGAACTGGAGGCGATCCGGGCCAGAATGGAATCCGATCCCGGACATTTGATGGTGGGCTTTAACAGAAGATTTTCACCGGCTGCCCGGAAAGTAGCTGCTCTTTTTGCCAACAGTTCCGAACCCCTGCTGATCAACTACCGGATCAACGCGGGTTTTATTCCGAAAGACCATTGGTCGCAGGATGAGCGCATCGGTGGAGGCCGCATCAAAGGCGAAGTCTGCCATTTTGTGGACCTGATCCAATACCTGACGGGCTCCGATCCCGAGTCGGTATTTGCCGCCTGCCTCAATTCCGACAACAGCCAATACCGCAACAACGATAACCTGGCCGTGGTACTGCGGATGAAAAACGGCTCCCTCGCCAATATTACCTATGCCGCCAACGGAAACAAAGGTCTGCCCAAAGAACAGATCGAAGTTTTTGGAGAAGGAAAATCTGCCGTCATTTCCGATTTCCGCGAAACAGTACTATATTACGGGTCTAAAACCGAGAAATTCCGTTCCCAGGGGAAGGGGCATAAGGAAGAAGTACAGGAATTTATCGGCACGATCAGGAACAATCAACCCGCTCCTATCGCGTTTAACTCGCTCTACCTTACAACACTGACCTGTCTAAAGATAGAAGACAGCCTGGCAAGCAGTCTTCCCCAAACCATAGGATAATCGCGTTTGCGAATGAACTTTTTTTTACGGCTCCGGCAGAGCGAACACCGAAAATACGTAATTGCCTATTTGCTGGCCATTGTGCTCCCTTCTTTTCTGCAGGGAGCATCCGTTTTCTTTATGGCTATACTTGCCCTACAGGCCATATTCAGCAAAAACTTTTCTTTGATAAATCTTTTCCGGGAGAAATGGATGCTTTACCCGGCACTTCTTTATCTTTTTATGTGCGCCACAGCATTCTTCCCTCCCCTGGGCAATGAAAGCAAAACCTCCTTTCAGGTATTTTCCGCGTCCCTGCCCTATATACTGATCCCCTTATCCATATTCACGATTGTCGGTGCAAACCGTGCTGTGCTGGAAAGAATCATCCGAGTCTTTACCCTTTCGCTTGCCGCATCCCTGCTTATTGCTCTCATCTATGGCATTGTTGATATCCTTGTAACCGGAAGTTCCACATTGATCATTAATCTGGGAGAGTATCATAAATTAAGGTATTACGGCCTCACCAGAATATCTTCCAACTGGCACCCGATCTACGTTTCCCTGCAGATCAACCTGTCGCTGCTTTTTATTCTCTTCCGTCAATCAAAAATATTCCCGGATCGCCGATATGATTATCTCCTTCTGATCTTTCTGATGGTGATGAATATCCTGTTGAACTCACTGACCGGGTTGGCGACCATGGTTTTGATTCTCACCACCTGGGTTATTCGAAGATCATTGCTGGGTACCCGCGGTGCCGGAGGATTGGTGACGGGATTTGCCATGATATGTCTTCTGATCGGCAGCATCGCCTTTTCTCCATCCGTTCGGGATAAGTTCAATCAGGTGGTCGAAAGCGGCATTGAACCGACCGATGACTATGAAGAAAGAAGCGCTTTCTCCATGCGGCTCGCCAAATGGGTAACCTATACCAGCATTTTTCTCGATCATAAATATCTGGGGACGGGCGTCAACAATATTTCGCCCCTGCGGAAAGAATATTATTTGAAGCGCGGCTATGAGGATCTCGCGCTTCACAACTACAATGCGCACAATCAATATCTGGAGATTCTGGCCACTTATGGCATTGCGGGCACCCTTCTCTTTCTGCTGATTATCGGCACCTTCCTGAAACGCGTCGGATTCCGCGATATAACGCCCCTGGTCTTTCTGGGCACCTGCCTGCTCGCCTGGACGACCGAATCGATGCTGAACCGGCAGCAGGGACTTATTCTGTTTATGTTCTACTATGGATTATTGCTGGCCGAATGCTCGGGCAGAAAGGAGAATGAAATTCCCTCAACGCTTCCTGCCTGATTTGTAGGCCATTACCAAACGAATGAATTTCCAGTTGCCCACCAGATATCGTTTAAACATCCGGCGTGGCTCCTGATATACGCGGTAGAGCCATTCCAGGCCGGTTTTCTGCATCCAAACCGGAGCGCGCTTTACATACCCTGCCACCACATCAAAGGAGCCGCCAACGCCCATGATGAAATTCACCTTCCTCAATACTTCACGGTTTTGATACAGGAAGTTCTCCTTAACCGGAGAGGATATGGCTACGAATAAAATATTGGCTCCGCTATCGGCTATATCCTGCGCGATCTGCTGTTCTTCTTCTTTTTTGAAGTAGCCGTTTCGCCAACCGGCAATCACGTCCGCCGAATATTTCTCGGAGATGATGCCGATCATCTTTTTCAGTGTTTCCTCTTTTGCTCCGAAAAAATAAATCTTGTATGCCTTCCGGTGCGCCATTTCAACCAGGTTCTGCATCAAATCGATTCCGGCAACACGCTCCTTAAGGGGTTGACCAAAAATTTTGGAAGCCCATACCACTGCCTGCCCGTCGGCGTTGATGATATCCGCATTCACCACACTTTCCCGCAGTTCGGGGTTTTCGTCCATCAGCACCAGCTTCCCCGCATTCACCACGGTATGATGGATATGTTCCCCATTGTCGATTGCCGTGGCAATTCGCGAAAGGGTTTCATCCATGGTCAGGTTGTCTACCGGAGTGCCGAGTATGTGAATACGGTTCATTTGTTTTCTGCTTGTTTCGTTTCGTTTAAATAATAACTCATGGCGTAGAACATCCATGCCTGTGCCCACCGCATATAGGGGATTTTGGAGCTGATCCCTTTTTTCTTCTGGTAATAGAAGAACCCTTTGGAATCCTGCATGTTCCGGATGGTCCATTCCATTACTCTCCTGCACAGATCACTATTTTCCTGAAACCGCTGCATCCGGGCCAAACTCACAATCAGTTGAGCCGGCGCATGAATATCGATGGGATAGGTCTTGTTGTCGTAGTATTTGGGAACGCCTTCTTCCGTAAAGAAATTATGAAGATAGTAGTTAAGTCCCTTCTCTAAGTATGACGAGAACGATTGGTCGCCGGTGTACATGCCGTATTCGTAAATGCATTCCAGGTTGAAGCCTGTATGAAAACTATCCACCCATTTATGGAAAGACTGATTTCCGTAGGCCCAGGCGCCCGATTCCTGCTGATGCAAACAAACAAAACGAACGGCCTCCCTTGCAGGCTCCAGCAGTTGTTTGTTTCCGGTGACGGAATAGATTCTTGCCAGCAGGCGGGCTCCGAGAAGCGAGGCATTAAATACCTGCGACTGATCCAGTGGTGAATAGGAAAAACATATTCCCTTTTCGGTCTTGGTACGGTTCAGGTCGTGTAATACAAACTCGGCACTGGAAACGGCCGCATCCCTGTACGCCTGTTTACCGGTAACGGCATAGGCATTCAGGAGGGCATCGGCAACAAACGAAGTAGCCACAACAGTAGGCATATTGGCCGGTTGAAAAAAAGCCCGGGCCTGCCAATCGAAATAATACCCCCAGCAGCTTCCCGAATAACCCGGACTTCTGAGTTTCAACAGCAGATCGGCCAGATAGTGAATCCGGTGAAGGGTGTCTTCTGTGGGATTGTTGGTGTAGAGATTGCAGTAAGCGGTGGTAAAAAGCCCTATCCCCTTGGCATTGAAGTCTTTGGGAACCAGCGCAATCCGCCGGAGATTAACCGGATTGCGTTTGAACAGCTGAATCCAGGCCAGGCGGACAACAGCCAGATCGCGGATGAAGGGAATCGCTCGGAAAACTCTGCTGCTGAGTCCGTCATACGGATCCCAGCCTTTGTATTCTTCCTTCTCAACATATTGCTTTAATGCCTCGAAGCTTTCTTTTACCGACACCTTCATGTATTCTGAAAATTGTGGCCAAAATTACTTGCTTCTCCTCAAACTACCGCATCGCCGCGGATTTCGCAACAACGCTATCTATTAAGATACGAAATTTCCTTCATATCTCATAATTTTCTGAACGAAACCACGGGCCGGAATTTCCCGTAGATTCCATGAAATTTGGAACGATATACCCTTCAATCAGTTATTCAACCTACCTTTAAAGGATCAAAAGAAAGGATCAACGACAATGCGGACACTTTTACGTTACCTCACTCCCTATAAATGGCTGGTTGCCCTTGCGCTTCTGCTTTCGGCCATCAACATGGTTTTCTCCCTGTTTGAACCGATGATCTTCGGAAATATCATCGACCGTTACGCCAGCAAGGCAGAAACGCTCGACAAAGAGACCTATACCCGCGGCGTACTGGGACTGCTGGCACTGGGGGTTGGCGCAGCCATGGTCAGCCGGATCGCAAAGGCTTTTCAGGACTACTTCATGAATGTCATCGTGCAGAAATTCGGTGCGAAGATTTTCACCGATGGGCTCCGTCACTCCATGCGGCTCCCCTTTCAGGAATTTGAAGATCAACGCAGCGGTGAAACCCTTTCGATTCTCGGAAAGGTGAGGGCCGACTCGGAACGTTTCATCAGCGTATTCATCAATATCCTCTTCCCTACCATCACGGGAATCATATTTGTGATCTGGTATGCGCAATCGAAAAGTTGGATGCTGGTTCCCGTTTATTTCGGAGGTATACTGATTCTGGCCCTGCTCACCAGCATCCTGAGCCGGAAGATCAAACTGATCCAGCGAAACATCGTAAAGGAAACCACTTCCCTTGCGGGAAGTACAACCGAAAGTCTGAGAAATATTGAAATTGTAAAAAGTCTCGGCCTGGCCGATCAGGAAATCGAAAGGATTAATAAGAACACGTATAAAATTCTTGGCCTGGAGCTTACCAAGGTCAAGAAGATCCGCAGTATCAGCTTTATTCAGGGCACTTTTGTGAACCTTCTGCGTACCACCATTCTGTTTCTTCTTCTCTATTTTATTTTCCGCGATCGGCTCACCGTGGGTGATTTTGTGGCCATGCAGATTTACTCCTTCTTTATTTTCGGTCCGCTGCAGGAACTCGGAAACATCATCATGGCCCACCGCGAAGCGGAAGCTTCGCTGCAGAACTTCAGAAACCTGATGGATAAAGCGCCCGAGCCGACACCGGAAAGTCCGGTGAATCTGGGCCCTGTTCGTCATCTCACCTATGAAGATGTCAGCTTCCAACACCGCACCGCTTCGTTTAAGGCATTGGATAAAATCAGTTTTTCGGCAAAAAGCGGGGAAACCATCGCCTTCGTGGGACCGTCGGGATCCGGAAAAACAACGCTGGTGAAATTGCTCGTGGGGCTTTACCGCCCGCAGGAGGGACGCATTCTTTACAACAATATCGATGGCGCCTTGATCGACTTCAATCAACTCCGGGGACAGATCGGATTTGTTACACAGGACACCCAACTTTTTGCCGGAACCATCCGTGAGAACCTGCTGTTCGTAAATCCCCAGGCAACGGATGAAGAAATCGTTCATGCGCTTAATCAGGCTTCCTGCCAGAACCTGCTGGCCAGGGCAGAGAAAGGTATCCACACCATGATCGGCGAAGGCGGTATGAAGATCTCCGGCGGTGAAAAACAGCGGCTGTCTATCGCCCGAGCCCTGCTTCGTAAACCCAATCTGCTGATCTTCGACGAAGCCACCTCAGCACTGGATTCCATCACCGAAGAAGAAATCACTTCCACCATACGCGCTGTATCGTCCAACAGGGAACAGATCACCATCATCATCGCCCATCGTCTTTCAACCATACTTCATGCCGACAGAATCTTTGTTCTGGAAAAGGGAAATATTGTTGAAACCGGAAGCCATCATGACTTGCTGTCGGAGAAAGGGCTGTATTACGCCATGTGGAGACAACAGATCGGCGAAAGGGATACGGTTGGACAAATCTAAGCCGAAGCCGGACTTAGGCCTGCGTTTAACGAATTTTCACCGTGAAAGGAAGTTCTACATCGGTTTCTCCTTTTGAAACCGGATCGTTGGCAGCCTTCTGTTCCGGCTTGTGTTTGAGTGTCACGATCACGGTACCTGTTCCGGATCCCGTGGTTACCCATTTGGATTGAAGCCCCAGGGGAAGTCCATCGGTATCCCGATCCAATATTTCGATGGCCAGCAGCGTTGCGGGATCCGTTTCAAAATAGACCTGATGGTCTACCCCCTCCTCCTCAATTTCTTCCGTGATGTCTTCGGCGGGCTCCACCGCTTCGTTCCGGAAGAAAATCTCGCAGAAATAGGTTTTATCGGCGTCCAGAACGATTTCATCATGGTCGGATGGCGGGTTGCCCCCTTCGCCATCGGTATCCCGAAAGAAAAAATGCTTTGCCTCCGAACTTCCCTGCTCCGTGAATCGAAGCTCCACCGTGGTGATTAGCTCTCCCTCATTGTCTCTCGGCTTAAGCCTATCCTTCTTACAGGAAGTAAAGAACGCCGCCCCCAATAAGGCGCCGAATACCATCAACATCGTCTTCTTTGTCATACGTTTTTTATTTATGGCCGTTGGCCTGGTTCAAACCGATGGGAATACGAACGCGGATAGAGATATCACGTCCGCGATCGTAGGTGAAATAACGGAATGCATCCATATAGTCTTTGTAGCGGCGATTGAAAAGATTCTGTGCCGCAGCAATCAGATGAATGGGTTGTTTGCCCCACAGAATCTGCGCTCCGGCTTCAAGCCCGCACAATGTATAGGCAGGCGGTGGTGGTGCGTAATCCGACTCGAAGGCAGAAGATCCGTCCGGTTTGGCCACTTCAATGTTTCCCGATTTGGGAAAACGGGTCTGCTTGAAAACATTGAGCACAGTGGCTTTGAGATAGGGCTCGCGGACAATTCGGCTATCCGCAAAGGTGTAGGTGCATTCCCCTTCCACACGATCCGCGGGAATCTGAATCAACCAATCATCCAAAGTCTTGTCAAATGCACGAAGTAAGGACGCTTTACCGCTCACAGTAAGGTGCTTGTCGTATTCCCATGTCGCAAGAACATCCAACCCACTGAAACGGGCATCGGTTTGGGCATAGGCGAAAGAAGGGAAAGCTCCCCTAATCGTAAGCTGCGGCGGATAAACCGGCTTCAGATAGATGAAATCTTGAATATCCTTATGGTAAAAACTGGCCTCAATCTGGAAATGATCATTGTGCCAATTAAGATTAGCCAGAATTGAATTGGCCCGTTCCGGATTCAAAGTAGGTAATCCTCTTTCCAGCCGGGCTGCACCGTGATGCAATCCGTCGCTGTACAGTTCATTGATCTGCGGTGATCTCCAGGCAGACGACAGATTCAACGTTGCTTTCAAGGCATCGGTGATGTCGACCGAAACACCCGCGTTACCGGAGATGCTGGAATAGTTTTTCTCATCAAAAACATTCCCGTTGTTGTTGGTGATGTTGAAGAAACCACGATGATCTATCCGTGCACCGGCTTCAACCAGAAATTTCCCGAGATTTATTTTTTCGGACAGAAAGGCTCCGAGATTGAGTGCTTCATAGTTGGGAATAAAAAAGCGATACACATAACCGTTATACTGATAGCTTCCGTTTACACCGATGGTGCCGCGCAGCCCGTGCCAATTGTAGTGGTCCCAAACGAGTTCGGAAGCCAATGTGGTAAGATCCAGTTCGAGTTGCGGATCGTTGCCCAGCCCGGCTCTTCCCTTATCGTACTCGCTGCGCTGATTGTACTGCCCTGAGCTGATCCAATTAAGTCTTCCGAAATCACCGGTATTCCAGAATGCCTTTACCTTGAGCAGGTGGTGTTGCACCTGTTGGTACGGACGATCGATGGCATAACTGAATTCCGCACGCCGGGTTGCTTCGTCGGGAATCCCACGGGCAATCGCGTTTTTCAGATCGGTTACGTTTCCAATGTGCGCCCCGGTAAATAAGCCGATCTTATTGTTGAACTGACTGTAAAACAATTCAACACCATTTTTCTTTTTGTTCCAGCCCATGGCTGCGGAAAAGTTCTGCTCACGATTTCCCGAGTTGGCCAGCCAATAATCCGGCGTGCGCGCATTGCCCCCCTGTTTCAGTGTACCCTGCAGACGCCAGCTGAATGCAGGCGTTTTTTTGCTGTTCCCTTCAATAATACCCGAAGCCACCACTTGTCGGTTATTGCTGAAGCCCGCGAGGTTGATCTCACCGGCGATCCCGGGAGCTGTAGGCAGAAGGCGGGGTTCCACCAGAATGACACCGCCGATGGCATCACTTCCGTAACGTAGGGTACCGGCACCTTTGACAACAGCGATGCGGTTAGCAATATAGGGATCGATTTCGGGGGCGTGTTCGCTGCCCCATTGCTGCCCTTCCTGCCGGATGCCGTTGTTGAGGATCAGTACCCGGTTGCTGTGCATGCCGTTGATCACGGGCTTGTAAACGTTGTTTCCCGTCTGAAGCAGGGTAACACCGGGTAGCTTTTGGACAGCCTCCCCAAGCGAACGCCCCCGAACCGCTTCCAGGCCCGCCCCCTTCAGCTCCTGATATACGGCCGTATTCCTCCGGGCCGCTGCCCCGCTGACGGTAACTTCGGCCATTTCATTGTGGCGGTGCGGGAGCTGGATCTCCCGGAAAATATCCGAATGAATGTGCAGGTGCAACTCCAGTGGCTCGCAGCCCACGTGGCTGATGGTGATATTATAGGTACCCGGACAAAGTCCTTCAATGACAAATCGTCCTTCCGCGTCGGTTTTTCCGGTTTTGGCCGTTTCCCTTATGGTTATGGTGGCCGATGGCAGGAGTTCCCGGGTGTCGGCGTCGGTTACAACGCCGGAAAATCGAAGGGTACACTGTGCAGCAGCCTCATTTCCAATGATCAAAATCAATAAGCCGATCAGAATATTTTTTGCAACCACGTTGAAATTTTGAGAACACAAAACTAAGGGATTGTGGGAAATTTGCAATATTGTTTCAAATTTTTACAGAATTAAATTTTTACTTTGCCCACCATCAAGGGGCAAAACATGGCTTTACCGTATTTTTTTCAGGAGAATCTGCCGGAATCCGGCTCTTTTACACTCGATGAAGCGGCAAGCAAGCATATTATTCAGGTGCTGAGGATGACCCTGGGGGAACAGCTCCAGCTGACCGATGGAAAGGGGACGCTTGTTACTGCTGAGATCACGGATGACCATCGAAAAAAATGTGTCGTCAACGTTACCCGCCGCGAGCGGACAGAAAGGCCCAGCCCCCGCCACACCATTGCGATGGCCCTGTTGAAAAACGCCGGCCGTTACGAATGGTTTCTCGAAAAAGCCACGGAGATGGGAATTGCCACCATTATTCCCTTGCTCACCACACGTACCGAAAAGCAGCATTTCCGCAGCGAAAGGATGCGGGGCATACTGATTGCCGCCATGCTCCAGTCACAGAAAACCTGGCTTCCGGAACTTCAGGACCCCCTCGCATTCGGGAAAGCCATCCATCATGTTTCCGGGAAAAAGTTGATTGCACACTGTGAGCCCGCCGAAAAAACGGCGCTGAAGGTTATCCCAACGGATGAAGATTGCACCTTATTTATCGGGCCCGAAGGCGATTTCACGCCCGAAGAGATCCAACTTGCACTCGATGCCGGATTCCAGGCCGTATCGCTGGGGCCGTACCGGCTACGCACCGAAACCGCCGGGATCTATGCTGCCGCCCTGTTCATGTAGCCGATCTATTTTTCGTTTTCGAGGTTCTTGATTTCTTCAGGTTCCTTCAGCTCCACCGGAGCTTTGGCCATTTTCTTACGTACGCGCATATTCAGCATTTCCACAGCGATGGAAAATGCCATCGCAAAATAGACGTAGTTTTTTACATGCAGGTCGTGCGCCTTTTCCGGTGCCCACCCCTCAATGATCAATACGGCCCCTACCATTACCAGGAAGGATAGCGCCAACATTTTCAGAGTAGGATGTTTATGTATGAAATCACTGATCCGTTGTGCGAACGCGAACATGATTGCCATGGCGATAATCACGGCAATGATCATAATCGGCACATGTTTGGCCAACCCAACCGCCGTAATGATACTATCAAAGGAGAATACGATATCGATCACGATAATCTGTCCGACAATATTCAGAAATCCGGCGGAAGCCTTACCGGAGGCCTGGGCAGTGGTTTCGCCCTCTCCTTCAAGTTTATGGTGGATTTCCATGGTGGTTTTGACCAGTAGAAACAATCCCCCCGCCAGCATAATCAGATCGCGTACACTTATTCCATTTCCGAACAGGGTGAAGATGGGATTGGTGGCCCTCACGATATAGCCGATGAAAATAAGCAGGATTATTCGCAGAATGATTCCGGCGACCATCCAGATCATTCGTGCCTTTTTGCGTTGATGCTCCGGAAGGCGATTCATTACGATCGATACAAAAATTACGTTATCGATACCGAGAACGATCTCCATCAGCGAAAGCGTGAGGAGACTGATAAGCGAATCAATCGTAAATAGCGCTTCCATAGAATGTTGTTGTAGTGGTTATTGTTGGATAAGGCCTTTACAGATTTTAGAAGCGATGGCCGGCCCCTCATAGATAAAGCCCGTCCAAACCTGTACCAGGTCGGCACCTGCGGCAAGTTTTTCCTTCGCGTCTTCTGCTGTAAAAACACCGCCTGCGGCAATCACCGGAAGTTTGCCGGCTGTTTGCCGAGTGATGTATTTCAGCACTTCGGTGCTGCGCTTCTGAACAGGCTTACCACTCAATCCTCCTGCACCCATGGCTTCCACTTCCGCGGCAGAGGTTTTCAGCCCTTCGCGGCTGATGGTGGTATTGGTGGCCACGAGGCCGTCGAGTTTAATTTCCGAGGCAAGATCAATGATATCATCCAGCTGCCCGGTGGTCAGATCCGGTGCAATTTTCAGCAGCAGGGGCCGCGGAGCGGAAAGGCGGTTATTGATGGTTTGCAGATGGGAAAGAATCTTTCTCAGCGAATCCTTTTCCTGCAGTTCGCGAAGCCCCGGCGTATTCGGAGAGCTTACGTTTACCACAAAATAGTCGACTACATCGGCCAGTTCTATAAAACAACGCTCATAGTCTTTCCAGGCCTCATCGTTCGGTGTAACCTTGTTTTTGCCGATGTTTCCACCGATGATCAGGGGCAATTGCCCCGGTGTGAGGTATCGGCTTTCCTGTTGTTTCCATTCGGCCAGGCGCTTGGCCACCACTTTAACGCCGTCGTTATTGAATCCCATCCGGTTGATGACCGCCTTATCTTTCGGTAGGCGGAACAGACGGGGCTTTTCATTTCCATCCTGGGCAAGGGGAGTAACAGTGCCGATTTCCACGGAGCCGAATCCTAATGCACTCAGTTCGCGCAGATAGCGGGCGTTTTTATCGAATCCGGCTGCCAGCCCCACGGGATTTCGGAAGCGGAGTCCAAATTTTTCGATGACGAGGGACGGATCGTTCGGCGAAAAGTTTCTCGCAATTCCGGAGCGCACCAGGGGCACAGAACAAGCCGTTTGCAGGGAATTCATGGCCCAGTAGTGTACCGTTTCCGGATCTACCAGGAATAAGACATTTCTTAACAGGTTATACATACTTCGGCGAAGATAAATTAGAAACCGATAAAAAAAATTAAGTTGTTTATGCAACTTTTTTCGGGAAAAGCAGTAGCTTTATGTAGACAGTACATATTTCGGATCTGAAAAGACGCAATTGTATGCAGGATGCTTATATCATAGGAGGATTCCGTACCGCAGTTGGCAAGGCCAAAAGAGGGGGATTCCGGTTCACCCGCCCCGATGATCTGGCTATAGAAGTAATCCGTGGGCTGATGAACGCCTTTCCCCAGGTCGATCCCCAACGAATCGATGACGTAATTGTAGGAAACGCCGTTCCGGAAGCCGAGCAGGGACTTCAGGTAGGCCGTATCATTGCGGCCCGCGCCCTCGGTATCGAAGTTCCGGGGGTCACCATAAACCGCTACTGCGCCTCCGGTCTGGAAACCATTGCCATGGCCACCGCCAAAATCCGGAGTGGAATGGCCGACTGCATCATTGCCGGCGGAACCGAAAGCATGAGCCTGGTACCTACGGCTGGGTGGAAAACGGCTCCTGCCTATTCCATCGCCAGTGAAGAGCCCGACTATTACCTAAGTATGGGTTTGACGGCCGAAGCGGTGGCTAAGGAATACGGTGTCAGTCGGGAAGACCAGGATGCCTTCTCCCTCGCCTCCCATCAGAAAGCCCTGAGTGCCATAGAGAAAGGGTATTTCAAACCCGGTATTCTCCCGATTACCGTTGAACAGGTATTTGTGGACGAAAGGGGAAAAAAACAGAAAAAGCAATTTGTTGTTGATACGGACGAAGGTCCGCGGGCGGATACTACGCTGGAGGCCCTCGCCAAATTAAAGCCCGTATTCGCTCAAAATGGAGTCGTAACGGCCGGAAATTCATCTCAGACAAGTGATGGCGCGGCTTTTGTGATCGTTATGGGAGAAAAGATGGTTAACGAACTTAACCTCAAGCCCATCGCCCGTCTCGTATCCTGTGCCTCCGCCGGCGTTCACCCCAGAATCATGGGGATCGGACCGGTGGCCGCCGTACCGAAAGCGCTGAAACAGGCTAACCTGTCGCTCGGACAGATTGACCTGGTTGAACTGAACGAAGCCTTTGCATCCCAATCGATTGCGGTCATACGTGAACTTGACCTTAATCCGGAAATCGTCAACATCAACGGCGGGGCCATTGCGCTCGGGCATCCCCTGGGCTGTACCGGCTGCAAGCTCACCATTCAACTGGTGCACGACATGAAAAGGCTGGGTAAGAAATATGGCATTGTGACAGCCTGTGTAGGGGGTGGGCAGGGAATTGCAGGTATCATTGAGAATCTGAACTAAACTTTTTATATACGCGACACATGAGAAAACAGAGACCAGCCTCGGGGGGCTGGTTTCCTTTTTTCGAAAGTCAATAAAGATTTATCGCGAAAGCTTCGGACCAAATATCCCCTATTTGGGTATAAAAAATAATCCAATTGATATGAATTACTTTATATTTGATATACTGTAATTGCTCAAATTCAATGAAGATCAATATCTTACTTGTTGATGACCACGAAATGTACCTTGAAGGCCTTGCTCTACTGCTTAACAGACAGGAAAACTTCAATGTAAAAGCTACCTATCCGAACGCCACGGAACTGCTGAAGCACCTCCCGGATCCGGAAATCAACCTATTGATTCTCGACGTGCACCTCCCGGATATGGATGCAGAAAACCTGCTGAAGGAAATCCGCCGGATTCAGCCCGAAGTCAAAATCATTTACCTGACAATGATGCGTGGTACACGGAATGTTCATCGACTCATCCGACACAATATCGACGGTTACCTATTGAAAAACGCCCCCATCGCGGAACTGACGGCTGCCATCAAAAGCGCCTTCGAGGGCAATCCGTACTACACACCAGAAATTGATGTTTCCGATAAGGACACCAATTTTCGGCATACCGTTACCATCAACGATATGAAGGTGGACGAAATCCTCACCAAACGTGAGATTGAAGTCCTCAAACTGATATGCCGGGAATACAGTAACTCCGAAATCGCAGAAAAATTATTTCTGAGTGTGGGTACTATCGAAACCCACAGAAAAAATATTATTTCAAAACTTGGCGTTAACAACACGGTTGGACTCGTCAAATTTGCGCTCCGAAATAAGCTGATCGATTGAGTTCAACTGCACACCCCACACCATCAGTCAGAAAATGATCTTACGGAAGATCATATTGCCTCTATTCCTGCTGGCGTTAGCGCAGAAGGCTGCTGCCCAATACGATTCAACGGCGCTCAAGACCATCTACGACAGATGCCTCGACTTCGACGAATCAAGAAGGGACTCCCTTTCCTATTATGCTGAGCTGATCGAATCTGAGTCGACACGCATCAACTACGTATACGGTAAGATTTTGTCGCTTCGCCTGAAGGGAATACATGCTGAGCTACTCGAAAACTATGAAGACGCGCTGAAATTTATTCTCCAGTCGCTTGACGAATCACGGAAACTGGGGCATGTCGACTACGAAAGCGCGGCACTCAGCGATCTTGCCATTCTCTATTCCAGAATCAAGCAGCCCCTGAAAGCCCGTGATGTGATGTTCGAAAATCTGAAGATCGCACAACGGAGAGGCGAACTCTACAGCCTCACCACCTGTTACGGAAACCTGGGCGCCATCTTCAACCAGCTGGGCATGTACGACAGTGCCCGTCACTATCTCCGGGAAGCACTCCGTCTCTCCGAAAAACTTCCGACCCGCCATAATATTTCGGTTCTTTATAACAATATGGGAAATGTCTATTTCAAGACGGCTTCCTACGACAGTGCCCTACAGTATTTCCGGATGAATCTGGACCAGCACAGACAGCAATACGATGAAGGCAGCCTTTGGCTCGATTACCTGAATATTGCCGACGTTTTTATTGAAAAAAAAGAGTTTCAGAAAGCTGAACGTTTTGCCGACAGCGCCCTTCGCGCCGCCCGGCATCTGGGATCAAAAAGCAAGGAATCGGACAGCTATGCCATCCTGGCCAAACTCGCAGAAAGAAAACAGGAATACGCCGAAGCCTATAAGTACCTGAAGCTATGGTACACCCTTGATACTTCTCTGGTCAACAGCGAAACCAACCAGCGTATTGCCGACCTCCAGGAGCGTTTTAACGCCCAGAAAAGGGAAGACGACAACAGATTGCTCATGGCCGAGCTAAAGGCCAACAAAGCGCGTCAAAAAGGCCTTACCATACTGCTTGCGGGATTCCTCATCGGTGTACCCATTATCAGCTATGCCCTGATCGCCAAAAGAAGGGCCAATAAAAAACTCTCGGCCGCCAATGAGCTTATGCATAAGCAAAACGAAAAACTGGCCATCCTCAATCAGGAGAAAAACTCCCTGATCAGTATGGTGTCGCACGATCTCAGCAGCCCATTCGTCAACATCATGATGTGGGGCCAACTGCTTCAGGCCGATACGGAACAAATGACCGAGGCACAGCAGAAGGCATTGGACCGCATTCTTACTTCCGCAGCAAAAGGCGAACAACTCATCCGTACCATTCTGAATATTGAAAAGGTTCAGACCAACAGTCACCCCCTCAATATCGAACCTGTACAATTGGTACAATGTGTAAAACAGGTTACAGATCAGTATACGGCCCGCGCCATCGCCAAAAAAATCAGGATTCATCTCGGGCTCCCCAAAACACCGCTTCCCGATCTGATGAGTGATGCCCATATCATCGAACGGATTCTCGACAATCTGCTTTCGAATGCTTTAAAATACAGCCATCCCCATTCCAATGTGTACGTAGATGTGTATCAGCAGAACGATAAACAGGTCGTCAGCATCCGGGATGAAGGGACGGGAATCGACAAAGAAGAAATTCCGACACTTTTCACCAAGTACAACAAACTTTCGAGTCGTCCTTCTGCGGGTGAAAATTCAACCGGTTTGGGACTCTTTATCGTAAAGCGTCTTACCGATGAGTTGCAGGGGAAAATTGAGTGCGAGAGTGAAAAAGGAAAAGGAACAACGTTCCGGTTGTTCCTTTCCTGACAGGCGTCAATTTCAAAGTATTTTTTTAGAAGGGCGCTTCCTCGTCCAGGTCAATATCGTTCATGCGGCTGCCTTTCTGGATAAACAGACGTGCATCGTCGCCACCGCCATCCTGCACCGGCTTCCAGCTTCCGCCGGCATTGAAATCGGAGAAATTGTCGTCCTCGAATTCCACAAATTTCTGGATATGAAGTTGGGCACGAAGTTTCACGACGTCCAACGAACCGTTACGGTGTTTTGCAATTTTGATATGCGTTTCCCCGCGGTTATCCTGCCCCATTTCATCGGAAGTGATATCGTAGTATTCCGGGCGATAGATGAACATAACCATGTCCGCATCCTGTTCGATCGCACCGGATTCCCGAAGGTCACTCAGCTGCGGCATTTTTTGTCCTTCCTTACGGGTTTCAACGGCCCGGCTCAACTGCGAGAGGGCCAGTACCGGAACGTTCAGTTCCTTGGCCAATGTTTTGAGTGACCGGGAAATCTGGCTGATCTCCTGTTCACGGTTGGTATTTCCGCCGGCACCACTCATCAGCTGCAGGTAGTCGATGATGATCATTCCCAACCCGTGTTTGTTTTTCAGACGGCGGCATTTCGCGCGGAGTTCGAATACGTTCAGCGCAGCGGTGTCGTCGATATAAATGGGTGCCTGGGCCAAACGCTGTATACCCTTTGCGTAGAGCTGCTTCATTTCGTGTTCTTCCAGTTTACCCCGGGTAATTTTTTCCAGGTGGATTTCGCTTTCGGCAGCGAGTATCCGCGAAACCAGCTGGCCTGCACCCATCTCAAGCGAGAAAACCGCCACCGGTGTAGGGCGGATGGGGTTAAGGGCCGCGTTTCGGGCAAGGTTAAGCGCAAACGCCGTTTTACCTACGGCAGGACGGGCCGCCAGGATGATCAGGTCGGAGTTCTGCCAGCCGTAGGTAATTTTATCCAGACTGGGGAACCCGGACGGTACACCGGAGATTTCTTCCTGCCTGTGCCGGAGCTCTTCGATCCGCTGTACGGTTTTTACCAGAATGGAATCGATGGAGTCGTAGTTTTTGCGCAGGTGGTTGTTGGTGATGTTGAAGAGTTTGGCTTCCGCATCGTCCAGAAGATCGAATACATCGGTCGAATCTTCGTAGGCATCGCTTATGATTTCGCTGCTGATACGGATCAGTTCACGCTGTATGAATTTCTGGAGGATAATACGTGCGTGCGTTTCGATGTTGGCAGCAGAAACAACCGAGTTGGTGAGTTTGGTAACATAGTAGGGACCTCCGATCATTTCCAGTTCATCCTTCTTCTTCAACTCTTCAACCACCGTCAGGATATCGATCGGCATGCTTTTTTGTGCCAACGATTGCATTGCACGGAAAATCCGCTGGTTGGCATCCACATAAAAACATTCCGGTTTGAGCACCTCAATAACGGTGTCAAAAGCTGATTTTTCCAGCATGATCGCTCCCAATACGGCTTCTTCCAATTCCTTTGCCTGTGGCGGAACCTTGCCATACACCATGGTACTGAGGTCCACCGAGGGCTTCCTTCGGCTCTTTCTTTCTTTATTCAGATTAGTAAGGTCCATGTTTCCGCGATAAATCAGTTTAGAACTTATTTTACCAAAACGTTATGTGATTGTTTACCGGAATTTATCCCCCGGTAAGGGGAGGACGGCGAATATAAATGGCTTCTGATTCTCCAAAAAATAAAAAGGAGGTAAATATTAATTCACCGGGGCTCCACAGCTTATCAACAACAAACCTAGCACTTTTCCACGCAAAAGTTCCACTTATCCCCATTTTAAAAAAGTTTTCCGCCCGGGGCGAACGGAAATGCACAACTGCTGTGCGAAAGTATTCCGGCTGTTTTTTTTGGTGGGATATGAGAGATTACAGAATGGGAATTCCGGCTTTCCGAAGAATGGACGCGTTTTGAAAATGCCCGAAAATATTGGGGAAAGAGCCGATTCAGTTCATCTTGAAGGGCACGATCATTTCGAAAACGGGAATATTAACCTCGAAGTTGGTTTTATTGAGAAGGTTCTCCATCTGGTAGGAGCCGTGCATTTTTCCCATTTCGGTACGAAGATTACAGCCACTGACATACTGGTAGCGTTCGCCGGGCTGGATTACCGGTTGAACTCCTACAACGCCCTCTCCCTCTACTTCGCGGCGTGTACCGTTGCTGTCGGCAATAAACCAGTGACGGCGCACCAGGCGTACAGGAAAAGGATTATGATTCTCGAGGGTGATGCGGTAGGCAAACATAAACTCCGCCGACATAGGGTTGGAATAGTCTGGCTGATAAAACGTTTCCACACTCACTTCAACACCTTCTGAAATTTTTGAGACCATCTCCCGCATTTTTTCTAAAAATACTTAAAAATCATTTTTGAAGTGCTTTTTGTTCAATTATTAACAGCAGCTTTTTATTTTCCGCCCTACCTTTGCAGCACTTTCACACCAAAATACAAAAAGCCGTAAAATGAAAATCGCTGTTGCTAAAGGAGATGGCATAGGTCCGGAAATAATGGACGCTGTGCTGACGATATTTAATGCCGCAAAGGTTAACCTGGAGTACGAATTTGTGGACATGGGTAAGTGGGTATTCGACAAGGGTTTTTCCAACGGAATGACCCCCGAAGCAAAACAAACCATTGAATCACTGGGAATTCTCTTCAAAGGCCCGATGGAAACTCCCAAAGGCAAAGGTGTAAAAAGCGTAAACGTTACTGCCCGTAAAACCTGGAACACCTATGCCAACAAAAGGGTTTTCCAAACCCTTCACGGTGTGGATACCGTATTCAGTAAAGCCGGCATTCCTATCGATATCACCATTGTTCGCGAAAACATCGAAGACACCTACGGTGGCGTTGAACATATGCTGACTCCCGACGTAGCGCTCAGCCGTCGTTTCATTACCCGCCCCGGTAGCCTTCAGGTGATCCGCTACGCCTTCGAAATGGCCAAGAAAAAAGGCGCCCGCCGAATCACCTGTGGTCACAAGGCCAACATCATGAAAATCACCGACGGCCTCTTCCTTGAATGCTTCTACGAAGTGGCCAGGGAATTTCCCGAACTGAAGGCCGACGACGTGATTGTTGACGACCTTTGTATGAAGCTCGTTACCCGTCCCGACACATTCGACGTGGTAGTGCTCACCAACCTTCAGGGCGACATCGTTTCCGACCTCTGCGCCGGTCTCGTCGGTGGCCTCGGCTTCGCTCCTTCCGCCAATATCGGCGACCATATCTGCATCTTCGAAGCGGTTCACGGTACGGCTCCGGATATCGCCGGTAAAAATATTGCCAACCCCACCGCTCTCCTGCTCAGCGGCCTTTCACTGCTCCAGCACGTAGGCCTCTACGATACCGCAGCAATGATCGAAAACGCCCTGCTCTATACCCTGGAAAGCGGCATCCATACCGGTGATTTCGGTGACAAGTCGACACCGTCGCTGAACACCACCGACTTCGCGGCGGCCATCGTCAGCAACTTCGGCAAGAAGCCCCAACATAATCCCAAACCTGCCATGACCGACCAGCCCACCAGCTGTACCGTGTTCAACCTGCAGGAAAACCCCATGCTCGTTACACCGGGAGAAATCCGCGAAAGTATCGTAGGCGTGGATATGTTTATCGAAAGCGATATGCAGCCCGATGAACTGGCCAAAAAATGCCTGCGCCACGCCGGCGTTAAGTTCCGCCTCGTCAACATCAGCAACCGCGGAACCCAGGTGTGGCCGACCGGTTCCAAATTCACCAACCTGGTGAACCAATACAACGCCCGCTTCGAAAGCATCGACGATACACCGCTCAACCAGCAGGACATCATCGGTCTCTACGTGAGCCTCAGCGGCGACCTCAAAATCTGCTCCCTGGAACTCCTCAATATGTTTGGCGACAAACGGGGTTTCTCTCTTGCTCAGGGGCAATAATACCAACCATTGCGTTTTTAAAATAAA
>ENA-UOVV01000447-UOVV01000447.1-compost-metagenome-genome-assembly--contig:-NODE-447-length-49728-cov-117.676967_pt1 | contig 49728 bp, 39 predicted proteins | sample MGYA00238155_ERZ761577 | MGnify/ENA primary metagenome ERZ761577 (study PRJEB28898, sample SAMN06268775) | compost metagenome | isolation source: Emeryville, CA | place: USA:Emeryville, CA | collected... | reverse complement strand
GACGAAGACGATGTCGACGAGCGCCAGAACGAGGGCGAAGCCGGCGGCGAGGAGGCGCCATTCGGAAGTGAGGCGCCGGCGGAGTCCGGCGAGAGCGAGAACGGCGCCGAAGGTGGCGAGCAGCGCTCCGACGGTTTGCACGAGCCAGTCGTCGGTTTTAGGGCCGGTGACCGCTTCGAAGCTGGCGAGATGGAGCAGCGGCCAAATACCGGTGATGAAATAGAAAATGCCCTGGGCGAGAGCGAGGCGGGCGGACCAATTGCCGGGGGCGGACACGGTGGAAAATTGAAAGGCCGGGATGCGGACGATCAGGCACTTGTAACAAAAATGAACTACAAATCCGCGGATTGCGGCGGCGAGGAGATGAGTGAAACAGAGGGTAGAAGCAGGAAACGAAGAGCTTGGAATGTAATATTATGTATGACTAATCGGCTTGGGTGAGGATGAGATGATCGGTGTCAGGTGAAGGTTCAGGCAAGGGCGGGGCGGGGCCAGGTTCGGGTGACGTAACGGCCTTGGCGGGGCAGTCCGCGGCGGTCGAAATCGGCAAGGAGTGTATCCAATTCTTGGAGCCAGTGGTCGCGGCGGAGCGGGAGGCCGTGGCCAGTGGCGGCGATGGCGGGATCGAGGGCGCGGAGGCGGCGCATGGAATCGTAGGCGGTTCGCCAGTCGGGCGTGAAGTAGGCGGGCGGCGGGCGGACTTCGATGTGTTGGCGCCACACGGCGAGCGCCGATTCCTGGCGCGTGCTGACGAGGGCGTCGCCCGTGATCAACACGCGGTCGGATTCGCGCCAGAACGACACGTGACCCGGCGTGTGACCGGGGGTGGGGATCCATTTCCATTCGGGAAGGCCGGGAACGGTGCCGTCGGAGGGAAGCGGGTGGACGGGCGTCGGGAGACGGGGAGGCTGGCGTGGATAAAGCGGTGAGCTGACGGACATGAGGCCGCCGCCGACGGTCGGATCGGGTGCGGGATAGCGCGTCTGTTGGTTGAGGAACGGGAGTTCGGCGGGATGCGCGTAGACGGGCACGTTCCAGCGGTTCAACAGCGAGGGTAAGGCGCCGATGTGATCGAAATGGCCGTGAGTGAGGAGGATCGCCCGGGGCGGTTGATCGGAGCCGAAGCGGAGAGCAGCTTCGCGGACGATGCGGGGGGCGGAGCCGCGGAGGCCGGCGTCGACGAGCACCCATTGTCGGGGCGCGTGGAGCGGGACGACCAAGAAGAAATTGACCATCACCGTGCGGAAGCCGGTGAGGCCGGGGGCGATTTCGAAGAAGGAAGAGGGGCGCATGGTGATCGCAGGGGCTTGGAAGCGTTGTCGCAGGCGAAACGTATCCGGTTTGTCAGGACGGGCCATCCGGTGGGCGCCGGGGGCGGAGCGCGGAAGCGGGCCGTCGAGCGCGGTCCAACAATCTCCCCGGCGCCGTTGAGATCAGCCCCATGGCGCGGCCTCCGTCGGCCCCACGGCAGCTTGAAGGACTGCACCACTACCGCGCGAAGCGGAGGACGGCTAGGGTGCGAGATTCACCGGCCGCGAGTCCGGCAGCGGCCATTTTGTTTCCACCACAATCCCTGTCTCCATGTTTTATCACGATCGAAAACTTCAGTATCGCGTGCGGGTCGATAAACCGAATCCGCACTTCGCGAAAATGCTTCAACAGGCCATCGGCGGCGTCGAAGGCGAGATGCGCGTGTGCCTGCAATATTTGTTTCAGGCGTGGGGCTGTCGCGGTCCGGTGAAGTATCGCGACATGCTGCTCGAAACGGGCACGGAGGAGATCAGCCACATCGAGATGCTCGCGACGGCGGTGGCGTTGAACCTGGAAGGCGCGCCGACGGAGACGAAATCGAACGCGGCCCTGCATCCGGTGGTGAACGCGGTGATGGGCGGGATGGATCCGCGGCATGTGTTGTCGACCGGATTGGCGGCGATGGCGGCGGATGCGAACGGGGTGCCGTTCAACGGCTCCTGGGTCGTCGCGAGCGGGAACATCGCGGCGGACATGTATGCGAACGTGATGGCGGAATCCACGGGGCGCGTGCTCGCGACGCGGCTCTACGAGATGACGGACGATCCCGGGATGAAGGACATGCTGTCGTTTCTCATCGCGCGCGACACGATGCACCAGAACCAGTGGCTCGCCGTGATCGAGGACTTGGGCGGGTTGAACCAGGTGTTGCCGATACCGAATTCGTTTCCGGAGGAGCTGCAGAAGAACGACGTGGCGTATGCGTTCGTGTCGACGCAGCGGGAGCCGGCGGAAGATCCGGGGCATCGCTGGACCGCCGGGCCATCGATCGACGGGAAAGGAACGTTCTCGTTTGTGCAGGGCGCGCCGGTGGGCGGCGAGCCGGTGCTGGCGCCGCCCAAACCGGAGGGGCATGCGCAGTTGGAGCAGATGACGGGTGCGCTGACGGAGGACATCGATCGGCCGTTGAAGCGGTGAAACGGTTTTAACCGGCGGGAATCGACCCGGCCACGACGGAGGCGCAGGCGGCGCTTCGGTCGTGGCCGGAATGGTTTTGGGCGGAGAGGAGAGACGTGTGAACGCGGCGGCGGAGCGCCGCCCTCCATGGCCGCGGAAATTCGGTTTGAGGTTCGGGCGGTTTGGAGCGATTCGCGGGGGAGCGAATGCTGGTCTCCGAGATATTTTATTCGTTGCAGGGCGAAGGCGCGCTGACGGGCGTGCCGTCGGTGTTCGTGCGCGCGAGTGGGTGCAATCTGCGCTGCAACTGGTGCGACACGCCGTATGCGTCGTGGAATCCCGAGGGCGAAAAGCGGACGGTGGCGCAGATTTTGAGCGAGATCCAAAATCATCCGGCGGCGCGGCACGTGGTGCTGACGGGCGGCGAGCCGATGATTGCGAAGGACATCCGGGTGCTGGCGGACGAAATCAAGAAACTGGGACATCACATCACGATCGAGACGGCGGCGACGGTGGCGCCCGGCGGGATCGCGTGCGACCTGGCGTCGTTGTCGCCGAAGTTGTTGAACTCGGCGCCGGACGAGCGGCTGAGTCTGGCTTGGCGGAGGAAGCACGAACAGTTGCGGTGGCAACCGGACGTGGTGCGGGCGTGGGTCGATCGTTACACGTATCAATTCAAGTTCGTGATTTCGCGTCCGGAGGACGTGGAGGAGATGGAGGGGATGTTGAAGTCGCTGCGGCGGGACATTCCGCGGAGCCGGGTTTTCCTGATGCCGGAAGGAACTTCGCTGGAAACGATTCGCGAGCGGGCGGGCTGGCTTGGGGAACTGTGCAAGGCGAGAGGCTATCGATATGCGCACCGGCTGCATATCGAACTCTATGGCAACACCCGAGGCACCTGATTCACGCGAAGCGCAAAACGCGCGGGCGGACGCGGTTTTAAGCGGCCAGGGTGTAGCGGTGGGGCCGACGGTGCCACGGAAGTTGTCGGAGGATCTGGGGCTGATCCTGCGCGAATTCGAGGTGGAGGACGTGACGTTGCGCGAGGTGCTGGCGGTGATGCACGGGCGCGGCTACGTGCTGCTGGTGATGCTCCTCGCCCTCCCCTTCTCGACGCCGATTCCGCTGCCGGGGCTGTCGACGCCGTTCGGGTTGGTCATTGCTTTGATCGGGGCACGGCTGGCATTGGGGCAGAAGCCGTGGCTGCCGGCGAAGCTGTTGGATACGCGATTATCGCCGAAGTTTTTCGCGAAGGTGTTTGCGGCGGCGCGGAAAATTTTGCGCGGGTTCGAGTATCTGCTTCGCCCGCGAATGCCGTGGCTGACGCGGTCGGCGGGCATGCAACAGCTCCATGCGGTGCCGATTTTGCTGAATGCGTTGATGCTGCTGCTGCCGTTGCCGGTGCCGATGAGCAATGTGGTGCCGGCGTTCAGCATCATGCTGCTGGCGGCGGGACTGCTGGAGCGCGACGGGCGGTTTATCGTGGGCGGGTATCTGGCGTTTTTCCTGGGCGTGGCGTATTTCGTGGCGGTCGGGTTGCTGGGGGTCGAGGGCGTGAAGAAGGTTTGGGAATGGGCGGCGGGGTAGTCGGTTCTGAGTTCCGGGTTCTGGGTTTTGGGGTGGAGGCGGTATTGGCTTTTGCGGGGCGGGCGGTTTGCTCGAAGGGATGAATCTGGATGTTTTGCCGACGCGGGTCGGCGGTGCGGCCGAGAACATGGCGTTGGATTTCCTGCTGTTGCAGAGGTATCCACGCGCGGGCATGCCGCGGTTTCGGCATTATGGGTGGCGGGGGCCGTCGTTTACCTTTGGATACAGCCAGAAGATCGCGTTCGTGCGGGAGCAGTTGCCGGCGGGCGAGCGGTTCGATTTGTGCCGGCGGCCGACCGGGGGCGGCGTGGTGGATCATCGCGACGACTGGACGTTTTCGCTGGTGATTCCGCGGGGGCATCCGCTGGAGGACATGCGGGCGACGCAGAGCTATCGCGAGGTGCACGAGTGCCTGGCGGAAGCGTTGCGGAAGCAGGATGTGCCGGCGGCGACGAAGCAGCAGCCGGATCCGCCGCATGCGAACGGACCGCTGGGGCCGGGCGTGTGTTTTCAGCGGGCGGAGTTGTATGACGTCGTGAACACGGCGACGGGCGAGAAGATTGCGGGCGCGGCGCAGAAGCGGAACAAGCACGGGCTGCTGATGCAGGGCTCGCTGTGGCGTCCGTCGCTCGGGAAAGCGATCGACGAGGAGCGGTTGCGCGAGGATTTCGCGGAACTGCTCGCGCGGGCGCTGGGGGGCACGGCGGAGGCCGCGCCGTGGCCGGAGTTGGACGAGGATGAAGTCAGCGGGCTGACCGAGGAGTATTCGTCAAGCGAGTGGATGGAGTTTCGGTGAGACGCGCCTCGACGGGCAGGCCTCGCTCTATCCCCTCTTCAGCGTGATGACGCACTCGAGGTGGCGGGTCTGGGGAAAGAGGTCGAAGGGCTGGACGGCGGTGAGCTGATAGCCGGCGGCGAGGAAATCGCGGAGGTCGCGCATCTGCGTGGCGGGGTCGCAGGAAACGTAGACGACCGCGCGCGGGCCGAAGGCAAAGAGTTGTTGGAGGAAGGATTGATCGCAGCCTTTGCGGGGCGGGTCGATGACCACGACGGTGTCGGTCGCGGGAAACGTGAGGCCGGCGAAGATCGCGGACGCGTCGCCCGCTTGGAAGGTGGCGTTGGCGATGCCGTTGGCTTCGGCGTTTTCGCGCGCGAAACGCACGCTGCTCTCGCTGATCTCGATGCCGGCGACGCGCTCGAAGGCGGGCGCGGCGGTCAGGGCGAAAAGGCCGCTGCCGCAGTAGGCGTCGACGAGAAAACGCGCGCCACTCGCGGCGGCCTGCTCGCGCACGTAACCGGTGAACGCGGGCAGGATGAAGGGATTGTTCTGGAAGAAATCGCGGGCGAGGAAGTGGAGCTTCAGGTCGCCGACGGTCTCCGTGACAATCGCGTCGTAGTCGGTCGTGACGACGCCCGAGGCGTCGCGGAGGAGCAGCGTGGCGCCGCGGGTGTAGGTGTCGCGCCGGGCGTGGACGCGGGCGCGGACTTCGGTGAGCTTTTCGTTGATGGCGTGGGTCGCGATGGGACAGCGCGGGACATCGACGATGTCGAAGCGCGTGCCCTGCCGGAGAAAGCCGATCGGGAAATCGGGCCGCGTGGGCGCGGTGTCCTCGGCGGAGGCGGCGGGCGGGTTGAACCGGCGCGGGGCGGCGAAGTGGGGGGTGATTTTCGAGCGGTAGCCGAACTCGCGCGGCGAGCCGACGACCGGATTTACGGGAAACGTGATGCCGGCCATGTGCTCGAGCAGTTCGGCGACTTGCTGCTGTTTCCAGCGAAGCTGCTCGGCGTAGGTGAGATGTTGATACTGGCAGCCGCCGCAGCGGCCGAAGAGCGGGCAACCGGGTTGAACGCGGTGGGGCGACGGGGTGAGAACGGAGAGAAGGTCGGCTTCGGAGAAGTTTTTGTGATTACGGAAGACGCGGGCGCGGACGCGTTCGCCGGGAAGTGTGAAAGGCACCATGACGACCCAACGGGACGCGGGATCGTTGGGCAGCGGGACGCGGCCGAGGCCGGAGCCGAGGTTGGTGAGCGTGGTGATCTCGAGCTCGATCTCCTCGTGATACGCGAACGGCTGGTCGTTGAACGGCTTCTTCTTTTTGCCCACGGAACACACGGAATACACGGAAGGGGGCGGAGCGAGGAAAAGGATTTTGTCTTTTGGCGGATTTCCGTGTGTTCCGTGTATTCCGTGGGCCCTTTCGAAAAGATCACGAGTTTGCAGAATCCGCGCGTGAAGCAGCTGGTGAAGCTGCGCGACCGGCGGCCGCGCGACGAGGCGGGGGTGTTTCTGGTGGAAGGCTACCGGGAGATCCGGCGGGCGCTGGAAAAGAGCGTGGTGTTGAAAGAGCTGTATTTTTCGCGGGACTGGTTTCTGGGTGAAAACGAACCGGCGTTGATCGAACAGGCGCGGGCGGCGGGGGCGGAGGTCGTGGAGTTGTCAAAGGAGGCGTTCGCGAAAGTCGCGTATCGCGAGCGGCCGGATGGGCTGCTGGCGGTGGCGCCGCAGTGGAAGCGGACGCTGGACGAGCTGGAGTTGAAGCGGGAGCCGTTTCTGCTGGTGGTGGAGGCGATCGAAAAACCGGGGAATCTCGGGACGATCCTGCGGAGCGCGGATGCGGCGGGGTGCGACGCGGTGATCGTGTGCGATCCGGTGACGGATATTTTCAATCCGAACGTCGTGCGGGCGTCGACCGGCGTGCTGTTTTCGGTGCCGCTCGTGGTCGAGGAAAGCGCGCGGGTGTTGGCGTGGTTGAAGGAGAAACGTATCCAAACCGTGGCGACGACGCCGGCGGCGGAGAAGATTTACTCGGACGTGGATCTGCGCGGGGCGCTCGCGGTGGTGATGGGCAGCGAGCAATATGGGTTGAGCGATTTCTGGCTGAAGAATTGCGACGTGCCGGTGCGGATACCCATGGCGGGACAGGCGGATTCGTTGAACGTGGCGATGGCGACGATCATCACGTTGTTCGAAGCGGTGCGGCAGCGGGCGAAGGTGGGATGAATGGCCGCAAAGAGGCGCAGAAGGCGCAAAAAGGACTGAAATGAAGGTGGTGGAGAAAGTGGTTTTGGGAGAGGAGGCGTGGCAGGAGCGGCGGGCGGCGCATGAGGCGCGGGTGCGGGCTTGGACGGAGCCGCATCAGGCGCGAGCGGGACGCGGCGAGAAGCATCCGGTGTATGATTTTTTGTTCAGCTACTATGCGTTTCGGCCGGCGTGGTTGCGCCGGTGGCATCCGGGACCGGATGTGGTGCTGACGGGCGAAAGCGCGCGGGAATTTTTGCGGTGGGAGGAATATCGCGAAACAGACGGCGGCGTGGAGGTGGGCCCATTGCCGGAGAAGCGGAAGGCGTTCGTGCGGTGGCTGGCGGAATTGCTGGAGGCGATGCGGGAGCGGCCGGCGTTCTTCGGGTGTTTCGGGCTGCACGAGTGGGCGATGGTATATCGGCAAACGCCGGAGCAGGTGCGGCACAACGCGTGGCCGCTGCGGTTTCCGCCGGAGGAGCTGGCGCGGATCGTCGAAGGCAGCGCGGTGTGCTGCTCGCATTTCGACGCGTATCGATTTTTCACGGAAGCCGCGCGGCCGTTGAACCGGACGGAGTTGACGCGCGAAGGGATGTTGCGGAACGAGCAGCGCGGGTGTCTGCACGCGAACATGGATTTGTATAAGTGGGCGTTCAAACTGGCGCCGTGGACGCCGAGCGAGTTGATCGCGGATTGCTTCGAGCTGGCGCTGGATATCCGCGAAATGGATATGCGGGCGAGTCCGTATGATTTGCGCGCGCTGGGTTTCGAGCCGGTGGCGATCGAAACGTCGGCGGGGCGGGTCGAGTATGAGCGCAAGCAGCGGGAGTTTTCGACGCGGGGGGAGCCGCTGCGCGAAAGACTGCTGGAGCTCTGCGAGCGTTTGTTGAGCGAAACGTGAATGGACCGATCGGTCCGGAGTCGGGCGGCCCGGCGACGAATGTGCCGCGGCGGAATCGCACGGTGTGCGCGCCGCCGGTGACGCATCGGTTGAAGAGCGCGTATGGCTGGAGCTTGCGGAACCACACGATCACGCATCCGCGCACGGGCGAGACGAAGGTGACGGCGAGTCCGAATGCGGTGCCGTATTATGCGGCGATCAAGGACGGCGTCGGTTTCGCGCAACGGATCGAGAAGCTGACGGATGCGCGGCCGGGCGATGTGATTTCGATCCGGCTTCCTGCGCAATTGGGCGTGGACCGAAAGACGTAGTTCGACCGCGGATACGCGGCGGGAGGGAAGCGGAGGGCGGGCGCGCCGGCGGAGCGGCCCGCCCTACCCTTCGGGATTGAGACCCGTGGCGCGGTCGCGGGCGCGACCGATGGGCGTCGAGATGTCGGAGAGATCGAACCGGATCGGCTGACGAACGCGGATTTCCACGAGCCGCCCGTTTTTCCTGGCGGGCTGAAAACGCCAGCCGCTGATCGCGGTGAGCGCGGCCTGGGAAAAACCGGGATGAGATGCTTCGACAATCTTCGGATCGCGCGGGCGGCCGGTGGTATCGATCACGAATTCGACGAGCGCGGTGCCTTCGACCTTCGTTATGCGAAGGGCGAAAGGATAGACGGGGAGAACGATTTTGAGCGGCCGGGGCATGCGATTGCCGTGTTCGTCCTCGGCAAAGCGTGGATCTCCGGCGAACCGCTGCACGTGGCGCACCTCGTAGGGCACGTGCAGGACGGTGCCGAAGGCGAGCGCGAGAGGTTGTCCGGATTTCTCGAGTTCGAGGACTTCGGCCGCCTGCCCTTCGCCGGCAGCCGCGGCGGCGGCAAGGCGTTCGCGGGCCAGGGCGACGCGGTCGCCGGAAAGGGGAAGTGGCGCGAGGAGATACATGCCGGCGAGGTGGAAGGCCGCGGCGGAGTTGCCGCCGTCGGCGGCGAGTTCGAGCCAGCGGAGGCCGAGCTGGACTTCCTCGGGTTTCGCTCCGGGGCGAATGAAGGATGAAGCCATCGCGACCATGCCGCGCGTGAAGTCCTGTTCGGCGGAGAGTTGATACCATTCGCGCGCGAGCTGGAGGTCCTGTGGAAGCCGGGCGGCACGCTGGTGGATGATGCCGACGGCGACGACGGCCTCGAGGTCGTTTTGAGCGGCGGCCCGCTCGGCCCAGAAAAGGGCTTTGTCGAGATCGCGAGGCATGCGAATGCCGGCAAAATGCATGCTGGAGAGGATTTGTTGCGCAGGCTGGTAGCCGGCCTGGGCGGCGTTTTCGATGTGTTGGATCGCGACGGCGGCGTCAGGCGGAACGCCCCACCCTTCCAGATGAAGGAGGCCCAGCCGGAGGTGAGCTTCGGGCACGTTCAACGCGATGGCGCGCACGTAGCGGGCGTGCGCTTCCGTGAAGCTTTGCGGGACGCCGCGGCCGGCTTCATAGAGGGCGCCGAGACGAAGTTCGGCGACGCCGACACCGTGGGTGGCGGCAAGGCGATAGAATTCGGCGGCGCGATCGTGCTGATGGCGTTCGTCGTGGGCGAGGCCGAGTTCGAGGAGGGTTTCGGGAGTGCGATCGGAAACGTCGGCCTGAAGTTCAGCGAGACGGGTGTCGGAGACCAGGAGCGGGGCAGGCTCGAAAGCCGTGGAGCGGGCGACCAGAAAAAGCGCGCAAGCCGCCAGCAGCACGGAGGGGTGGAGTGCTTTCACGGATACGGAACTGCCGGCGGTTTGCAGAGGAGGCAAGGTTGCGGAGCGTGATACGCGTCACCGTGCGGGCGAACCGGTTTGCGCTTGGCGACGGGCGGCGACGTGGCAGGTTCGCGCGGGTGAGCGTTCCGGCTTCACAGAACAAGCGCGTGCCGCGCAAACGGCGGGCGCGCAAGGTGGGTATTTTCCTGGCGGGATGCGTCGCGGGCGGAGCGGTCGTGGTGGGGCTTTTGTTGGCGCCGCCGGTGCAGGGATGGGTGTTGCGGAAGGTGGTCGGAATGCAGCCGGGATGGCGCGTGAGTTTCGAGCGGTTCGGCGCGGCGCCGACGGGGGTGGAGGCCCGCGGGCTGGAGTTTGCGATGCCGGGCGTGGTGGCGCGGATGGAGCCGTTGATCGTGCGGATCGCTCCGGGGCGGTTGTTGACGAAACGCGAGCTGCAGATCGAACGCGTGGAAGCGCAGAAAGTGCGGGTGACGATCACGCCGGCGGAGCTGGCGGCGAGCGAGTCGGCGCCGTTCACGGGCGTGCTGAGTTTGTTGCAGTCGCCGCTGCCGTGGATGATCGACGAAGTGAAACTCGAAGGAGAGATCGCGGTGCGCGATGGCGAGGCGGCGGTGGTGGTGGGGACGTTTCGGATCGAGGGCGGCGGGTTGTCGGCAACGACGCCGGGGGAATTTTCGTATGAGATCGCGGTGAACTCGGCGCTGCTGCCGCTCGGGCCGGAGAACAAGGTGCGGAGTTCGGGCACGGTGCGGTTGACGCAGACGGCGACGCATGGCGTGGCGCGGATCGAGGTGAGCGGAAGCCTGGCGCTGCCGAAGTATGGCGGGCTGGAGTTGCCGGAGGGGACGTTTTCGATGGCGGTGGCGGCGTCGGAAAAAGGCGAGGACTACGGCGGGCGGCTGGAGTTGGGCGAGGCGGTGTCGGCGGAATTGAAGGCGGCGCTCGACGGAGCGCTGGGGATGCTCGGGGGGCGTGTGGGATGGAGCGTGAAAGACGGGCTGTTGGTGTCGGGTGCGCTGGGCGAGCCGATGCCGCGCGTGACGACAGAGGCGGAGGCGGTGTTTTCGATCGATGCGAACCGCGGCGAAGTGACGGCGGCGTTGGGCGGCGAGGTGGTGGCGGAGGACTTTGGGCGGTGGATGCCGGAGCTCGGCGTGGTGGGGGCGTTCAGGGGACGTTTCGATGCGGACGTCTCGCGGCGCGCCGCGGCGGTGAGTTTGGAGAGTTTCACGGTGGCGATGCGCGGAGAGCCGGCGGACGACGGCGACGCGCCGGTGGTGCGCGTGGCGCTGGATGCGCCCGTGAACGTATTAGAAATTCCGGATACGCGGGTGGCGACGGTGACGCTGGAGAAGATTCCGGCGACGTGGGCGAATCCGTGGCTGGCGTCGACGGAGGTGGAGTTGGAGCCGGCGGAATTTGGCGGTGCGTGGTCGCTGGCGCTGGCGGACGGCGCGGAGCGGGTGGTGTTGACGGCGGTGCGGGCGTGCGTGGTGGAGCCGGTGGTGTTCAAAGGACTGCCGCTGCCGCCGGGGAGGTTTTCGTTCAGTCCGCGGCTGGAGTTGACGAGCGCGGGCGTGCGCGTCGACGTGGCGGACTTTTGGGCGGTGTCGGAGGCGGGCGAACGGATGCGGGGGCGCGCGGGGGTGACGTATGATTTCGCAACGGAGGCGATCGGGCTGGAAGGCGAGATGAGCGGGAAGGTGCCGACGGTGCCGTTTTCCGTCACGGCGCGGTGGGCGGGGACGATGACCGGCGACGTGCTGGAGCTGCGCACGCTGGAACTCGAAGGGCGCGAGAAGGGACGTGAAGAGCGTCCGATCGAGGCGAAGCTGTTGGATGCGGTGGCGGTGAATCTGGAAACGCTGAACGTGCCGGAAGTGGAGGAAGCGCGGGAGCTGTTGCGGTTGAAATTCGACGGGCTGGAGCTCGGGTGGGTGTCGCAGTGGCTGAGCGACGCGGCGGTGGAAGGATCGCTGGCGCGGGGAGAGTCGGTGATGAGTGTCGCGGCGGGGGGAAAACTTTCGCTGACGACGAAGGAGGCTTGGGAAGTGACGGGGGCGAAGCTGGCGGTCGGCGGACGGGAGATGGTCGAGGGCCGGGTGGCGTTTTCGCCGGGCGTGGAGTTTTCCGAAGATCGGATCGAGGCGAAGGTGTCGCGTATCGAAGGTTTGGATTCGCGCGGAAATCGCGTGCACGGCGACGTGGCGGTGTCGGCGCAGATCGCGGAGAAGCGAGCGGCGGTGGAGTTGGAGCTGGAGGCGGAACTGCCGTCGCTGCCGGGGAGCGAAGGAACGTTTGGGGCGGTGACGGCGACGGTGACGGCGAAGGCGCACAACGAGACGGAAACGCTGGTGGCGATGGACGAGTTTGCGTTGCGCGTGAGAAATGCGGAGCGGGAGCTCGTGGGGGTGGTGGCGCCAGAGCCATTTGTGTTTGGGCTGGCGAACAGCGGGGCGGCGGTGCTGGCGACACTGGAGCCGTTGCGGGTGAGCGTGGGGGAAATGCCGCTGGCGTGGGCGGAGCCGTGGGTGACGCCGATGGGGTTGGACGGCGTGCTGGAGCCGTGCGAATTCGCGGTGACGGCGAAGATGACAAAGTTTCTGGTGCGGCCGCTGACGCCGGTGAGCGTGCGCGGGCTGGCGGTGCGGAACGAGACGGGTGAGCTCGTGCGGGACGCGGCGTTTTCGTTTTTCCCGGGATTGGACCTCACGCTGATCTGCATGCCGGTGCCGGAATTCGTGCTGGCGATGCAGGGACATGTGCACGTGACGAACGGCGCGCTGGAGGTGGCGGGAAAGCGGGCGCTGGACGTCGACGCGGCGGTGCGGTTCCTGGGGAACGACCGGACGGTGTTGCCGAGCGGCGTGGAGATGACGACACGCGCGGAGTTGTCGGCCTTGGCGGAGGTGCCGGCGGTGAAGGCGAGCGGTGCGCCGGGGAGCGGGTCGGTGGTGACGCGCGTGAACGGAGATTTGCTGGGGCAGGCGCCGATCGAGTTTTGGACGAGGATCGAAGGCGTGCGGTCGGCGGACGGGACGCGGGTGCTTCCGGCGGTGGAGGTGGAGTCGCACGGGAAGGTGTCGCCGTCGGATGGATTTTTCGGAGACGTGGCGGTGTCGATGGAGACCCAACCACGGGTAACGGATGCGCGCTTCGAGGTGCATCTGAACCCGACGGACGCGATGCTGCATGTGGCGTCGGGATTTCGGAGCCGGTTCTTCGATGCGGGTGAGGCGCTCGAATGGGCGAAGGTGTTTCAGCCGGCGAATTTGGAGACGGTGGTTGCGGCGGACGCGGGCCCGGACGCGAAGAGCGGAAGTGGAGCGAGAACGTATTCTCAGATGGGCGTGCCGTTTTGGTCGGTGGTGCGCGGCCACTTCGATCTGGAGCTGGGCGCGGTGCAGTCGGGGCCGTATCGGATCGACGAATTGCGCGGGCGGCTGGAGCTGCGGGACCGCGAGGTGGAGTTGAAGGATTTGCGCGGGGCGATGTTTGCGGGGCGCTGGGGCGGCAACGTGCGGATCGATTATCGGCCGGAGGACAAGGAGGCGGATCACGCGTTGACGGGAGAATTTCGGATCGAGCAGTTCGATTCGTCGCGCGTGGTGCAGACGGTGTTTCCGGAAGAGCTCTCGTCGGTGGATGCCAAGATCGACGTGCGGTCGACGGTGCGGAGTCGTGGGAATGCGCTGCCGGAGTTGATCGAGCGGACGGCGGGCGAGTTTACGGTCGAAGGACGCGAAGGCGTGGTGCGGCTCAAGGTGCCGAAGCAGGAGCTGGCGGCGACGGCGGCGGTGTTTGGCGGGACGATCCTGCTGTCGCCGGAACTGCGGGCGCTGGGGCGGCTGTTGAAGAAATTTGCGGAGATGCCGGTGGACGAGATTCGAATCTCGGGCGAGCGGACGGAAGGGGGCGAGGTGGCGTTGAAGGAGCTGCGGATCGAGTCGCCGCAGGCGAAGCTCGTAGCGAAAGGGCGGATACCGGCGGTGGAGGGCGAGCCGTTGATGAACCGGCCGCTGGAGTTGTCGATCGACCTGGCGGCGAAGGACGAAATGGCGGTGATTCTCGGCGGGATGAGTTTGATCGAGAAGAAGCCGAGGGCGGACGGCTATCGCGGATTGAAGGAGACGTTCGTGCTCGGAGGAAAAGCGGGGGAGCCGGACACGGGGCCGTTGTATGATCTGCTGGCGAAGGCGGTGGTGGGCTCGAAGGGAACGTGGGGATTTTTGATGCGGAAGGTGCAGAACGAAGTGAACAAGATGAAGGCGAAGGAAGAGGCCGCGGCGGCGAAAGGCGCGAGGAAGACGGCGATGAGTTCGCGATGAAAACGGGCGTGACGGTTTTGCTGATGCTTTGGGCGACGGCGCTGGCCGCCGCGGAGACGCGGACGCTGGTGTTGCACGGACCGGTGACCAACACGACGGGCGACGACGTGACCGCGAACGTGCTGGTCGTGCTAACGATAGAAGGAGAAAAAGTGACGGGCGAGATAACCACGGAGCCGCCGCTGGCGGGAACGGGCAAAGTGGAAGGGCGGATGCTCGGCGCGTGGTGCGAGTTTGGCGGCGAGATGCAGGAAGGGTTTCGGATCGCGTTTCGCGGCGCGGTGAATGCGAAAGATTTTCGCGGGACGTATGTGGCGACGGTGCCGGGCGAGCCGGTGCAGTATGGAAGTTTCCAACTGAAGGTGCAGGCGCCGGCGAAGGTGATGGGCGCGCGGTGAGGGTCGGGGCGTAAAGCTTCTGCCACGGTGGGTGGGAAGCGCCGGCGAGCTGGCGGTCCCCGCCTACCCTAGTTTTTCGAGGGCGAGAGCGGCGGCGGCGGTGCGGTTTTCGACGCCGAGCTTCGCGAAGGTGGACTCGAGGTGTTTTTTCACTGTGGTGAGTCCGATGCCGAGGATCGTGGCGATTTCGGGATTGGTTTTGCCGCGGGAGACCCAGAGGAGGATTTCGGCTTCGCGTGGCGTGAGGCCGAGACTTTCGAGCGACTCGCTGGTGGCTTCGGCGGCGTTGGCGCGGCGCGGGGCGGCGGCGACGCTGCGGCGGAGACGGGCGTGGACGGCGGCGATGAGGTCGTCGGGTTCGACGGGTTTGGTGAGATAGTCGTCGGCGCCGAGGTTCATGCCGGTGCGGATGTCGCCCTTCTCGCTCCAGCCGGTGAGAAAGATGAACGGAAGGTGGGCGGTCGCGGGTTCCTGTCGCAGCGTTTCCAATACGCGATGGCCGTTCATCTCGGGCATGGTGATGTCGCACATCACGAGATCGGGCTGTTCGCGGCGGGCGAGGTCGACGCCCTCGCGGCCGTTTCTCGCTTCGAGGACGGTGAAGCCTTCGGCGATCAGGAGATCGGCAAACTGGCGGCGCAGTTTCGCTTCGTCGTCGATGACGAGAATTCGCTTCACGGGCGCGGAGGCTGGCGAGTGGCAGGCGCGAAGTAAAGGCGTGGAATGACTTAGGATTGCGAATAGGGATTGGTCGGATGGGTCCGATGGGGGAAGTGCGAGTGCGCTTGGACGTGCGCGGGAGAACGAGAAGAGAACGATGACGAGAACGATTCTGTTTCTCGTGCGGGGACGGACAGGAGGGATGGGCCGAACGGCCCGGGGGCGGGCGGCCAATGGTGCGGCGCGAGGAATTCTGAGATGATGGGCGCTCACACATCTATTTCCCATGAAACCTCCGGTCCTTTTGTTGTCCTTTGTCGCGAGCTTCGCGGCGCTGTTTTCGCTGACCTACAGCATCGAACTTGCGATTTCCCCGGTGGTGGTCACCGGCCTGCTGACGATCCTCGCGGCCGACTATGGCCGCCGGACGAAACCGCTGCGCGTCGCGGTGAAGGAGCGGAAGTCGGACGAAGGCCTCCGCCTCGCCGCTTGAGCGCCTTGGTTTTGGGAACGTCACGCTGTCCAGCCATGACCTCCGGTGAAATTGCGCTCGTGCAGGAGTCCTTCCGCAAACTGGCTCCGATTTCGGATTCGGCCATCGCGCTGTTCTATGCGCGATGGTTCGAGCTGGATCCGGGGCTGAGGCATTTTTGCTGCGGGGCGATGACCGTGAAGACGAAGCGGTTGATGCGGAGCATCGGGAGCGTGGTGGCGCGATTGGACGATTTCGAAGCGTTGCGCGGATCGCTGATGCGCCTGGGCGCGCGGCAGGCGTGGCTGGGCGTGCGCGAGGAGCACTACGTGACGGCGGGGACGGCGTTTTTGTGGATGCTCGAGAAAACGCTCGGGCTGGAGTTCACGCCGGCGGCGAAGTCGGCCTGGACGCGTTGTTACGTGAAGATCGCGACCGCGATGATCGACGGCGCGCAGGAGCAACCGAAGGCGGCGTGACGCCGTCCTATCCTTTCAACCCAAACACACACTACCCTCATGAAGAACAATATCACCTCCCTGATCGTCGCCGGCTCGATGCTGGCGTGCGTGGTGCTGCTCGCGTTCAACGTCCGCGCGGGCGAAACGGCGCTGGCGAACAAAGAATCGGAGCACGGGCTGCTCGTGGAGCGCGGGCGTTATCTGGTGAACAGCGTGGGGCTCTGTGCGGATTGCCACACACCGCGCAACGAGCGCGGCGAGTTCGTGCAGGAGCTCTGGCTCGAAGGCGCGCCGTTGGGTTTTGCGCCGACGGTGCCGATGCCGTGGGCGCCCGCGGCGCCGCCGATCGCGGGTTTGAAGGCGATGACGGACGAGCAGGCGAAGACGTTTTTGATGACGGGCGTGCGTCCGAACGGCACGAAGCCGCTGCCGCCGATGCCGGAGTATCGATTCTCGGAGCCGGACGCGGAGGCGGTGGTGGCGTATTTGCGGACGGTGGGGAAGTGAGATTTCCGCCGCGGGCGTGACGGTCATCCACTCGCTCACGCCCGTGGCACCTAAACGCATGCACAACCCGCAGGTGGAGTGACGGCGAGCGTTCGCCGTTGCCTGCCTGCGGTTCTGTTTTATCGCTGAGGCCTTCCAAACTGCATGGCGCGATCGGACTCCCCCACTCCCTCGACAGCAGCGGCCCAGTCGGCGAGCGCGGAGCTGGCGCGCGTGCAGGAAGCATTGCGCATGAGCGAGGCGAGCCGGCGAGAGTCACAGACGTTTTTCGAGAAGAGCTTCGAGGCGAATCCGGCGTTGATGACGATCGCGCGGATCGCGGACGGGAAGTTGATCGAGGTGAATCCGGCGTTTCTGCGCGGATCGGGTTATTCGCGGGACGAGGTGATCGGGAAATCGACACTGGAGCTGAACCTGTGGGCGAAGCGGGAGCAGCGGGACGAGTTTCTCGCCAAGATGCAGGCCGAGGGGCGGGTGCGGGATTATGTGGCGGCGTTCCGCGCAAAGTCGGGCGAGGTGCGGACGCTGCTGTTGAGCGCGGACGTGATCCACATCGAAGGGCCGCCGTGCATGGTGACGGTTGCGATCGACATCACGGAGCGTCAGCGCCGCGAGCAGGTGCAGGCGGCGACGTATGAGATTTCGCAGGCGGTGCTGGCGGGCGGGGATCTCGGGGCGCTGTTCAAGGAGATGCACCGGATCGTGGGCGGGCTGATGCCGGCGCGGAACTTTTACGTGGCGCTGCTGAGTGCGGACGGGAACGAGCTGTCGTTTCCGTTCTTCGTGGACGAGCACGTGCCGAGCGCGCCGCCGCGGAAGCCGGGAAATGGGTTCAGCGAGTATGTGCTGTTCACGGGCGAGCCGTTGCTGGCGACGGCGGACGAACTCGTGGGGATCTTGGCGGCGCGGGGGTTTTACCAGAAACTCGACCGGCCGGCGGCGCAGCGGCTGGGCGCGCCGCTGCGGATCGGCGGGAAGGCGATCGGGGTGATCGCGTTGCAGGATTATGAAAATCCGCGCGCGTATACCGAAGACGACAAGCGGCTGCTGGCGTTCGTGGCGGACCAGATGGCGGCGGCGGTGCACCGGCGGTTTGCGGAGGAGGCGTTGCGGCAGGCGGAGCTGCAGTATCGCGGGATTTTCGAGAACGCGCTGGAGGGGTTGTATCAGACGAGTCCCGACGGGCGTTTCTTGAAGGCGAATCCGGCGATGGCGCGGATGTGCGGTTATGATACGCCGGAGGAGTTGATTCGCGGGATGAACGACATCGGGCATCAGCTCTATGTGGAGCGCGGGCGGCGCGCGGAGTTCCTGCGGCGAATCGAGACCAGCGACGAGGTGACGGATTTCGAGTCGGAGATGCGGCGGCGGGACGGGACGACGATCTGGGTGAGCGAATCGGTGCGCGTGGTGCGCGACGCGCAGGGCAAGGTGAGTCATTTCGAAGGCGTGGCGGTGGACGTCACGCAGCAGCGCGAGGCGGCGCGGGTGTTGCAGGCGGCGAAGGAGGCGGCGGACGCGGCGAGCCGGGCGAAGAGTTATTTTCTCGCGAGCGTGAGTCACGAGCTGAGGACGCCGTTGAATGGGATTCTTGGATACACGCAGATTTTGCGGCGGGATCCGACGCTCGGCCAAAAGCAGCGCGAAGGCGTGCGGGTGATTCACGAATCGGCGGAGCATCTGCTGGCGTTGATCAACGACGTGCTGGATCTGTCGAAGATCGAAGCGGGGCGGATCGAGCTGCAGGTGTCGGATTTCGATCTGGTGGAATTCATCGCGGGCGTGGAGCGGGTGTTTGCGCCGCGGGCGCGGGACAAGGGGTTGTTGTTGGAGACGCAGGTCGACGCGGATGTGCCGCGCTGGGTGCGCGGGGACGAGCAGCGGTTGCGGCAGGTGGTGTTCAATCTCGTGGCGAACGCGGTGACGTTCACGCAGCGGGGCGGCGTGGTGTTGTCGGTGAAGGTGGACGGGGAGGCGCTGTCGTTTTCGGTGAGCGACACGGGGCCGGGGATTTTGCCGGAGGACGTGGGGCGGTTGTTCGAGCCCTTCGTGCAGTTGGGCGGGCCGCGCGCGGGCGGAACGGGATTGGGACTGGCGATCAGCCGGAGCCTCGTCGAGCGGATGGGCGGGAAGCTGCAGGTGGAGAGCAAGCCGGGCTGGGGCAGCCGGTTTTGGTTTGCGGTGCGGCTGCCGGAGGCGCCGGAAGGAGCGAGCGGGACGAGTTCCGGGCTGGGACGGGTGTCAGGTTACGAAGGCGCGGTGAGGCGCGTGCTGGTGGTGGACGATCACGCGGCGAATCGCGCGCTGCTGATGGATTTGTTGGGGCCGGTGGGCTTCGAACTGTCCCAGGCGGTGGATGGGGCGGAGGCGTTGCGCGAAGTGGAGCGGTTTGCACCGGATCTGGTGTTGATGGATTTGCGGCTGCCGGGAGAGATCGACGGGCTGGAGGCGACGCGGCGACTGCGGGCGCGAGAGAAGGAGAACGGAGCGAAGACGCGGCGGGCGATCGTGGCGGTGTCGGCGAGCGCGTATGACGTGGATCGCAGCGAGTGTTTCGCGGCGGGGTGCGATGCGTTTCTGGCGAAGCCGTTTCGTGAGGAGGAATTGTGGGCGACGATCGGGCGGGTGCTGGGGTTGACGTGGAAGACGGTCGATCCGGAAGAGACGCGCACGCCGTTTCCGCTGGTGGTGGAGGCGCCGCCGGCGGAGGAAGCGAAGGCGATCTACGATTTGGCGACGAAGGGCGACGTGGTCGCGATTCGCGAACGGGCCCAGGCGCTGCTGGCGAAGGACGCGAAGTATCAGGCGTTCGCGCAGGGCGTGCTGGATCTGGCGGGGCGATTCAAGATGAAGGCGATCCGGCAGTTTGTGGGGCGGTATTTGAACCACGGATGAGCGCGGATAAGGAGAACCACGAATGGACACGAAGGGACACGAATGGCTCGAACATCCCGACGGAGACGTCGGGCTCCAACGATGAGTGAGACGATTTTGATTGTGGACGATACGCCGGCGAATCTGGGCGTGCTCGTGGAGACGCTGGGTGCGGCGGGGTATCGGTTGATGGTCGCCGAGGACGGCGAGGAGGCGCTGGCGCAGACGGAGCAGACGCGTCCGGATTTGATTTTGTTGGACGTGATGATGCCGGGGATCGACGGCTTCGAAACGTGCCGGCGGTTGAAGCAGCGCGAAACGACGCGGGACGTGCCGGTGTTGTTCATGACGGCGCTGAGCGAGACGGCGGACAAGGTGAAGGCGTTCGCGGCGGGCGGCGTGGACTACATCACGAAGCCGATCGAGCATGAGGAGGCGTTGGCGCGCGTGCGGACTCATCTGACGCTGCGTCGGCTGCGGCGCGAGTTGGAAGAACAACTGGCGTTGAAGGAAAAGTTCATGCGGATCGCAGGGCACGACCTGCGAAATCCGCTGTGTTTGATCTTGATGTCGGGCGCGATGGCGCGGCGGGAGAAAGGTGTGCCGCCGAAGGTGCTGCAGTGCCTGGACAACATCGCGGATTCGACGATGCAGATGCGGCGGATCATCGACACGTTTTTGGAATTGCGCGCGTCGGCCGACGAAAGCGCGACGGGGCGGGCCGACTTGCAATTGATCGCGATGGCGGCGACGCGGCAGCACGACCTGGCGGCGGACCAGAAGAAGATCGAGCTGCGCTGCGAGCCGGGCGGCGAACTGCCGCCGGCGGCGTGCGACGCGGGGTTGGCTTATCAGGCGTTTGCGAACTACATCAGCAATGCGTTGAAATTCACGCGGCCGGGCGGGCGGGTCGCGGTGCGCGTGCGGCTGACCGAGAATCAAACGATGGTGCGCGCGGAAGTGGCGGACAGCGGGCCGGGCGTGCCGGAGGATGAACGGGGAAAATTGTTTCAGGAACGCGGCGCGGTGTCGGTGAAGCCGACGGGCGGCGAGGAATCGCACGGCGTGGGGCTTTCGATCGTGAAGCATTTGATCGAATCGCAGTGCGGGATCGTCGGGGCGGATTTTCCGACGGAAGGCGGGAGTGTGTTTTGGTTCGAGGTGCCGGTGGCGGGGTGAGGCGACGGCGGGCGGCCATCCGATCCGGTTCGTGCTCGTGGATCGTCATCGTGATCGTGACCCCCACTCGCTGCCGACCGCGAGCATGATAACGAGTGCGAGCAAGAGCACGAGTGAGAGGAGAGCTGTGCAGATTTTGTGGGAGGCAGGGAAAACCGTGCAGTGAAAGCGGGCTCGCGCGGCGCGGGGCGGTGAGTAGATTTCCGAACGTGGAGCCGACGCAGATTCACCATCCGCCTTCGCCGAAGAAGCCGAGTTTTCCGGTGCGGAGCGGGTTGCGCGGGTATTTGCGGCGGTATCGGCGGGAGCGGGAGCTGCCGGTGAGCTACGAGCGGCTGCTGGGGTTCATCGAAGCGGTGCCGATCAACGACTCGAACGGGAAGCCGACGCTGTGGGACAGCGTGATCTATCACGTCGAGGAGATGAACGAGCTCTACGAAGGGCTGAAGCGGATTTATGCGCTGCTGCGGGTCGACGGGGATCTGTCGGTGATGCAGCACCTGTATGTCGATCGCGTGGACTTCTGCGGATTCGGAAACTCGAAGCCGTTTCGTATCCGGATCGTGAATGCGTTTAACGACAACCAGGACTATTTTTATGTGAAGAAGGCGGATGCGTCGCGGGTGTATGGGTTGGAGCTGGAGCACCTGTTGTCGCCGAACCGGCTGAACTATTTCACGTCGGCGAACACGTTGATCGAGGAGCACATCGTGGGCGTGCCGGGCGACATGTTCATCGCGAAGCATCTGAATTCGGGGCAGATCAAGCCGATCCGAATCGCGAAGGAGCTGGTGAAGTTCAACGAGCGGTGCTTCGTGCGGCTGCTGGGGGACATGCGCTCGTATAATTTCGTGGCGGTGATGACGCCGGATTTCGAGGAGGCGCAGTTGCGGATTCGGGCGATGGATTTCGACCAGCAGTCCTACAGCGGACGGAAGAATTTTTATCTGCCGCAGTTCTTCTTGGACAACGCGCCGTTGGCGCAGTTTTGCATCAGCCATCTGAACCCGGAGACGGCGTGGCAGTATCAGCGGGAGGAGCACGCGCTGATGTTGCAGCGGGCGGGAATCATCGCGGACCGGCTGGTGTATCTACTCGAGGAGATGGCGCGGGATCCGATCGCGCCGATGGAAAAAGTGCACGAGCTGCGCGCGAGTCTGGCGGAGCATTTTCAGCGGGACTCGTATTTGAAGTGCGAGTCGATGGGCGCGCTGGTGCGCGAGAATCTGGAATCGATCCGGCGCCAGATCGGGCGGGCGCCGTGGCGGATGGAGTTTGCGGTGTGAGCGGATCTCGCGTCGGGAGGAGCGCGAGCGAGCTCGCGGCCTACTTGGTGGCGGAGAAGTCGGTGGGGTGGAGGAAGACGGAGACGACTTTCGAGGCGAGCGGGCCGTCGACTTCGGTGTCGGCTTTCATCTTCACCCACACGGGATCGTCGCGGAAAGACTGCCAGGATTTCGCGGCGGCTTCGCGGGATTCGTGGGCCATGATGTAGATGAGCGTGTTGGCGGCGCCTTTGTCGGCATCGAGGGGGTGGAAATAGCCGAATTCCTGCATGCCGGCTTTCTTGAAGAGGTCGGTTTCGCCGCCGCCGAAGCGGGCGTCGAGCGCGGCGAGTTTGTTGTCCGGCGTCGTATAGGTGCGGAGTTCGAAGACGCGGGATGGAGATTTCGAGGAGGACGGGATGGCGGGCGAGTAGTCGGTGGGCGCGAGGAAGATCGATTCGACTTTGGCGACGATCTTGCCGTCGACCTCGCTCGCTTCGCGGACGGCTTTCCATTCGGGATCGGCCATGAAGGCGGCCCAGGAGGCTTTGGCGGCTTCGCGGCTGGGATAAGCGAGGAGGTAGACGAGCTTGTCGGCGGAGCCGTCTTTTTCGTCGGCGGGGACCCAGTAGGCGACGTTGGTCATCCCGTGTTTTTCGAAGAGCGCGCAGGTGTGATCGCGGAAGCGGGCGAGGAGATTGGGGAGTTTGCCGGGAGGCGTGGTGTAGGTGCGGAGTTCGAAGACGCGGGTGTCGGCGGGGGCGGCGGTCATGAGAGTAGCGGGAAGAATCGCAGCGAGCGCGAGGAAGGTGAGGGCGAGGAAGTGGCGGGGCATGGTGAGAGTGACGGGGCGGCGGGTGAGAGGATGCGGGCGGTTGAAAAGGTCCGGCCCGGTGGGGTTGACGGCTACGACGAGGGCCACTCGCTCACGCTCGCGGCCACGGAAATTGGTCAGGCGGGGGCCCAGGCGCCGACGTGGGCGATTTCTTCCTGTTCGGCTTCCTCGGCGGGGAGTTCTTCGAGAGGGGCGAAACGTTCGGAGGAGAAGCCGAGCTCCTGTTTTCCCTGATGGAAGGGATCGGGCGGGTTTTTCAGTTCTTCGAGCAGAAGACCGACGGTGGCGCTGTCGCCGCCGCGCACGATTTTTTCGCGACCGAGGAAGACTTCGCGGATCGTGTAGACGTCGCCTTTTACCGGGAGCTGCTTGTAGAGCGCCAGGATGACGGGGGTGAAGGTGTCATTAATGCAGACGACTTTCTGTCCTTTGACCATGGATCGAGAGATTGAAACAGAGCGACCGCGAAGGTCACGGAGAGAGTGGCAAAAGACGCGACGTTTTCAAACGTGACGTGAGAAGCGGAGGATAGGGTTGGGTGTGGTCTATTCGATGCGGCCTTCGTCGAAGTCGATGAGGTCGGGAACGCTGAGGATCTCGTTGACACGGTCTTCGCAGCCCATGGCGATGAGGGCTTTGCGGATGAAATCGCGGCCGGCTTCCGTCATTCCCTTTTGCGCGAGTTCGCGGTTCCACTTGGCGGCGCGGACATCGGCCGGGAGGAGGGTTTTGAGTTTCTCATCGATCTCGGCGTCGGAGGTGGATTCGTGAACGATTTTTTCGACGGCGTTGGGATCGACGCCGAGATGAAGGCAGAGGAAGCGATCGATGCCGCGTTTGTAGTTTTTCGCGTAGCTGGGGGGGAGCGCGCCGTGGGTTTTGACGTAGCGGCACTTGGCAAGGAAGCGCGGAAGGTAAAGCAAGCCGGTGGCGCGATGGGCTTCGTAAGGCGACGGAAGGCAGGTGAGGACGTCGCCGGTGGAGCCGGGAATGGGACGCGAAGGCATGAGGCGGAGTGTTTCGGGAGGGCGCGGGGCGCGTCAATGGCAGGACGAGTCGAGGAACGGGCGGGCGGAGCTCAGGTCGGAGGCGCCGCCCGCGAGGGAATCAAATCATGAAACGGCTTTTTCGAGGCGTGTTGGCGTGCGTGGCGGGGGCGTGGGGTGCGGCGGAGCTGCGCGCGGCGAAGGCGGTGAACGGGACGCGCGACGTCGGGCAGGTTTATGCGGAGTTTTGCAGCGGGTGTCACGGGGAGGACCTCGCGGGCGGAAAGGCGGGAAGTCTGATCGACGCGAAATGGGAACACGGCGCGGACGATGAGAAGATCGCGCGGAGCATCCTGGATGGATATCCGCAGGCAGGAATGCCGGGGTTTCGCGGGGCGATTCGGGACGCGGAGGTGCTGGCGCTGGTCGCGTATATCCGGGAAGTGGCGACGCGTCAGGTCGACCCGCAGCCCGGCGAGGAGGCGGGGTTGCCGCAGGGCGTGCTGCAGAGCGAGGAGCATGCGTTTCGATTGGAGGTGGTGGCGGACGGACTGGATGTGCCGTGGTCGCTGACGTTTTTACCGGAAGGGCAAATCCTGGTGACGGAGCGCGTGGGGCGGTTGCGCGTGATCGAAGGCGGGACGTTGAAGAAAGAGCCGGTGCGCGGGCTGCCGGCGACGATTCTGGTGCGGGACGAGGCGGGGTTGATGTCGGTGGTCGCGCATCCGGGCTACGCGGAGAACGGGTGGATTTATCTGTCGTTCAGCGACCACGGGCCGAACGAGACGGCGATGACAAAGGTGATTCGCGGGCGTTTGCGCGACGGGGCGCTGGTCGAGCAGGAGAACGTGTTCGCGATCCCGCCGAGCGATTACCAGCAGAGCAGCGTGTTGTTCGGGGGGCGGCTGGCGTTTCACGGCGAGCATTTGTTCATCAGCGTCGGCGAACGCGGGATGGAGGAGTTCACGACGGGGGCGGCGCAGGATCTGTCGTTGCCGAATGGGAAGATTCACCGCGTGTATCACGACGGGAGCGTGCCGGCGGATAATCCGTTCGCGGGGCAGCCGGGGAAGTTTGGATCGATCTGGGCGTATGGCGTGCGGAATCCGCAGGGACTCGCGATCAACCAAGCCGGCGAAGTGTGGGAGACGGAGCACGGGCCGCGGGGCGGCGACGAGTTGAACCGGATCGAGCGCGGTAAAAATTACGGGTGGCCGGTGGTGACGCGGGGGATGAATTACAACGGCACGCCGGTGTCGGAGAAGAAGGAGGCGGAAGGGATGGAGAATCCGGTGATCGACTGGACGCCATCGATCGCGGCGAGCCAGATCGAGTTTTACGGCGGGGATAAATTTCCGCGGTGGAAAGGGCAGCTCTTCGTCGGCTCACTGGCGCAGCAGAAGTTTTTGCGCGTGGTGCTCGAAGACACGCGCGTGGCGCACTACGAGGAGGTGTTCAAGCGGCTCGGGCGTATCCGTGATATCAAGACGGGGCCGGATGGATTGATCTATCTGGCGATCGAACGGATCGGAAAGCCCGGGGCGATCGTGCGGATGGTGCCGGCGGAAGGGGGATGAATTTTCGAATTTGGATCCTCGATTTTCGATTTCGAACGCCCGGTGAAGGGAGGGCGCGTCATCTGAGCGCGAGGGCGGTGAAAGCGATGGCGTAGATCGCGCACTCGGCGTGCAGCAGCGCGAAGCCGAGGCGCCAGGTCGTCCCCGACAGTTCGGACCAGACGCGCAGCCACGGGAGGACGACGAGCCGGCAGCCCCACCACAGTGCGATGGCGCCGGAGAGGAGGCGTGCGGCAGGAGTGCCGTCGAGCAGAGCGGGCGCGAAGAAAAGGCAGACGATGCCGAAGAAGGCGATGGTCGCGCCGATGAAAAAGTTTTGAGCGACGGCGAAGCGGCGGTGGATCGGCGGGAGATGCGCGAGGTTTTCGTCCCAGTTGGGCGGGATCGGGGTGAAGCACGCGAGCGCGAGGGTAAAGAAATGAAACGCGCCCGCGAGCCGGATGCCCAGGAGCCAGAGGGAGTCGGACATGGGCGAAGTGTGTGCCGTCGGCTTGGAGGGAGCGAGCGTTCGCGCGATACGTGTGACGGCGCGCAAGGCGGCGAAACGCTTACGCGTTCCGCCACGGGCTACGCGGTGACGAGGCGCTGGAAGTTGACGTCGGCGGCGAAGATGCCGACGAGGGCGCTGGATTCGTCGTGCAGGGCGGCGGCGATGGTGAAGCAGAAGTCGCCGGTCGCGCTGGAGCGATAGATGTCGGTCGAGGCGATGCTGCGGTGTTGGAGGGCTTCGCGATACCAAGGGCGGTCGGACCAGTCGCGACCGAAGCCCGCGCGGTCGTGGACGATCCGGCCATCGCGCAAATGCAGGTTGTCGACGATCTGACGACCGGCGGAGTCGGTGAGGTATCCGAGTTCGAAATACGGGTGCGCGAGCAGCCAGGCCTCGATGGCGCGCTCGAGGCGGATGCGGCTGCCGACGGCGGCGACGAGATCGGGCAGGAGCGCTTCGACGGCGGATTGCGCGCGGGCGTGGGCGTCGAAGCGGAAGCGCCCGACGGAGAGCAGGAGCGATTCGGTGAGGGATTTTATCGAATCGCCGAGGCGGTGGACGGATTGGGCGCTGCCGAGCTGCTGGCCGGCGGTGCCGGCGATGCTGCGGACCTCGTGGTGCACGGCGGAGACAGTGCAGGCGGCGGCGGAGTCGGACGCCGAGTCGGCGGAGTCGGTCGTGACGGCGGCGACGCGGGCGACGTTGGCGGCGATGTCGTTGATGCGTTCCTCGATGAGATGGGTGCTCTGACCGGAAGAGTCGGCGAGACGTTTTACTTCGTCGACCACGACGGAGAAGGAGCGGCCGGCGTCGCCGGCGCGGGCGGCTTCGATGCTGGCGTTGACGGAGAGCAGGCGGGTGTGGTCGGCGATGCGTTCGACGGTCTTGAGGGCGCCGTGCATCTGGGAGGACGAGGAACGAAGTTCGGCGACGGCGGATTCAAGCTCGCGGGCGAGGGCGTCCATGGCCGCAGCCGCGTTGGCGGCGCGAGCGGCCTGGTCCTGGGCCATGGTTTCCATCTGTGCGGCGAGAGCGGCGAGTTGCGGGCCGAGGGCGGCGAGATCGACGGAGGCTTGGGCGATTTTAGTGAGCTGCGCGGGGGCCGTTTCGCGGGCGGGGGCCAGGGGCGGCGGCTCGATGGAATCGGACGCGGGCGGGCGCGAACGCTTCGTGGAAAGAAGACTCGAAAGCATGGAGTTTGCGGCAGAAGCAGTGTTTGTGCGAGTCGCCGGCGAAACCGCGAAAAAGTGCGCAAGACACGAAAACGGCTCAATTGGCGGAGGCGTTGGCCGACAAGACTATGCCGCTGCGCAGGCGCGAAAGCGGTTGCGCGATTTTTGCGGAGAGGCGCGCGGGGTTTGGCGCGAGCGGGATTTGCGCGTGACGAACGGGAACGGCGGGCGTAGGTGAGCGGGCACCACCCCACTCCGTTTTGGCGAACATGAGCGACGTTCAATTCCTGCTGCGCGCCGGCGAGATGCCGACGCATTGGTATAACCTGCTGGCGGATTTCCCGGAGCCATTGCCGCCGCCGCTTCATCCGGGCACGCAGCAGCCGGCGAAGCCGGAGGATTTCGCGGCGATCTTTCCGGAGAATTTGATCGCGCAGGAGATGACGCCGGAGCGGGAGGTCGAGATCCCGGAGGAGGTGCGGCAGGTGTATGCGCTTTACCGCCCCACCCCGTTGCTGCGCGCGGTGCGGCTGGAGAAGGCGCTGCAGACGCCGGCGCACATTTACTACAAATACGAAGGCGTGAGTCCGGCCGGTAGTCACAAACCGAATACGGCGATTCCGCAGGCGTATTACAACAAGATCGCCGGGACGAAACGGCTGGCGACGGAAACGGGCGCGGGGCAATGGGGATCGTCAGTCGCGATGGCGTGCCGGGTGTTCGGACTCGAATGCACGGTTTACATGGTGAAGGTGAGCTTCGGGCAGAAACCGTATCGCAAGCTGCTGATGCAGACGTATGGAGCGAACGTGTTCGCGAGTCCGAGCGAGCAGACGGAGTTTGGGCGGAAGGTGTTGCGTGAAACGCCGGACAGCAACGGGAGCCTCGGCATCGCGATCAGCGAGGCGATCGAGGACACAGTGACGCATCCAGGAACCAAATACGCGCTGGGGAGCGTGTTGAACCACGTGTGTCTGCACCAGACGGTGATCGGCGAGGAGGCGATCAAGCAGATGGCGCTCGCGGGCGAGGAGCCGGACGTGGTGATCGGGTGTGCGGGCGGCGGGAGCAATTTCGCGGGGATCGCGTTTCCGTTCGTGCGCGGGAAATTGAAGGACGGGAAGAAGACGCGGATCGTGGCGGTGGAGCCGGCGTCGTGTCCGTCACTGACGAAGGGCGAGTTGCGCTATGATTTCGGCGACACGGCGCAGACGACGCCGTTGATGATGATGCACACGCTCGGGCATGATTTCATGCCGCCGAGCATTCACGCGGGCGGGCTGCGTTATCACGGCATGGCGCCAATGGTGAGCCACTGCAAAAAGCTCGGGTTGATCGAGGCGGTCGCGGTGCCGCAGACGAAGGTGTTCGAGGCGGGCGTGTTGTTCGCGCGCAGTGAGGGACTGGTGCCGGCGCCGGAGTCGTCGCACGCGATCGCGGCGGTGATCGACGAAGCGGTGCGGTGCCGCGAAGAAGGAAAGAAACGCGTGATCGTGTTTAATCTCAGTGGGAATGGGCTGCTGGATTTGGCGGCGTATGAGGCGTATTTGAGTGGGAAGATCGTGGATGGTGAGGGTTGAGCGAGTGATCCCGTAGGCCGCGAGCTCGCTCGCGCTGCAGGAGCGCCCGGGAGCGGGCGGCCTATTCCACGTAGTCGAATTCGCCGATTTTGGGAGCGGTGGAGTCGCCGCCGACGAAGACCTCGAAGCGACCGGGCTCGGGGGCGAAGCGCATGTCGGTGTGATGAAACGCGAGGTCGGACGGTTTTAAGGTGAAGGTGATCTCGCGGGATTCGCCGGGCTTGAGGGTGACCTTTTGGAAACCCTTCAACTCGCGGACAGGACGGGTGACGGAGCCGGCGATGTCGCGGATGTAGAGCTGGGCGACTTCGGCGCCTTCGCGGCGGCCGGTATTTGAAACGGTGATACTGATGCGCTGTTCGCCGTCGGGCGTGAGGCGCGCGGTGGAGATTTTCGGGGCGAGGTAGTCGAATTTCGTGTAGGAGAGGCCGAAGCCGAAGGGGAATTCCGGAGTGTTGGGGATATCGAGGTATTGGGATTTCCATTTGTCGGGGCCCTTGGCGGGATCGAAGGGACGACCGGTGCGTTTGTGATTATAGAAAACCGGGACCTGGCCGAGGCTGCGCGGGAAGGTGACGGGAAGTTTGCCGGAAGGATTGTAGGCGCCGGTGAGAAGATCGACGACGGCGGGGCCGCCCATCGTGCCGGGAAGCCAGGCCAGCAGGATGGCGTCGGTGTTTTCGATGACTTTGCCGAGGGCGAGCGGGCGGCCGGTGAAGAGAACGAGAACGATCGGTTTTCCGGTTTGGCGGAGTTCGGCGAGGAGTTCGTCTTGCACGCCGGGAAGATCGATTTCGCTGCGGCTCGCGGCTTCGCCGCTCATGAACCAGCCCTCGCCGAGAACGGCGACGACGACATCGGATTTTTGCGCGGCGGCGACGGCTTCGACGAAACCGGAGCGATCGTCGCCGGCGGATTTCGCGCCGAGCGCGTAGGTGACTCGGCCGGGATAGGCTTCCTCGAGCGCGGTGCGCACGGTGATGGCTTCCTCCTCCTTGCCGCGGCCGCGCCATTCGCCGATGAGGTCGCGTTGGGTGTCGGCGAGCTGGCCGACGAGGGCGATCTTGGCGTCGCGGCGGAGCGGGAGGACGTCGCGGGAATTTTTGAGAAGAACAGCGGATTTGCGCGCGAGATCGCGCGCGTGGGCGAGATGGTCAGGATGGAGCGTGAATTGTTTTTCGCGGGCTTCGTCGGAGTAGCGGTAGGGATCTTCGAAGAGGCCGAGGCGGGCTTTGGCGGTGAGGATGGCGATGACGGCCTGATCGAGGCGCTCCATCGGAACGGCGCCGGATTCAACGAGCGCGGGAAGGTGCGGGCCGTAGATGCGGCTCTCCATGTCCATGTCGACGCCGGCGTTGAAGGCGATTTTGGCGGCTTCGGGTTCGTCGGCGGCGATGCCGTGTTCGAGGAGTTCACGGATGGAGGTCCAGTCGGAGACGACGAAGCCGTCGAAGCCCCATTCGTGGCGAAGGACGTCGGTGACGATGAATTTATTGGCGGAAACCGGGACTCCGTTGAGGTCGTTGAAACCGACCATGAACGTGGCGACGCCGGCTTCGGCGGCGGCTTTGAAGGGTGGAAGATAGATATCGCGGAGGGTGATTTCGGGAATGTCGGTGGTGTTGTAATCGCGTCCGGCCCGGGCGGCGCCGTATCCGACAAAATGTTTCGCGCAGGCGAGGATGGTGTCGGTGCGCGAGAGGTCGTCGCCTTGGAAGCCGCGGACGCGCGCACGGGCGATGGCGCTGGTGAGAAACGGGTCTTCGCCGGCGCTTTCCATGATGCGGCCCCAGCGTGGGTCGCGGGCGATGTCGAGCATGGGGGCGAAGGTCCAGTGTTGGCCGGCGGCGGACGCTTCGATGGCGGCGATGCGCTCGGATGTTTCGATGGCTTCGAGATCCCAGGAGGCGGCTTGGCCGAGGTTGATGGGAAAGATCGTGCGGTAGCCGTGGATGACGTCGAAGCCGTAGAGCAGCGGGATTTTCAGGCGGGTTTGTTCGACGGCGATTTTTTGGTAGGCGCGCGTGCGGGCGGGACCGATGGCGTTGAGGATGGAGCCGACGCGACCGGCGGCGACCTCGGCCTCGAGGTTGCGGCGCGTGGCGGGCCCGGTCTCTTCGCCCGGCGCGGAGTATTGGATGAGCTGCCCGATTTTTTCTTCGGTCGTCATCTGCGCGAGGAGCGCGGCGACCTGTTGTTTGATCGCGGCTTCGTCAGGTTTTGCGGATACGAGAACGGCGGCGGAAACGGCGGTGAGCACGGCGGCGGCGGGACGGAGTTTCATGGTGGCAGGGGGTTGCAAAAACCGACACCGACGCGAGTGAAGCCGTGGGGCACAAGGAGGATGCGGACGGCGAAGATGCAACCGGGCCGGAGAAATTGCGCACGGGGCAAGTTCCGTGTTGTGGGGCCGGAAAGAGTGCGTGAAGGTGCGGCGTTTGCCGGCGGAGAACGGCATCGCGAAGGATCGATTCGCTGTTCCCCCCCTACCCTACCATCATGAACTCCTACGTTGCTGAAGTCCTCGATATCGTCGCCCGCCGGAACGCCGGTGAGCCGGAATTTTTGCAAGCCGCGCGCGAAGTGCTCGAATCGCTGGCGCCGGTGATCGAGCGTCACAAAAAGTATCGGGACGGGCGCATTCTGGAGCGCGTGGTCGAGCCGGAGCGGCAGATCGTGTTTCGCGTGGCGTGGCAGGACGACCAGGGGCGCGTGCAGGTGAACCGCGGGTTTCGCGTGCAATTCAACAGCGCGATCGGGCCCTACAAGGGCGGGCTGCGGTTTCATCCGAGCGTGAATCTCGGGATCCTGAAGTTTCTCGGCTTCGAGCAGATCTTTAAAAACGCGCTGACGACGCTGCCGATGGGTGGCGGCAAGGGCGGGTCGGATTTCGATCCGAAGGGCAAGTCGGACAACGAAGTGATGCGGTTCTGCCAGAGCTTCATGAACGAGCTCTATCGTCATATCGGTCCGGATACGGACGTGCCGGCGGGTGACATCGGCGTGGGCGCGCGCGAAGTCGGGTATTTGTTTGGCCAATACAGGCGGATCGCGAACGAGTTCACGGGCGTGTTCACGGGCAAGGGCCTGAGGTGGGGCGGCTCGTTGATCCGGCCGGAAGCGACGGGTTATGGCGCGGTGTATTTCGCCGAGGAAATGTTGAAGACGCGCGGCGACACCCTCGCGGGCAAGGTCTGCACGGTCTCGGGCTCGGGGAATGTCGCGCAGTTCACGGTGGAAAAGCTGCTGCAGCTCGGCGCGAAGCCGGTGACGCTGTCGGATTCCGATGGCAGCATTCATGATCCGGAAGGTTTCACGCCGGAGAAGCTGGCGTGGGTGATGCAGCTCAAGAATCAACGGCGCGGACGGATCAAGGAATACGTCGAGAAGTTTGGCGGGACGTTCATGGCGGGGCAGCGGCCATGGTCGGTGCCGTGCGATTGTGCGTTTCCCAGCGCGACACAGAACGAGATCGACGGCGACGATGCGAAGACGCTGTTGAAGAACGGGTGCAAGCTCGTGTCGGAAGGCGCGAACATGCCGTCGACGCCGGAAGCGGTGGACGCGTATTTGGCGGCGGGGATCTTGTATGGTCCGGGCAAGGCGGCGAACGCGGGCGGTGTCGCGACGTCGGGCCTGGAGATGTCGCAGAATTCGATGCGGTTGAGCTGGTCGCGCGAGGAAGTCGATCAGCGGCTGCAGCGGATCATGACGAATATCCACGAGAACTGCCGCGCGACGGCGGCGGAATATGGAGCGCCGGGCAACTACGTGCTCGGGGCGAACATCGCGGGCTTCACGAAAGTGGCGGACGCGATGTTGGAGCAGGGCGTGTTGTAGACGATGTGAGGATGAACCACGAATGGACACGAATGAACACGAACGACCACGAGGGGGTTCATTCGTGTTGGTTCGTGTTTATTCGTGGCTAAGATGAAGGGGTCTCGACGATGGAAGGTGTATCCAAATCAGCGGGACGACCGAGAGAGACGACGGGGCTTGAAGGGATCGACCGCGTCCTGCGCGGCATCGAGCCGGGGGACAACATCGTGTGGGAGGTGGACACGATCGAGGAGTATCAGGAGCTGGTGAGTCCGTATGTGGCGGCGGCCCGCGCGGGGGGGAGGAAGGTGATCTATTTCCGATTCGCGGATCACCATGCGCTGGTGGAGGAAGGCGAAGGCGCGGAGATTTTTCCGGTGAACGCGGGCGCGGGTTTCGAAGCGGTGGTGCGGCAGGTGCACGACGTGATCGAGCGGGCGGGCACGCGCGTAATCTATGTTTTCGACTGCCTGTCGCATCTGGCGGACCGGTGGCTGTCGGATCAGGGACTCGGAAATTTTTTCATGCTCACGTGTCCGCGTCTCCGGGATTTGGAGACGGTCACGTATTTCGCGATCTATCGGGACAAGCACTCGCTGTATGCGTTGGAGCCGATCCGGCAGACGACGCAGTTTCTGTTGGATGTGTTTCGCCTGGACCTGCGGCTGTATGTGCGCCCGGTGAAGGTGCAGCATCGTTCGCGGGAGGCGATGAACACGATTCACGTGCGGCATGGTGGCGAGTTTTTGCCGGTGAAGGACAGCGCGGTGCTGGCGCAGATTCTGTCGCGGACGCAATGGCCGCGTTTGCAAAGCGATCGGCGGAGCGGGTATTGGCGGCGGCTGTTTCAGGAAGCGGCGCAGGTGTCGAAGGAATGGCGCGAGGAGCGAGGCTCGAAGGAGCGGCGGGAGGAGATGACGAAGCGGGTGTTTGCGGCGCTGCGCGTGCATCGGTCGGGGATCGCATCGCTCGTGGAGCGGTATCTCACGCTCGAGGACATGCTCGCGGTGCGGGATCGGATGATCGGGATCGGATCGGTGGGCGGGAAGACGCTCGGGATGTTGGTGTCGCGTGCGATCCTGCGCGATCGCGATCCGGATCTCGCGAGCCGGCTGGAGGCGCACGATTCGTTTTTCGTGGGGGCGGAGGTGTTCGTGACGTTTCTCGTGCAGAACGGCGTGTGGTGGTTGCGCGAGCAGCAGAAGAAGCCGGAGACGTTTCTGGTGGGTTTGGAGGAAGGCCGGCGGCGGATTTCTCAGGGGACGTTTCCCGAGCACATCAACGAACAGTTCCGCGGAATGCTGGATTACTTCGGGGAGTCTCCGTATATCGTGCGGTCGAGTTCGATTCTCGAGGACGCGCGCGGGAATGCGTTTTCGGGAAAATACGAGAGCGTGTTCGTGGCGAATCGCGGGTCGCGGGAGGAGCGGATGCGGGCGCTGCTCGACGCGGTGCGGCGCGTGTATGCGAGTGTGCTGGAGGAGGAGGCGTTGAGGTATCGGCGGCGGCGCGGGTTGCTGGAAAGCGAGGAGCGGATGGCGCTGTTGATCATGCGGGTGTCGGGCGCGGCGCACGGACGGTATTATTATCCGCAGGCGGCGGGCGTGGGGCTTTCGTATAATCCGTTTGTGTGGCATCCGGACATCGATCCGCGCGCGGGGGTGTTGCGGCTGGTGTTTGGATTGGGCACGCGCGCGGTGGATCGCTCGGATGATGACTACACGCGGCTGGTGGCGTTGAACGCGCCGACGCGGCGGCCGGAGGCGAGCTTCGAGGACGTGCGCGACCATTCGCAGCGGCGGATGGATTGTCTGGATTTGGCGGAGGGGACGTTTTTGTCGGTGCCGTTTGGCGAGGTGTTGGAGGAGCCGGTCGATTATCCGGCGGACATGTATCTCACGCCGACGGATGTGGAAGGTTATCCGTGCATCACGTTCGAACGATTGCTGCGCGAGACGAACGTGCCGGAGGATCTGCGGCGGATGTTGCGGGTGTTGGAGGAGGCGTATGAAGCGCCGGTGGACATCGAGTTCGCGCTGAACTTCATCGCGGACGGAACGTATCGAATCCACCTGCTGCAGTGCCGGACATTTCAAGTGCGGCGCGAAGGCACGGGGACGCTGTCGGCTGTATCCGGAAAACAAACACGACTGATGACGGCGCATGGCGCGGTGATCGGGGTGAGCCGGGAAGTGCGGCTGACGCGCATCGTATATGTGGTGCGGGAGACGTATGCGCAGTTGAGCGAGCAGGAGCGCTATGCGGTGGCGCGGTTGATCGGACGGCTGAACCCGACACATCCGGTGGGCGATCGCGGGCTGATGTTGATCGGACCGGGGCGCTGGGGGACGCAGAGTCCGTCGCTGGGAATTCCGGTGCACTTCGGTGAAATCAGCCGGGCGTCGGTGATCTGCGAGGTGGTGGCGATGCACGAACGGTTGATTCCGGACGTTTCGCTGGGGACGCATTTCTTCAACGACTTGGTCGAGCACGACATGTTGTATGTGGCGTATTTTCCCAAGAAGACGGGCAACTCGATCGACGAGGCGTGGTTTCGAAACGCGCCGAGCCGGTTGCTGGAACTGGAGCCGTCGGCGGGCACGCTGGAGCACGTGGTGCGCGTGATCGATTTCCGGGAGGGCGACGAGCCGGTGTTCTTCCGTGCAGACGCGCAGGCGCAGGAGGCGGTGGTGTTTCGAGTGGGGTGAGGACACTCCGCCCGGCTCAGCCAGACGTGCGAAGCGGATAGCCGGGGATGTTTTTGCCGAGGATGATGTCACGCGTGGCGTGCCAGGTGCCGGACGCATCCCGTGTCGGTGTTGCGATGCCGGAGCCGCCGCGGTCGGGAAGGCGACGGCGCTCGGCGGCGGTGAAACGCGGGTCGTCGGTAAAATGAATATTGTCGATGTAGTAGGTGCAGCGGCCGGGCTCGATCACGTGGAGGTGGATGTGCGCGGGATTGACGGTGTCGGGATAACCGGCGGGGCGGATGGTCTCGAAAGCGTAGCGACCGGTGGCGTCTGACTTGGCCCAGGCGCGCAGACGACCGTGACTTGTGGACGCCGCACCGAAGGATCTCTCGGGACGCGGATAGATGCCGCGGTCGTTGGTGTGATAGGCGTAGACGATGATGCCGGCAACGGGTGCGCCGGAAGCATCGCGGACGACGCCGGTGATCGACAGGCGTTCGCCGGGTTCGGTGGCGGGCGCGATTTGGGCGACGGACGCGATGGTGGAAGGAATGCCCTCAAAGACGGCTTCACACCCCTCGCAGGGAAGGCCGACGATAGGTTCGCGAGCGACGGAGAGAGCGGAAAGCGCCACGGCGAGCGCAAATATGCAGAGGGGTAGACGCAGGGGGTGCATGGGGTAACGAAACGATAGCCACTTCCCGGAGGAACAGCGAGTCCCGTGCGCCAAAAAAAAAGGACGCCTCGGAGAGGCGTCCCTACCCTGCCGGGTAATTAATTTTTACGGAAGGTCGGTGGTGCCCATCAGGTAGCGGTCGCACTCGCGGGCGGCACCGCGGCCTTCGTTGATCGCCCAAACGACGAGCGATTGACCACGACGGCAGTCGCCGGCGGCGAAGACGCCCTTGATGTTCGTCGTGTATTTCTCGTGCTCGGCTTTGATGTTCGAGCGGGCGTCGGTCTCGAGGTTGAGCTCTTTGAGGAGATCTTGCTCGGGCCCGAGGAAGCCCATGGCGAGGAGGACGAGTTGCGCGGGACGCGTTTGCTCGGTGCCGGGGACTTCGGTGGGAACGAACTGGCCCTTCTCGTTTTTGCTCCAGGTGATCTGGACGGTGACCAGCTCCTTCACGGCGCCGTTTTCGTCGCCGATGAACTTCTTCACGGTCGTGAGATACACGCGCGGATCGGCGCCGAACTTCGCGGCGGCTTCTTCCTGGCCGTAGTCCATCTTGTAGACCTTGGGCCACTCGGGCCACGGGTTGTCCGCGGCGCGGTCCATCGGCGGCTTCGGGAGGATTTCGATTTGCGTGATGCTCTTGGCGCCGTGGCGCATCGAGGTGCCGACGCAGTCGGTGCCGGTGTCCCCGCCGCCGATGACGACGACGTCCTTGCCCTTCGCGTTGATCGGGCAGTGTTCGGCGCCGCCGTTGAGGATCGCCTTGGTGTTTTCCGTGAGGAATTCCATGGCGAAGTGAATACCCTTGAGGTTGCGGCCCTCGATCGGGAGATCGCGCGGCTTGGTGGCGCCGGTGCAGATGACGGTGGCGTCGTATTCCTTCAGGAAGATCTGCGGTTCGACGTTTTCACCGACGTTGGCATTGCAGATGAATTTGATGCCGGACTCCTCCATCAGTTTGATGCGGCGGAGGACGACTTCCTTTTTGTCCAACTTCATGTTGGGGATGCCATACATGAGGAGGCCGCCGGGGCGGTCGGCGCGTTCAAAGACGGTGACGGTGTGACCGGCTTTGTTGAGCTGTTCGGCGGCGGCGAGGCCGGCGGGGCCGGAGCCGATGACGGCGACCTTCTTGCCGGTGCGGACGGCGGGCTTTTCGGGATTCACCCAGCCCTCGTCCCAAGCGCGGTCGGTGATCGCGCACTCGATGTTCTTGATCGTGACCGGCGGGGCGTTGATGCCGAGGACGCAGGAGCCTTCGCACGGAGCGGGGCAGACGCGACCGGTGAACTCGGGGAAGTTGTTCGTCTTGTGGAGACGATCGATGGCCTCCTTCCAGAGGCCGCGGTAAACGAGGTCGTTCCACTCCGGGATCAGGTTGTTGATCGGGCAGCCCGACGCCATGCCGCTGATGAGTTTGCCGGTGTGGCAGAACGGAACGCCGCAATCCATGCAGCGGGCGCCCTGCGTGCGGAGTTTCTTCTCCTCCATGTGGTGGTGAAACTCCTTCCAGTCTTTGATCCGCTCGAGCGGCGGACGGTCGACGGGAAGTTCGCGCAGGTATTCGATGAAGCCAGTGGGTTTGCCCATGGGAAAAGTTAGCTGAGAGCTGAGATGTCCGGTTAGTTGCCGCCGACGCGGGAGAGGTCGCGGGCGTTTTCTTCGAAGGCGGCCATGATGGCTTCGTCGCCGGTGAGTCCCTGGGCTTGGGCGCGCTCGATGCAAGCGAGCATGCGCTTATAGTCCTTCGGGAAGATCTTCACGAACTTCGGCACCATCGCGTCCCAGTTGTCGAGGATCCGCTGGCCGCGGGCGCTCTTCGTGTAGGTGACGTGGTTTTCGATGAGCGTGCGGAGCTCGTTGGCTTCGGCCGGTGTCTCGATTTTTTCGATACCGACCATGGCGCGATTCACGTCCTTCGTGAACTCGCCGGATTCGTCGAGCACGTAGGCGATGCCGCCGGACATACCGGCCGCGAAGTTGCGGCCGGTGGTGCCGAGGACGACGACGCGACCGCCGGTCATGTATTCGCAGGCGTGATCGCCGACGCCCTCCACCACGGCGCTGACGCCGGAGTTGCGAACGGCGAAGCGCTCGCCGGCGCGGCCGCGGATGTAGAGCTCGCCGGCGGTGGCGCCGTAGAGCGCGACGTTGCCGACGATGATGTTGTCCGCGGGTTCGAAGGTGGAGTTCGCGGGCGGATAGATGATGATCTTGCCGCCCGAGAGGCCCTTGCCGACGTAGTCGTTGGCGTCGCCCTCGATCGAGAACGTCATGCCCTTCGGCATGAAGGCGCCGAAGCTTTGGCCGGCCGAGCCCTTGAAGAGGATGCGAATCGTATCTTCGGGCAGGCCCTGCGGACCGTATTTCTTCGTGACCTCGGAACCGGTGATGGTGCCGACGACGCGGTTGACGTTGCGGATCGGGAGTTCGGCGACGACCTTCTCGCCGCGCTCGATCGCGGGTTGGCAGATCGGGAGGAGCTGCGTGAGGTCGAGGGACTTGTCGAGACCGTGGTCTTGTTTGATCGTGCAGAAACGTCCGACCGACTCGGGAACTTCCGGTTGGTAGAGGATGTTGCTGAAATCGAGACCGCGGGCCTTCCAGTGATCGACCGCCTTCTTCGGCTCGAGGCGCTCGGTGTGACCGATCATTTCCTCGATCGTGCGGAAGCCGAGCTGGGCCATGAGCTCGCGAACTTCCATGGCGATGTAGGTCATGAAGTTCACGACATGCTCGGGCTTGCCGGCGTATTTCTCGCGGAGACGCGGGTCCTGCGTGGCGACGCCGGCGGGGCACGTATTCAGATGGCAAACACGCATCATGATGCAGCCGGTGGCGACGAGCGGCGCGGTGGCGAAACCGAACTCCTCGGCGCCGAGCAGCGCGGCGATGACGACGTCGCGGCCGGTCTTGAGCTGGCCGTCGGTCTCGACGGTGATGCGCGAGCGAAGGTTGTTGAGGACGAGCGTCTGATGAGTTTCGGCGAGGCCGAGTTCCCACGGGAGGCCCGCGTGCATGATCGACGTCTGCGGGGAGGCGCCGGTGCCGCCGTCGTATCCGGAAATCAATACAACGTCGGCGTGCGCCTTCGCGACGCCCGCGGCGATCGTGCCGACACCGACCTCGGCGACGAGCTTCACGCTGATGCGCGCGTGGCGGTTGGAGTTCTTCAGGTCGTGGATCAGTTCGGCGAGGTCCTCGATCGAGTAGATATCGTGGTGCGGCGGCGGGGAGATGAGACCGACGCCGGCGGTGGTGCCGCGGGTCTTCGCGACCCACGGATAAACCTTCGTGCCGGGCAACTGGCCGCCCTCACCGGGCTTGGCGCCCTGCGCCATCTTGATCTGGATTTCGCGGGCGTTGACGAGGTAGTGGCTCGTGACGCCGAAGCGGCCGGAGGCGACCTGCTTGATCGCGGAGTTCTTCGAGTCGCCGTTGGGCAACGGGATGAAGCGCTCGGGATCTTCGCCACCTTCGCCGGTGTTGGACTTGCCGCCGATGCGGTTCATCGCGATCGCGAGCGTCTCGTGTGCCTCCTTCGAGATGGAGCCGTAGGACATCGCGCCGGTCTTGAAGCGCTTCATGATCGACTCGATCGGCTCGACTTCCTCGAGCGGGATCGGGTCGTTGAACTTGAAGTCGAGCAGGCCGCGAAGCGTGGCGATGTTCTTCGAATTCTCGTTAATGATGGACGAGTATTGCTTGAACGTCGCGTAGCTGCCGGTGCGCACCGCCTTTTGGAGGTGGTGGATCGATTCCGGATTGAAGAGGTGATACTCGCCTTCCTTACGCCATTGGTATTGGCCGCCGACGGGGAGGACGTGGCCGTTGACCGGGCGTTCGGGGAACGCGGCGCGGTGACGGGCGAGCACTTCCTGAGCGATGACATCGAGCCCGATGCCGCCGACGCGCGAAGGCGTCCAGGTGAAGTAATGATCGACGACGTCCTGACGGAGGCCGACGGCTTCGAACACTTGCGCGCCGCGGTAGGACTGGATCGCGGAGATGCCCATCTTGGACATGACCTTCACAACGCCCTTCGACGCGGCCTTCACGAAGTTCTTGCAGGCGGTCTTGTGGTCGACGTTCACCAGCAGGCCGTCCTGGATCATGCCATCGATGGTCTCGAAGGCGACGTAGGGATTGATCGCGGAGCAGCCGTAGCCGATGAGGAGCGAGAAGTGGTGCACTTCGCGCGCTTCACCGGTTTCGAGAACGATCGAGATGCGCGTGCGCAGGCCCTCGCGAATCAGGAAGTGATGCAGGCCGGCGACGGCGAGCAGTGCCGGGATGGGAGCGAAGTCCTTCGTCACGCCGCGATCGGAGAGGACGAGGATCGTGACCTCTTCATCTTCGATGAGGCGGCGGGCGATGTGGCAGATTTCCTCCATCGCTTTCGCGAGGCCCTTTTCGCCGCGGGTGGCGCGGAAGAGAATCGGAATGGTGCCGACCTTGAAGCCGGGCTGGTCGAGACGGCGGATCTTCGCGAACTCCTCGTTCGTGAGGACGGGCCACTTCAACTCGACGCGACGGCAGGCGAGCGGGTCGGGGTTGAGGAGGTTGCCCTCGGAACCGAGACGGGTTTCGGCGGAGGTGATGATTTCCTCACGGATACAGTCGATCGGCGGGTTCGTGACCTGCGCGAAGAGCTGCTTGAAATAATCGTAGAGCAGGCGGGGCTTGTTCGAGAGGACGGCGAGCGGCGTGTCGTTGCCCATCGAACCGATGGCTTCGACGCCGTTGGTGGCCATGGGGGCGAGAATGATCCGCTGGTCTTCGAACGTGTAGCCGAACGCGATCTGGCGATGGAGCAGCGTGTCGTGGTCGGGCTGCGGAATCTTCGGGGCCTCGGGGAGCTGTTCGAGCTGGATGAGGTGCTCGTTGAGCCACTGCCGATACGGGCGCTCCGTCGCGAGCTGCTTCTTGATCTCTTCGTCCTCGATGATGCGGCCCTGCTCGGTATCGACGAGGAACATATGGCCGGGTTGGAGGCGGCCCTTTTGCGCGATTTGATCGGCGGGGATGTCGTCGATCACGCCGGCTTCGGACGCCATGACGACGAGACCGTCCTTGGTGACGTAGTAGCGACAGGGGCGGAGACCGTTGCGGTCGAGACACGCGCCCATCTGCTTGCCGTCGGTGAAGCACACGGCGGCGGGACCGTCCCACGGCTCCATGAGGCAGGAGTGGTATTGGTAGAATGCGCGACGATCGTCGTCCATGGTCTCATGGTTGGACCACGGCTCGGGGATCATCATCATCATCGCGTGGGAGAGCGGGCGACCGGCGAGGACGAGGAGTTCGAGCGTGTTGTCGAACATCGACGAGTCGGAGCCGTTGGGATTGATGATCGGGAGAATCTTCTGGATGTCTTCGCCGAAGAGCTCGGAGGCGAAGAGCGCCTGGCGGGCGTGCATCCAGTTGATGTTGCCGCGCAGCGTGTTGATTTCGCCGTTGTGCGCGATGTAGCGATACGGGTGCGCGCGATCCCAGCTCGGGAAGGTGTTCGTCGAGAAACGCGAGTGAACAAGCGCGAGCGCCGTTTCCATCGACGGGTGCTTCAGGTCGGTGAAATACTGCTCGAGTTGCTCGGTCGTGAGCATGCCCTTGTAGACGAGAGTCTTCTGAGAGAGGCTCGCGACATACCAAGTCTCGGCGCCCGAGAAGGTGGACGTGCGGATCTCGGAGTAGGCGCGCTTGCGGATGACGTAGAGTTTGCGTTCGAACGCGGCGTCATCGAGGCCCTCGGCGCGGCCGATGAAGACCTGCCGCATGAAGGGTTCGGCGGACTTGGCGGTGTCGCCGAGCATGGAGTTGTCGGTCGGCACGGTGCGCCAGCCGAGAAGCGTTTGGCCTTCGGACTGGATGATGCCGGCGAAGACCTCCTCGAGCTTGCGACGGGCGGTCGGGTTGCGCGGGAGGAAGACGAGGCCGGCGCCGTATTGACCGGCTTCGGGGAGGGAGATGCGGGCCTTCTTCGAGACTTCGGCGAAGAACTTGTGCGGCATCTGGATGAGAATGCCGGCGCCGTCGCCGGTGTTGACCTCGGCGCCGCTGGCGCCGCGGTGGTCGAGATTCTTGAGGACCTGAAGGCCCTGCTGGAGGATGCGGTGGGTCTTGCGACCCTTCATGTCGACCACGAAGCCGACGCCGCAGGCGTCGTGCTCGAACCAAGGATCGTAGAGCCCCTGTTTGCCCGGACGGAGTGTTTTAGGAGCTCGCGGCTTGGAGGAAATGCTGCGGCGTGAAGTGGCGGGGCCTGTGTCCGATGTCCGGGTCTTGTTCATTTAGGTCGGTTTAAGGTCTACGATCTGGAAATTGAGAAATCAGGGCGAAGCGGTGCGCAGCGCGGCGGGGTCGCCGGTGAGGCGCTTGCGGGACTGAATGACGTGGAAAATTGGGAGCATAAAAAAGGCCGTTCTCGTCGTTGCGAGAGCGGCCGTGGGGAGTCGTGAGTTACGGAGAGCTCTCAGCAAGAGTTCAGAAGAAGCGCACCGTTTTCGTAGCCATCCTGGCGTGCTCTTCGTCGGAACAGCCGGCGTTCGTAGGAGCGTCGGCAGGAGTGTCGACAGGTTTTATCAAATCGTTGCTGAGAAGATAGTTCTCAACCTCTTCGCCGGAAACATCAGCGAGCATCACGCCATCGATCTCGACACACGGGGAGAGAGGCTGGCCAGACTTGGCGACCATTTCCGCGTAGTTGGCGCGGTTGTTGATGATGTCGATATCCTCGTAGGCGAGGTTGTATTTGCGCATGATCGCGCGCACGCCATTTGACCAGCCGCAGGAGGGCTTGAGATAGGCTTTGATCTTCATGCGATGAACGTGTGCGGGTGCAAAAGCGGCGCAAGGTATAGGTCCGGTTTTCCGGCAATCAAGGACTGTTTTGGGCGAAAGTAGAAAAATTTGTCGTCTGTGCGGGTGGGTGGTGAAGGCCCGGGGGTTGCAGGCGCTCCAACGGATTGGTCGCTTCAGTCGCTTCGTTCAGAATGACAGGAAGTCGCGCCGCTTCCGGCGATTTGGAGCTTCCCGCCGTGTGGGACGGCTCGTATTAGCCGGGAAATGAAAGTTCTCGTGACCGGCGCGGCCGGGTTCATCGGTTACCATGTCGCGCGGCGTCTCGCGGAGACGAAACGCTGCGAGGTGTTGGGCGTGGACAATGTGAACGAGTATTACTCGGTGGAGCTGAAGCGGGCGCGATTGGCGGAGTTGGAGAAGTTCGAGGATTTCCGGTTCGTGAAAGTCGATCTGGCGGACGCGGCGGCGTTTGGCGGGGTGTATGCGCATTTCAAGCCGCAGTATGTGGTGCATCTCGGGGCGCAGGCGGGCGTGCGTTACAGCGCGGAGAACCCGGCGGCGTATGTGCGGAGCAACATCGAGGGATTCTTGAATGTGCTCGAGGCGTGCCGGAAAACGCCGCCGAAGCATCTGGTGTTTGCGTCGTCGAGCAGCGTCTACGGAGCGGGCGCAGAGGTGCCGTTTCGGGAGGACGCGAACACGGATCGGCCGATCTCGTTTTACGGCGCGACGAAGAAGAGCAACGAGTTGATGGCGCACACGTATGCGCATCAGCACGGGTTGATGATCACGGGACTGCGGTTCTTCACGGTGTATGGACCGTGGGGACGCCCGGACATGGCGCCGACGATTTTCTCGAAGGCGATTTCCGAGGGGACACCGATCAAGCTCTTCAACGAAGGGCGCAATCGCCGCGATTTCACGTTTGTCGACGACATCGTGGACGGCGTGTTGAAGGTGCTTCTCTACCCGCCCGCGCAACCGCCGACGCCGCCGTTTCGGATTTTCAACATCGGGCACAATCGTCCGGTCGAGGTGATGTTGTTTGTGCAGATGTTGGAGGAGTTGCTCGGGAAGAAGGCGGTGTTGGAACTCGCGCCGCCGCAACCGGGCGACATGATCGAGACCTGCGCGAGCATCGAGCGGTTGCGCGCGGCGATCGGGTTCGAGCCGAAGGTGACGCTGGAGGAGGGCCTGCGACGGTTTGTGGAGTGGTTTCGCAGCTATTATAAATAATAAAGAGAACATGCCATGAATGCGGGGGAGATTGCGGCGGCGGTGGTGATCGTTGCGACGCTGGTGGGCGTGGCGATCGGGCGTTGGCCGTGGTTGAAGATGAATCGCGCGACGATCGCGCTGGTTGGCGCGACCGTGCTGGTGGCGCTCGGGACGCTGACATTGGAGGAGGCGTATGCGGCGATCGACTGGAACACGTTGCTGCTGCTCTTCGGGATGATGGTGCTAAACGTGAACCTGCGCTCGGCTGGGTTCTTCGAGTTGGTGACGGCCAAGGTGGTGAAACACGCACGCACACCGCGGCGGTTGCTGGCGTTGTTGGTGGGGGTGTCGGGTGTTTTCTCGGCGGTGTTTCTCAATGACACCATCGTGCTCGTGTTCACACCGCTGGTGCTGGATATCTCGGAGCGGCTGCGGCGGAATCCCCTGCCCTATCTGGTGGCGTTGGTGACGGCGGCGAATGTCGGGTCGGTCGCGACGATCACCGGCAATCCGCAGAACATGCTGGTGGGAATTTCATCCGGGATCGGATTCATGGCCTTCATGCGCGAACTCGCGCCGGTCGCGGTGCTCGGACTCGCGGTGATCTGGATCGTGATCGTGCTGGTGTATCGAAAGGAATTTCGACGGGAGCGGTTTGCGGAAGGATATACGCTTGAGCCGGAGGTGATGAGGCCGCGGCTGCGGAAGTCGCTGTTTGCGACGGCGCTGATGGTGGTCGCGCTCGCGGCGGGAGCGCCGGTGCCGTTGTGCGCTGCGCTGGCCGCGGCGGTGTTGCTGGTGACGCGCCGGAATGGGACCGAGCAGGTGTTTCAGGAGATCGACTGGGCGCTGCTGGTGTTTTTCAGCGCGCTCTTCGTGGTGACCGGTGCGATCAGCGAATCGGGCTGGGGCGAGCGATTGTTTGCGGTGTTGCGGCCGTTTGCGGAAGGCGGAGCGGCGTCGCTCACGGGGGCGGCGGTGGTGTTGAGCAATCTCGTGTCGAACGTGCCCGCGGTGATGCTGTTCCGTCCGATCGTGCCGGGCTTGGCGAATCCCGAGTCGGTGTGGTTTACAATCGCGATGGCGACCACGCTCGCGGGGAATCTCACGCTGCTGGGATCGGTGGCGAATTTGATCGTGGCGGAGATCGCGCGCGGACGCGGGGTGCATCTCACGTTTACGGAGTATTTGAAGGCGGGCACGCTGATCGCCGTGGTGACCCTTTTGATCGGCGTTTGGTGGTTGAGTTTTTGAGCGCGGACGGGCAGCGATTGCCATTCGCGGCTTGACGTGTTCGGGTGAACACCGCATCGCTCGCGGATATCGGATCCCAGCTTGCAGTGCGAAATGCGCCCGGCAGGCTGCGGCCTCACTACCCTCCTTCGAACGTTCGAGCACTCTTTCAAGCCATGTCCAAAGCCGCTCCCGCCAAAACCTCCGCCGCAGCCGTCGTTCCCGCGCCGTCGCGCGACAAGAACATCGATCTCGCCGTGTCCGCGATCACCAAACAGTTCGGCGAAGGCTCGATCATGCGGTTGGGTTCGTCGACCAAGATGAAGGTCGAGACGCTCACGACCGGTTCGCTGGCGATCGACCTCGCGCTCGGTGTGGGCGGATTGCCGAAGGGCCGCATCGTGGAAATCTACGGACCGGAATCGTCGGGTAAGACGACGTTTTGTTTGAGCGTGATCGCGGAAGCGCAGAAGGCCGGCGGGCTGGCGGCGTTCATCGACGTCGAGCACGCGCTCGATCCGAAATATGCGCGCGTGGTCGGCGTGAATTTGGACGATCTGTTGGTTTCGCAGCCGGACTCGGGCGAGGATGCGTTGAACATCGCCGAGACGCTGATCCGCTCGAACAGCATCGATGTGATCGTGATCGACTCCGTGGCGGCACTGATCTCGAAGCAGGAACTCGACGGTCAGATGGGCGATGCGACCGTGGGCTCGCAGGCGCGATTGATGTCGCAGGCGATGCGCCGTCTGACGGCGGTCGTGAACAAGACCAAGTGCATCTGCATTTTCACGAACCAGATTCGCGAGAAGATCGGCGTGATGTTCGGCAACCCGGAGACGACGCCGGGTGGACGTGCGCTGAAGTTCTTCGCGTCGGTGCGCCTCGACATCCGGCGCAAGGATCAGATCAAGACGCCGGAAGGCAAAGTCGTGGGCAATCGCACGAAGATCAAAGTCGTGAAGAACAAGGTCGCTCCGCCGTTTACCGAAGTGGAATTCGACATCATGTATGACGAAGGCATTTCGAAGGTTGGCTCGCTGCTCGACCTCGGCCTCGAGCACAAGATTCTCGAAAAGAAAGGCGCATGGATCGCCTACGAAGGGCAATTGATCGGTCAGGGCCGCGACGCGGCGAAAGCGACGCTACGCGAAAAGCCGGAGATCGCGGAAAAGATTTCGAAGGCCGTGCTCGCGAAAGTGAACGTGACCGGCGGCGCGACGATCACCGGCGCGGACGCAGAGTAAGAATACCGGACTCGGGAGCGAAGTTTTCGGGGCGGCTTGAAAAAGCCGCCCTTTCTTTTTGGCGGGATGGATCGAGCGCGCGGTTGCTGCCCGGAAAAGTTGGCGTTGTAGTGGGCGTCATGCCTCGTCTCGACGATTCGCCTGCCGCGGTGCGCGAAGCGGTGTTTGCCGTTCGCGGGTTGACGAAGACGTATGGCGAAGGCGACGCGGCGGTGCACGCGCTCGCGGGGGTGGACTTGGATTTGTTTCGCGGTGAGTTGGTCGTGTTGCTCGGTCCCTCGGGCAGCGGGAAGTCGACCTTGCTCAACAATCTCGGCGGACTGGACGTGCCGACGTCGGGATCGCTGCTGTATCGCGGTAGCGATCTGGCTCAGGCAGATGAAGCGGGACTCACACAGTATCGGCGCGATGCCGTGGGTTTTGTTTTTCAGTTCTATAATCTGATCCCGAGCCTGACGGCGCGGGAGAACGTGGCGCTGATCACGGAGATCGCCCGCGACCCGATGGCGCCCGAGGACGCGTTGCACTTGGTGGGGTTGGGGCCGCGAATGGATCATTTTCCCGCGCAGCTTTCCGGCGGTGAGCAGCAGCGGGTGGCGATCGCGCGAGCGATCGCGAAGCGACCGGAAGTGTTATTGTGCGACGAGCCGACGGGGGCGCTCGACGTAAACACCGGCATCACGGTGCTCGAGGCGATCGAGCACATCAATCGCGAGCTCGGGACGCTCGCGGTGATCATCACGCACAACGCGATCCTCGCGGACATGGCGGATCGCGTGCTTTCGATGCGCGACGGGAAAATCGTGAGCGAACATGTGAACGCGCGACGGCAGCCGGTGAGGAATTTGAAATGGTGAGGCGGCTAAAGCGTAGTGTAGGAGTGGATACACGTGTTCGGCGATGAGCCTGCTCGATCGCAAAATGCTGCGGGATCTGCGGGCGCTGAAATCGCAGGCGTTCGCGGTGGCGCTCGTGATGGCGTGCGGACTCGCGATGATGATCATGACGCGCTCGCTGATCCTCTCGCTGGAGACGACGCGCGACGATTATTACCGCGAGTATCGTTTTGCGGAGGTGTTCGCGCAGTTGAAACGCGCGCCCGACGCGGTCGCGCAACAACTGCGCGCGATCCCCGGCGTGGCGGCGGTGCAAACGGGAATCGTGCTGCAGGCGACGCTCGACCTGCCGACGATGCTCGAGCCGGCCGTGGGATCGTTTCACTCGCTGCCGGAGCAAGGCGAGCGGGAGATCAACCGTTTGTATTTGCGACGCGGGCGACTGTTGGTGGGGCGGCAGCCGCAGGGCGAGTTGCTCGTGGGCGAGGCGTTTGCGGAGGCGCACGGATTGCAGCCGGGAGATGAGATTGCGGCGGTGCTTTACGGGCGCCGGCAGACGTTTCGGATCGCGGGGATCGTGTTGTCGCCGGAGTTCGTGTTCGAAGCGCCTCCGGGCGCGGCGCTGCCGGACAATCGCACGTATGGCGTGTTTTGGGTGCCTTACAAAGAACTCGCCGCGGCCACCAACATGGACGGGGCGTTCAACGAGGTCGCGCTCACGCTCGCGCCCGGAGCTTCGGAGCAGGCGGTGATCGCCGAGGTGGATCGCGTGCTGCGTCCGTATGGCGGACGCGGCGCCTACGGTCGCGAGATGCATCCGTCGCACACGCGCGTGCGCGACGAGATCCGTGTGTTGAACGGATTGTCGATCGGATTCCCGCTGGTGTTCCTGAGCGTGGCGGCGTTCATGACCAATGCGGTGATGAACCGGCAGATCACGCTGCAGCGGGAGCAGATCGCGATCTTGAAAGCGTGCGGGTTCAGCAATCGCGAAGTCGGCTGGCACTACTTTCGATTCGCGTTGGTGATTGTGGCGGTGGGGACGGTGATCGGCGCGGCGGTTGGCATCGTGCTCGGGACACGGCTGGTGGAGATGTATCATTTGTTTTTCCGATTTCCGTCGCTCCAATTTCTGGTCGCACGCGGCGTGTTGGGCGCGGCGGTGGTGGTGAGTGCGCTCGCGGCGTTTGCGGGTGTGTGGGGCGCGGTGCGCGCGGCGGTGCGGCTGCCGCCGGCGGACGCGATGCGACCGGAACCGCCCTCGAATTTTCGGCCGTCAGTGGCGGAGCAAATGGGATTGGGTGCGCGGCTTTCCGTGTCGCTGCGGATGGCGCTGCGTAACATCGAGCGGCGGCCGGTGCGGGCGTTGTTGACGGGCGTGGCGCTGGCGTTGGCGACGGGAATCTTGATCGTGCCGAGTGCGCTCCGCGACGGCATCGACTACGTGCTCGATTATCAATGGGACGTGGTGCAGCGGCACACGGTGTATGTCTCGCTGATCGAACCGGGACCGGCGCGTGCGATCGCCGATTTTCGGAGTCTGCCCGGGGTGATCACGGCGGAGCCGGTGCGTTCGGCGCCGGTGGAACTTTCGTCGGGCGGCGTGGTGCGACGGATCGGACTCACGGCGCTGCCCTCGCGCACGCTGCTGAATCGTGTCGTCGATGCGAATGGGGGTCAGATCGAGTTGCCGCCCCAAGGCATCGTGTTGTCGGCGAAGTTGGCGGAGGTGCTCGGCGTGAAGCCCGGTGATCTGATCAACCTGCGAGGACTCGAAGGAAAGCGGCCGTCGCTGACCGTCCCAGTGGCGCGACTGTCGGAAGATTTCGCGGGCACGGCGGCGTTCATGGAGATCGGCGAACTGAACCGGTTGCTCGCGGAAGGCGATCGGATCACAGGCGCCTACCTCACGGTGGCGGAGGGAAAGTGGGAGGAGTTTTTGCGCGCGATGAAGGAGACCCCGCGGGCGAGCAGCGTTGTAGTCAAATCTCGGATACGGGAGAGTTTTCGGAAAACGACGGCGGAGAGCATCGGGCTGATTCAGAAACTCTACATGGGCTTCGCGGTCGTGGTGGCGCTGGGGATTGTCTATAACAGCGCGCGGATTTCGCTGTCGGAGCGGCAACGCGAATTGGCGACGCTGCGGGTGGTGGGTTTCACGCGAGCGGAAGTGGGCGCGGTGCTCGTGAGCGAGCTGGCGATCCTCACGCTCGTGGCGCTGCCGGTCGGGTTGATCATCGGGTCGGTGTTTTCCGCCGCGATTATTCAGTCGGTGAACACGGAGTTCGTGCGCGTGCCGGTGATTCTGACGATGGAGAACTACAGCCTGGCCGTGCTGGTCGTCGTGCTGGCGGCGGCGATTTCCGCGCTGGCGGCGACACGACGGTTGAATCAACTCGATCTCGTCGGCGTGCTGAAAGCGCGCGATTGATCATCGACAAATCTCATGAACCCTCCCGCTCCCCCACCCTTTGGCAAGCCGAAGACCGCGCACGGCGGTGCTCGACGCGGAACGCGGCGGTGGCCGTGGATTGCGGGCGCGGTGTTGCTGGCGTTGATCGTGGCGGGCTTGTGGCCGAAGCCGGTGCCGGTGGAAGCGGCCGAGGTGACGCGTGGGCCGCTGGTGGTGACGGTGAGCGAGGAAGGGATGACGCGCGTGCGGAATCGCTATGTGATCTCGGCGCCGGTGGCGGGACAATTGCGTCGGATCGATTGGAAAGCCGGAGCGGAGGTGAAGGCTGGGGAAAC